>ERZ773083.2582-NODE-2582-length-11071-cov-6.802923_pt1 | contig 11071 bp, 9 predicted proteins | sample MGYA00511465_ERZ773083 | MGnify/ENA primary metagenome ERZ773083 (study PRJEB29015, sample SAMEA2738001) | human oral metagenome | biome: human oral; feature: human-associated habitat; material: dental | place: China | collected 2060 ... | reverse complement strand
GAGGGGGATTTGAGGAAGTATTATACCAATATCTAAATTGTTAGGGAACTATAACAAGCCAACCACTAGTGAGATAGGCTATTGCATTATACCAATATCTAAATTGTTAGGGAACTATAACGTAAAACTAAACTAGATTAATTTAAATCTGATTATACCAATATCTAAATTGTTAGGGAACTATAACTGCTATGTTTTTATTATATCAAGTCTATTTATTATACCAATATCTAAATTGTTAGGGAACTATAACCCTCTACCTCTGTTATTTTACAATATTATCATTATACCAATATCTAAATTGTTAGGGAACTATAACGGAGAGATCACAACACAGCAGGTGAACGATATTATACCAATATCTAAATTGTTAGGGAACTATAACCTGTCGCCTGACTTTAGTGTATCTGGTAGTATTATACCAATATCTAAATTGTTAGGGAACTATAACCATCACCCACCGCTTAGCACTCAATGTTTGATTATACCAATATCTAAATTGTTAGGGAACTATAACCCGCCATCTTCCCAGTCAAGAATAAGCATAATTATACCAATATCTAAATTGTTAGGGAACTATAACCTAAACGCCGTAGGATCGGTTAGATTTTTCATTATACCAATATCTAAATTGTTAGGGAACTATAACATCGAGACCGAGCATGCGGCAAACGTTTATATTATACCAATATCTAAATTGTTAGGGAACTATAACACACTGAGAGTCTTTATTTTAGGTGTATTAATTATCTCGTCCATTACGATACTCTATAACTAAGTCAATTTTCTGTTCAAAACTTAAAGCTTCAATAGCCTTGTCTTTCTCGTTTTTGGTACGTCCATCTACCATTTCAAGTAAGTCTTGGTACGCACCCTTAAGAAACTTGGCAGCCTGTTCCTGTTCATCCATAGTCAACTCACTAACTGGTTTGAGTAAAATCTCTTTAATATTCATATTCTCTCCTCTTATATATTATATAAGGGAAATTAATTAAAAGTCAGATCTAACGTAGATTATACTAATTTAGGCAACTATCATAAAATATATTAAATATAACTTGATTTTCGTAATTTGATATTATTTGATAAACAAATCACTGGTCTGGTTGCTTAATAATACAAGCTGGATTGTTAATAGACAACTCGCTGATAATTTTACAATCACTACGACCATTTAAATAGATCAGCGTGAGTTTCTGTATTATTTTATAAGGTAGTGGCTATCTTTAATTTAAATAATATACGCTATACTCATAATATGACTTGTGATGTCTCGTTTAAGATAGCAAAGCTTGCCGAGGGCAACGAATCCTACGCTACCTTTAACCAGCGCATTGTTAACACCAAGATGCCGGTCATCGGCGTGCGTGTGCCGGATTTGCGGCGACTGGCGAGGGAGTTGGCGCTTGATATGAGCGCGGCGGACATTAGCGAATTATTAACGGCACAAAATGAATCATTTGACTACGTGCTGCTGTGCGGACTGTTAATTACGCATGTTCGAATTGATGATCAGACAGCGATTGATCTAACCAAGCAATACTTGCCGCACGTTGATTCGTGGGCGCACATTGATGTATTTGTCGAGAAAAAGCGGCGCTTTGCCGGTGAAATGTGGTGGGATTTTGCGCTGGAATGCCTACTGAGCGAAGCCGAGTTTACGGTGCGCTACGGCGTGGTTTCTTTGATGACTAATTTCCTAGACGAAGCACATATCGACCAGGTTTTCGCGGCGCTGCGAAATGTGACACACGACGGATACTATGTCGAAATGGCTCTGGCCTGGCTGTATGCGACGGCGGCAGTGAATTTTTTTGAAAAAACGCTGGCTGAACTGGAAAATAGGCAAATTGACACGTGGACGCGCAACAAAGCCTATCAAAAAATGCGCGAATCGCGGCGATTTACGCCTAGGCAGCAACAGATTATAATAAAAAACAAGCGAGCGAGTGGTTGATGGCCGGGGTAATGGCGCTCTTATTTATTACTGCTATTTTTATTACTTTTAAAATTTTCCGCGTTCATAAATTACGAGAAGCCGAAAAATATCATAATCCAAAATTCCTCAAACACTTGCAAAATATTGATGAGTTTTTGGCGCAAACTGACGGCTTTGATGATTACATAACTTGGAAAAATCGCGACGAAATCCTGAAAAAATACGAAAAAACTCATAACTTCTTTCAGGGAAAATCTAAGTATTATAAAAAGGAGCCGCGTGTTCGCCAATTTAATGGTCTTTATGAAAACTTTGCCGAGTTCATTAAAAGTTACAACCAGAAATATGTCGCCGCGCAGAAACAACTCAACCGCGAGTTCTTTCGCGATATTGAAGGCAAATCGCTGGATGATCAGCAGCAGCAAGCGATCATTACCGATGAGTATTCCAACCTAATTATCGCTGGCGCTGGTTCTGGTAAAACGCTGACGATTTTAGGGAAAGTCAAATATCTGGTCGAGAAAAGAAATGTCGATCCGTCAAAAATCCTGCTGCTATCGTTTACTCGCAAGACTGTCGAGGAGTTAAACCAGCGGCTGCGTAATTTGGGTCTGAAAACAAAGGCGACAACCTTTCATAAACTGGGATATGACTATATCAAGCATTTTCAGAAGAATCCGCCGGCCGTCGCTAACGAGAATTTACTGCACCAAACTATCAAGCAATTTTTGAAAAATGATATTTTACATCATGATTCTGCACTTAAATCATTTGTGCAGTTTATGGCTTGCTATTTGAATATTCCCGAGGAAAATGACGCCTTTGATTCGCTTGGCGAGAAGCTTGATGTTAAAAACGGCATAGATTTTGAAACGTTAAAGTCGAAATATTATGCCAATACTTCCGGCAGCCGGCGGATTAGTAAAAACAAACTTGATACGTTTTCTGGCGAGCGCGTTAAAAGCGTCGAGGAGCTGATGATCGCTAATTTCTTATTCTTAAACGGCGTGAATTATGAATATGAAAAACTGTATCCGCACGGCGATCATATGTATCGGCCGGATTTTTATCTGACGGATTATGATATTTGGTTGGAGCATTTCGGTATTGATAAGCATGGGCGTGCCAAATGGCTATCGGAGTTTCAGGAAAAGCAGTATATAAAAAACATGCATAAAAAACGTGTCAAGCACCGCTTGTGTAGAACCAAACTTTTAGAGACGTATTCGTGGTATAATCGCGATAATATTTTGCTGGATAAACTGCGGGAAATGCTGGAGAAATCGGGCGTTGTTTTTCAGCCGCTGAGCGAGCAGGAGATTTATCATAAAATTATCAAGCAGGATTCGTCATTTGGCGCGGAGATTGTTAGCCTAATTACTGGTTTTATCAATTTGAGCAAATCGCGCGGTTTAGCAGCTGGCAGGTTGCGGCAATTCATTAAAAATAGCGAAACCAATAATAAATTCATCAGCGCCCGCCAAAATTTGTTTTTGGATTTTACTCTTCCAATTCTTGAAAAGTACAACTCGGCGCTGTCTTCGCGCAGTGAAATTGATTTTAACGACATGATTAATCAAGCTGCTAATTTGGTGCAGCAAAAGGGTGTTATTCAGGATTACGATTATATTATTATCGATGAATATCAGGATATTTCGGCGGCTAGGTTTAAGCTGATTACGGAAATTCGCCAGCGCTCGGGCGCGCGGTTGGTTTGCGTCGGTGACGATTGGCAGTCAATTTATCGGTTCACGGGCAGCGATATTTCGCTGTTCAGTGATTTTAGCAAGTTTGTTGGCGAGCATGAAAAATTATTCATTGAAAGGACGTATCGTAATTCGCAGCAGTTGATTGATATTTCCGCCAAATTCATCCAGCAAAATCCGCAGCAGCTGGCTAAAAATCCCAAGTCTACCAAAAAACTGGATTGCCCAGTGGAATTTGTGCCGTACAATCAGAATAATGCTTTTGCGGTGCTGGTCGATCAGATTCGCCAAATTGCCCGTAACTACGGCAAGGACAAACGGATTTTGCTATTGGGGCGGCATAGCTTTGATTTGGATTATGTGATTTGCCTGAGGGATGATAAGGGAAAAATTATCAAAAACCAGCTCAGAAAAGAAGTGAAAAAATATAACGAGGTTACTGGCGAATTAAATATAGCTGGGCTTGAAGGTGTTAATATTACATTTATTACTGCGCATAAATCAAAGGGGTTGGAAGCGGACAACGTGATCGTTTTGAATTTGAAAAATGATTTGTATGGTTTCCCAAATAAACTAACCGATGATCCGATAATATCACTGCTTTTGAGCGCGCCGGAAGCTTGCCGTTTTGCCGAGGAGCGGCGCTTGTTTTACGTGGCGCTCACCAGGACGAAGAATAAGGTGTATCTTATGGTGTCAGAAAATGAATCGTTATTTGCCAAGGAGATTAAGCAATACTCTAATTATCTGATTCAAGGGCGATACGGCGAAGCGGATTTGGTTAATTGTCCGTGGTGTAAAACTGGCAGGCTGGTAATTCGTAAAAATAGCCAGATGGGCAAAAATTTTGTTGGCTGTTCGCATTACCCAAATTGCAATCAATCGTATAACAATATTGAAATTCTCAGCAGGCCGATATTGTGTCCAGCTTGCCAAAGTGGCTTTTTGGTGCGGCGGCGCGGCAGGTATGGTGAATTCCTGGGCTGCACGAATTACCCCGATTGCAAGCAAACATTAGACCTGTATAAAGATTTGGATGTTAAAAATAAGATATAATAAGAATGAATGGAGGGATTATGGCTAAACCAAACATTGCAATAAAAGACATTGAGTCGGCGCTGAAATTTCGGCGGGCAATGAAAAGTTTTGATGCGTCAAAGAAAATTAACAAAGAGGATATTACACTAATCCTGGAAGCAATTCGCTTGACGCCGACATCGTACGGTCTTGAGCCATTTAACGTCATCGTGGCGCAAGACACTGATTTCCGCAAGAAACTTGAAAAAGCTGCTGGCGTTAACGCTGCTAAATTTACCGCTAGTCATCTGCTAATTTTTACCGCCAAAACTGGCGAAGAATTGACGAGAAAAGACGGTCATATCGATCATATGCTGCGTGATGTTGCATATATGAACGCTGTTATTAGAACTGGCTATAAAACGTTTTGGAAAAAATGGGCGAAGACTGATTTTAAGATTTTTGGCGATAATGAGAAGTTGCATCAGTGGGCGGCGCGCCAAGCATACATTGCTTTGGGATTTGCCATGATGACAGCCGCCGAGCGGGGGATTGATTCATGTGCCATGGAAGGATTCTCGATTGATAAACTTGCGGAAATATTGGAAGAACTTAAGTTGATTGACCGCGAGAAAGATCTGCCAGTGGTAATGCTGGCTCTGGGCTACGGCAATAAAGAACCGCACTCGCAAACCCGCCGAGATATTAATGAAATAATCAAATATTGTTAATCAATTGGTTTTATTAAGATATAATTATAGAATTAAACAAGTGCTATAATAAATTTTATGCAATTAAATAGGCTTAGTAAATTAACAACAGGACTTGTTGCTCTTGCTTTGTTTGGTGTTTGTTTTCAGGCGCCTATAGCCGTTTTTGCTGATACATCGTTTTCATCTTTTGCTTTGATTATAAAATCTTGGAAGGAAATACTCTTTGGTGTAGCGGCAATTATTTTGATTTTTATAATTTGGCAAAAGAAGCTTCAATATGAATTATATACTGATAAATTAATTTGGGTTTGTTTGGCGGTTGCGGCTTTAAATGTATTTTTATTGGCTATATTGCCAAATAATCAGTTATCTGAGGTTGCGGCACTGATTATAAATCTAAGAATTTATTTAGCTTTTATAGTTTGTTATATTTTAGTTAAAATATATCCACCTGCTAAAAAAATATTATTAAAATCCATTGGCGCGGGTATTGCTTTGGTTTGTATTATTGCTTTGTTGCAAGCTACAATTTTACCAAAAGATATACTTAAATCGCTTGGCTATTCCGATCTTACAATTAAACCTTATTTAACAGTAGATCAAAATAATGATTTTGTTAGAATTAATAGTACCTTGCGCGGTCCAAATCCACTAGGAGCTTTTGCGGTAATTGCCATTAGTTTAATGGTTGTATTTTGGCGGAGATATCAAAAAATCAGCAAACCCTGTTTAGTTTTAGGCATTGTAGTTTTATGTGGCGCTATTGCGGCGCTCTGGTTTAGCTATTCACGTGGCGCTTGGCTAGCGATGCTTGTATCAATTATTATAATTCCACTTATCTATCAAGCTAAAAATGGCACAATAAATCATCGCCTGTTATTAATAGTACCAATCATGACTGTAATATTAATTACACTAATCGGGTTAAATTCAAAAAGTAGTTTTGTACAAAACGTAATTTTCCATAATAACCCTGAAAGCTCAAGTGTAATAAAATCAAATCATGGACATATGCAATCAATGACTGATGGTGTAAGTACAGTCGTAAATCATCCATTTGGTTTTGGTTTGGGTAGTGTTGGCTCGCCTTCATTACTATCTGGCAGTCCAAAAATTATTGAAAATCAATATATTTATATGGCAATTGAAACTGGTGTTCTTGGTTTGGTTTTGCAGATGATGGTTTTTGGTATAGTACTCTGGAAATTATATTCTCACCGAGACAATCTAAGTATTGGCGTCTTAGCTTCTGGGATTGGTATGGCTATAATAGGTATGTTTTTACCAGTTTGGGCAGATGATACAATTGGCATAATCTGGTGGAGTCTTGCTGGTTTAACTATTGCTACAAATAAAAAGAAAGATAATAAAAAGGAACTAGCAAATGCGTGAAAAAACAACGAAGAAGCAACGTGAATTACTTAGTTATATAGAAACTTTCATAAAACAGAATGACTTTTCACCCAGTTACCGAGAAATAATGAAAGCTATGGGATATAAATCTGTCTCAACAGTGGCTAATCATATTGATAATTTAATTGAACGTGGCTATATCAAAAAAGGCAAAAGTGGAATTAGAATGCTGGAAATTGTATCTGTCTCATCGGAGCTAGATAAACATAAAAAATGGTTAAAGCGAATTTTGGCAAGTAAATGTAAACATCTTCGAAGTGTTAATACTAGTGAGGCAAAGCAGGATTTAGCTGCTATTGAGCGTGTATCAAAACTACTTAGTCTTGAATAATATTCGTATTTTTTGTTATTATAAGCATAATTGTTATGTATCCAAATAACTCGCCATATCCTCCACAAAACCAGCCAGATAATCAGCCTTCACAAGGAGGCTATCCACCTCAACCACCAGTTTATTCTGAGTCTGGCTTTAGTGGTGGCGATAATTCTGGGCAATTTAGTACGCCGCAGGGTAACTACACGCAACCTTATTATCCGCCCCAGAATCAATCCGCTCCATATCCATATCAACAGTCTGCGTCTGGATTCCAGTCTAATTATTCACCGTTACCACCAGCATCTACTTCGCTAAGTAGTGGTAGCCGTGTTCCCGTACCGCCACCAAGAGCTAAACGTTACGATAAATTACCACTACCGATTAGAATTGTAGATTGGTTTAAGAAAAATTGGTGGGCACCAGTAATTGGAATATTTATATTAGTTATTGCGGGCGATATTGTCTATCAAATGGCTTACCCCGTCGATGCTTTACCGCCTGGAGTTTCAATTGATGGAATTAAAGCTGGTCAATCTAGTCGAGCTGAAATTATTGAAAAACTAAATAGTGAATATAGTAAGGTCCCAGTTGAAATTTATTTCGGTAGCTCTACTTCTGCTTACAAGGTATCGCCAGCTAAAGAAGTTGGAATTATTGTTGACAATAATGATCGTCTAAAAAATGCTGGATATCCGCTTTGGTTGAGACTTATCCCTACGTCGCTTTGGTGGGCTGCAAACTTATCTAAAATTGATGGACCTATATATAAATACGATAAATCTACGCTCGATAAATATACTTTAAAAGAGCTTGGCGCGGATTGTAAAATTCAACCTAAAAACGCATCTCTTAAACTTGAGGATAATCAGTTTGTTGTTGTTAAAGCTGTATCTGGCGGAACTTGTAATGCTACTAATTTTGCTGCCGAGGTGCAAAAGGCTAGGATTGGTAATAATGGAAAAATTACAGTACGTTCAGATATAGAAGAAGTTACTGCGGATATTTCGGATGATAAAGCTAAAGCTTTAGCTGATAAACTTAATAATATTTTGTCTCGCGAATTTACTATAAAAGCTGGTGATAATGTCACTAAAGTTTCTGGCAATACAATAAAAGGCTGGCTGGTATTTAAGGCTATTGTGCCGAAGGAAGGCGAAAAGGGTGAATCTTCCTTAAAGGCTGAAGTTGAGAAGGATAGGCTTAATAGATATCTACAAAGTAATGTAGCTAGTAGGGTTGAGAAAAAACCTGGTGTAACAACTATTACAACTAAGGATTTTACATTAATATCACAGGTTAACGGTGCTTCAGGTGTTTTGATTGATATTGATGCAACTATTGCTAGTGTAGATAAAATCTTGGCGGGAGAAGGCAGTGAAATTATTGTTAGTACAAAAAACGTTGGTCCTGAAGTGCGATATAATCGTTCATATTCACCTAATGACACAGGACTTAAAGCGTTAATAGAGCATTTTTCTAATGATAATCCTGGTCAAATAGGTATAGTTTTCCGTGAAGATAGAAAAGGTTCTGTACCAATTTCTGTCAATGATAAATTACAACTACCTTCACTTGGCTTTGAGGGTCTGTATCTTGCATATTTAGCGCTGGCCGGTATCGAAGATAAATCATTGCAACCAACAGATAAAGTGTCGGGCAATTCTTCAATTAGCGATTGCATAACGGAAGCCATTACTGAACAAAACAAAGACTGTATTAATGGTCTTTTATCTAAGATTGGTTACGATGCCGCAAATACAAAACTAAAATCAATCGGATTAACCGATACTGTATTGACTGGTGAAGGGTCAAAAACTACTGCTCATGATATGTCATTATTTATACAAAAATTAACATCTAACCAACTTGGATTAAAACAAAGAGCTGGTTCTATTGAGAGCGCTATGCGCAATAATAAATATCGTGATGGTATGATACGAGTGGGCGGCGGTGCTTATTCAGCTGTGGGTGTAAGCGACTCAGGATATGTAGAGCAGATTATTTTAAATAATAAAACCCGTTTTACCGTGGCTTATATATCTGATAATAAAGATCCTAAACAAGCGCAAAAACTAATATCCGCGATTAATAAGCTTATTACTGAAAAAAATAATAAAAGATAGATGCTTGACGTCGCTACGGTTGGTGTGTATACTTAATCTAGTATTCCCGCGTAGCTCAGCGGTAGAGCGGTTGGCTGTTAACCAATAGGTCACTGGTTCGAGCCCAGTCGCGGGAGCCAGGTTTGATTTTATTACAATTTGATAATGTGAGAAAAGGTTCTAGCAAATTAAGTAGAACCTTTTTAAATTTATCTATTATGATTAAATAAAAATGTTACTATAGTAGAACTGAGTTATACTATTTAGTAATCATACTATGATATAATTGCACCATGGAGAGGTGACCGAGTGGTTGAAGGTGCACGCCTGGAACGCGTGTGTGCGAGAAATCGTACCGAGGGTTCGAATCCCTCTCTCTCCGCCACTGAGAATTGAGATATAGATAGTCCCGTTGAGGGAATTTTTTGATTTGTAGAATATAAATTTCTGATCGCCAGACCTTGAATTCTAGTGTATTGTATAGTCTGAAATAAGAATAAGTAGTAAATAATTATATAACAAAATGTTAAGAAAGGAATTAATAAATTACAGGATATAACCTGAGCAGTAATGAGCGAAGCAAAATTACAGTCGCTCGCCAGTAGTTTACGGAGATTGGCGTGCCGTACGCAGTGTCGGTGGACGGATTGAGAAGCGCTTTGCGGAAGTTGTTGGAGTGATAGTATAATGTACTCATGAGAATCTCTGACCGTCATCCACTGGACCGTCCCCGCGAGAAACTAGCGCGTTACGGTACGGCGCGGCTGAGCGACTTGGAGCTGCTGATGGCGATTATTGGCAGCGGCAATAAACAGGCGGATGTCGGTAAAATTGCGCGCGAGGTGCTGAAAATTTTGCGTCAAAAAGGCGGTGATGTCTCGTATGATGATCTGCGTGGCGTGGTCGGTTTGGGCGAAGCGAAAATTCCGGTGATTGTGGCGAGTTTGGAGCTGGCGCGGCGGTATTTGCTGGATAGCGACCAGCCAATTATTGACAGCCCAGAAAAAGCGGTTGAGTTGCTGTCTGACATTCGCGACAAAAAGCAGGAATATTTTGTCTGCCTGACGCTGGATGGCGCGAATCGTTTGATCGCCAAGCGGGTGGTGACTATCGGCACGCTGACCGCCAGCCTGGTACACCCGCGCGAGGTCTTCGCCGACGCTATCGCCGACCGCGCCGCCAGCATCATTGTGGCGCATAATCATCCGAGCGGGGGTTTGGAGGCGAGTCAGGCTGATAAAGATGTCACAAACAGGCTGGCGGAAGCGGGAAAACTACTTGGTATTACGCTTAATGATCATATTATTGTCACGAAAACTAGTCACAAGAGCCTGATGCACTCAGAGTAAACGACCCCCAAATCTGATATAATCTATCTATGAATATGAGGGATCTTGAAAGGCAGTTATGGGCTGCGGCAGATAAATTACGGGGTAATATCAGCTCGTCGGACTATAAATATGTGGTGCTCGGGCTGATTTTTCTAAAATATGTTTCAGATGCGTTTTCGGCGCGGTATCAGGCGGCGATTGATGAGAATTATGATCCTGAAGATCGGGATTGGTATTTGGCGGAGAATGTTTTTTGGATTCCCAAGGAGGCTCGTTGGGAGCACCTGGTGGCGAGCGCCAAGCAGCCAGAAATCGGCGTACTAGTTGACAGCGCCATGGAGGCAGTTGAGCGCGACAACCCTAGTTTGAAAGGTGTGTTGCCAAAAAATTATGCCCGTGAAGCTCTGGATAAACGCCGCTTGGGCGAGCTCATCGATTTATTTACAAATATTAAATTTGATACTGCCAGTTCCAAAGATTTGCTTGGTCAAGTCTACGAATATTTTATGGGTATGTTTGCTGACAGTGAGGGTA
>ERZ773083.2579-NODE-2579-length-11085-cov-11.077335_pt1 | contig 11085 bp, 8 predicted proteins | sample MGYA00511465_ERZ773083 | MGnify/ENA primary metagenome ERZ773083 (study PRJEB29015, sample SAMEA2738001) | human oral metagenome | biome: human oral; feature: human-associated habitat; material: dental | place: China | collected 2060 ... | reverse complement strand
TCAGAGTGAAAAAATGCAATTAAAGTTGGATAACCTTTTAATTAAGAAAATGGGTGAAGACTATGTTATACCGTTGAGTGATATTTCGATAATTGTAGCAGAGGGAGGGGAGACAGTTGTAACCTTAAGATTGTTAAGTGCCTTAAGTAAGTATAATATTGCTTTGATTGTATGTGATAATGAGCACTTACCTACAGGAATTTACCATTCACAAAATGGCCATTTTAGAGCTTATAAAAAATTACAAGAACAATTATTGTGGACGCAGGAACAAAAAGACAAATTATGGCAGATAGTTACCTATTTCAAAATAAATAATCAGCAAGATGTTCTTTCAATGTTTGAGAAGAATATTGATTGTATTCAGTTATTAGCAGACTATAAAGATCATATTGAATATGGAGATAAAACGAATCGTGAGGGTCATGCTGCCAAAGTTTATTTTAACGAATTATTTGGTAAGAAATTTGTACGACTTACTCAACAGGAAACGGATGTCATCAATGCTGGTCTAAATTATGGTTATGCCATCATGAGGGCCCAGATGGCACGTATTGTTTCTGGGTATGGTTTAAATCCCTTAATAGGAATTTTCCATAAGAATGAATATAACCAATTTAACTTGGTTGATGACTTAATGGAACCTTTTAGGCAGATTGTGGATGTTTGGGTATATCAAAATTTACGAGATGAGGAATATTTGAAATATGAGTTCCGATTAGCCTTGACGGATATACTGAACGCAAGGATTCGTTATGGGAAAGAAACTTGTTCGGTGACAGTAGCAATGGATAAATATGTTAAAGGTTTTCTAAAATGCATCTCGGATAAGGATACTAGTAAATTTTACTGTCCTATGGTTTCGAGTGTAGAATGGAGCTAAGGAAATGAGGTATGAAGCATTGAGATTATTGTGTTTTTTTGATTTACCAATGGAAACTAATCAAGAAAAGAGAGTCTATCGTAATTTTCGAAAAGACTTAATAGCAAATGGTTTTGAGATGTTACAGTTTTCTGTCTATTATAGAACCTGTCCTAATCGAAGTTTTGCGAGCAAATTCTATAAAAAATTAAGTCAAAGTAATTTACCAAGTGGGAATGTCCGTTTGCTAGCAGTGACTGAGAAGCAATTTTCTGAAATGGTTTTAATAATTGGTGGAAAAACAAAACAAGAAGAAGTAGTCAGTGATAATAAGTTGGTAGTTATATGAAAATGAACATAAGTCATCCATACAAGGATAATATTTCATTAAGCTTTGGGCAATTTACTCAAGTTGTAGGACAAGATCAGCAATTAAAGTACTATATTTGGCAAATATTATTATGGTATTTTGGAGGTAAAAAATATAGCGAGGAAGATTTAGTTCTGTTTGAACAAAATGAACCTAGAATATTAATAGATGATACAGTGACTTCCCGTTCAGAGTTCATTGTTATTCAAATATCGAATATCAATGATTTAATTGAACAAATGGAGTATAAAAAAGGAACAGTAGCTTATCATTATATAAAGAAAAAGATTAATTCCATAGAGATGATAGAGCAAATCGAAAATATCAATGATAATCTGGATAGAATTTCATTACTACTGAATCAGAAGTTGAATCTTCAGATAGATGATATTGTCTATCATACAGAAGCAAAATTTTTTAACACAGATCAATTGATTCAAAAGAATTTTTTGCCTTATTTTGGACAAAACGATAAAAATATTTCATTTGAATTTGTAGATAATAAGACAAAGTTTTTATTATTTCTTTCGATGCTAGAAGCTATGGTGATGGATAGTGATGAAAAGGTCTTGCTTGTGCTACGAAATATGGATGATTATCTATCCTACAGTGAATTTGTTAAGTGTTGCGAAAAAATGGAACTTCTTACTAATCATAGTAACTCACTATATATTGTTTCGTTTCCATCCAATGAGGGCTATCTTCATGTCACTAAAGAGGTGTTAGAGGAGATCAATATTGTTTCAGATTATGTGGATCATTTTTATTCGTTAGAATTTATGTATGATCGCTTTACTAATCAGTATCCAATAAATCAAATACCTGATGAACAAGAATTTTTAACTTCTTTAAGAAAGGTTGGCCCCTATTTATTTAGTTCGGACATTCTTCATATGAGTTTATCAATAGAGGATCAAGTGGTATTAAAGATTTTAAACAAATTGTATCAGTATGAAATGAAAACAAAATTCCGTATTGGAGCAGTCAATCCAATGTTATTGAAATATTTGGAAGAATAGTATTGACGAGTGGGATTTAAGGCTTTATAATGTTTTTGAGGTACAGAAACCAAAATTGACGAATTTGAGGTTTTTGTACTCTCAAGATTTAAGTAACTGTACAACTCATTTTCTTTTCTCGCTCTCATTCATTTAGTTTTTGTACTCTCAAGATTTAAGTAACTGTACAACACCAAAAATTGAAAGGTGTTCAGGCAATCGGTTTTTGTACTCTCAAGATTTAAGTAACTGTACAACAACGACCGTTTGGATTGATTCGTCCATCTTGTTTTTGTACTCTCAAGATTTAAGTAACTGTACAACAAATTGAAACAACTAATTAGTAATCCTCCGTTTTTGTACTCTCAAGATTTAAGTAACTGTACAACGTATGGAAGCAAGCCCCAATTACTACTACCGTTTTTGTACTCTCAAGATTTAAGTAACTGTACAACCGGTAAGAGCTACATAGTGGTCAGGAATTGGTTTTTGTACTCTCAAGATTTAAGTAACTGTACAACTGTTTGTTAGCGTGATATTTTCTGGGTCATGTTTTTGTACTCTCAAGATTTAAGTAACTGTACAACACGTAGCCCCTTCGGCAACTGTAGCCGTGCGTTTTTGTACTCTCAAGATTTAAGTAACTGTACAACTTTTCAGATTTTAGATTTGCACCACAAAGCGTTTTTGTACTCTCAAGATTTAAGTAACTGTACAACAGAATTGTCATCAGAAGATATGTACGCATTGTTTTTGTACTCTCAAGATTTAAGTAACTGTACAACCCGTGAAGATGCAGCTCAAGCACTCATTGCGTTTTTGTACTCTCAAGATTTAAGTAACTGTACAACAGGAAGAGATCAATGCTGAAATCTCTGAGAGTTTTTGTACTCTCAAGATTTAAGTAACTGTACAACCTCATATATCTCTTGAGGTAGGTACTTAGCGTTTTTGTACTCTCAAGATTTAAGTAACTGTACAACAGTCTAACTGAACTAAATCCAAAACGTTATGTTTTTGTACTCTCAAGATTTAAGTAACTGTACAACCTTCTCGATGCAGGAAAACGAAGGTTACACGTTTTTGTACTCTCAAGATTTAAGTAACTGTACAACAGAGCTATTAATATCAAATGAGATGCCATCGTTTTTGTACTCTCAAGATTTAAGTAACTGTACAACCTACTACATCAAAACCCAAGGCAAGCAAACGTTTTTGTACTCTCAAGATTTAAGTAACTGTACAACTTTATGATTAGTGGAGATGCTGGTTGGAATGTTTTTGTACTCTCAAGATTTAAGTAACTGTACAACTGTTTAATACCTCTATGCCTTTTGAAACCTGTTTTTGTACTCTCAAGATTTAAGTAACTGTACAACCAAATGTTAAAAATGTAAAACCAACTCAAGGTTTTTGTACTCTCAAGATTTAAGTAACTGTACAACCTTCTCTTATTCTTCTTCTCTTGATTCAATGTTTTTGTACTCTCAAGATTTAAGTAACTGTACAACCTTTGCAATTACTGAAATTTTCTGAAAGCGGTTTTTGTACTCTCAAGATTTAAGTAACTGTACAACCTCAATGCTTGGTCTTAATTCTTTAGGTGTGTTTTTGTACTCTCAAGATTTAAGTAACTGTACAACAATCTGCAACGATACCATTTCTATCATTATGTTTTTGTACTCTCAAGATTTAAGTAACTGTACAACGACAAAGCTATTCTCTGGAATTCGTATGCGGTTTTTGTACTCTCAAGATTTAAGTAACTGTACAACTAATATCATCTTGATTGTACTTTTCTAAATGTTTTTGTACTCTCAAGATTTAAGTAACTGTACAACTTTGATTGAAGAACAAGGGAAATTGCACTGGTTTTTGTACTCTCAAGATTTAAGTAACTGTACAACAGAATGATCTGTATCAAGCGCTTAAAGATGGTTTTTGTACTCTCAAGATTTAAGTAACTGTACAACTCTTTGACTGCATTCGTGAGTTTAGTCTTAGTTTTTGTACTCTCAAGATTTAAGTAACTGTACAACCCATTGGTCAAGCGGAAGATATTTTACTTGTTTTTGTACTCTCAAGATTTAAGTAACTGTACAACACTCGGAAATTTGAAGAGCTAAAAACTGGTGTTTTTGTACTCTCAAGATTTAAGTAACTGTACAACCACCCGATGGAAATCGAACCAGAAACAATCGTTTTTGTACTCTCAAGATTTAAGTAACTGTGCAACTCCAGAAGCTGTACTTCAGTTCAACGCTGGGTTTTTGTACTCTCAAGATTTAAGTAACTGTACAACTGAAGTTTCCGTAAATACCTAAGCAGACACGTTTTTGTACTCTCAAGATTTAAGTGGGTAATTAAGTTTTTCTTTACGAATCTATCCAAAAAAACCACCTATTTAGGTGGTTGTTTTCATTTATCACTGCTTACTTGAAGAAGAACTTGAGCTACTTGAGCTGTCGCTGCTGGATTCAGAACTGTCTTCTGAGGAGCTGGTGCTTTCAAATTGTTCTGGGTGGAGCGCTCGATAGCTTGGGGCATCAAAGAGGTCAATGGTCGATTCGTCCTTGCGTTGGCTGTAGAGACTGGTTGATTGGTCTCCTTTTTCTTCCTCGATTTTCTTCAATGCTTTGAAAGAGTGGTTGTAAGAGTATTTCTTGATATCTACCTTGCCCAAGTCATTACCCTTGTAGAAGCGAATCAAGTCACCGGTTTGAATAGCGTCACTAATCTTCAGCTGAGTATTGGCAGCATTACGAATGTCATCCAGTTCTTTCTTGATGGTTTCGTCTGGATTGGTAATTTCCTCACCGGTCTGAGTGTAGTAGGTCCGTCCGTTGAAGCTAGTGTATTTTGGAGTGACAAAGTTATTGCTGGAGCGGAAAGCTACGATTTGCTGATGCTGAGTTGATAGCATATCCTGGCCGACCTGAAGATAGTTTTTAGAGTCAATACCCAGCAAATGCTCTAATGTTGGCAACATATCTACCTGACCACCGTATGTATCTATTATCTTTCCTTTGTCCATGCCAGGAATTACGACCATGTAAGGGACGCGCTGCATCATGGCATTGTCGTAGTTGGACCAGGTCTCAGAAGTCTTTCCTACAAGAGGGGCCAAGTTAGGATTGCGGGTTTGGGAAATTCCAAAATGGTCTCCGTAGAGAACGATAATAGAGTTGTCATAGAGGCCAGATTTTTTGAGATAATCAAACAAGGACTTGACAGAAGAATCTAAATAGTTGGCAGTAGCAAAGTAGCCATTGATGGTCTCATCCTTGGTCTTAGCCAGAGGGAAGCCAATCTCGTCACCAATCAAGCTAGTCGTGTAAGGATAGTGGTTGGAAACCGTGATATATTTAACATAGAAAGGCTGCTGCAGGCGCTCCAGGTATTTGATGGAATCTTTCAGCATAATCTTGTCATTTAAGCCGTACTGGAAGGAGTTAGTGTCGTCCTGCTTAGTAAAGTAAGACGCGTCGAAGAAATAGTTATAACCCCATTGTTTATAGGCTGTATTACGATTCCAGAAGCTTCCAGCATTACCATGGAAAACAGCAGAAGTATAGCCGCCATTTTTGGAAAGAATAAAAGGTGCAGCTTGCTGGGTATTAGTACCACCGTAGTTAACCATGAAGGAGCCTTGGTTGAGACCGAAGAGCCCAGTTTCAATCATGGTTTCAGCATCAGAAGTCTTACCAGCCTTAACCTGGTTGAAGACATTTGAGAAAGCTAGAGTCGAATTGGAGTGGTAGAGGGAGTTGAGAAAAGGTGTTACCTCGTACTCTTTTCCATCTGCCTGAAGCTTATAGTCGATCAGGAATTGCTGGAAGCTTTCCAGATGGACATAGATAACATTGCGACCTTTGGCAATACCAAAGTAATCCTTGTTAGGTTCTGCATAGTGATTTTGAATGTATTCTTCTACAGGCTTTAAATCTTCAGCAGAGGCTTTGGAGCGCTCTTTGTTGGCTTGATAGGTTTGATTTCCGCTGTAGCCCAGAAAGGCTGGAAGTCCCAGTGCCCGAACGACATAGTAGTTTGAGAAACCACGGGTCAGGAGCTGAGGACGGTCAATTTCCGCCAAAAAGAGATTGGCTGTAAAGAGCATAGTAGAAAGTGCTGTGATGGCAAAGCTAGCTCTCTTATTAAATGGACGATGGTCAACCCTGATGAGCTTTTTATACATGAGGTAGCCCAGAATCGGGAAATCAATCAGATAGATGATATCCCATGGTCTAAATAGGCCGAGGGCAGCTTCACCCAAACCAGCAGAAACACTGCTGGAAGCCATCATGGTATTGACGGTTACAAAGTCACTAAATTCGCGGTAGTAGACTGCATTTGAAAACAGCCAGATAAAGAGCAAAATATAAATAAAAATTGAAAATCCATAGAATATGGTGCTTCTTTTGAAATAAAGCGCTAAGCCAATAAATAATAAGCCTAAGGGTATAGGATTTACAAAGGCTAAGAAGGCCTGATAAAATCCTTGGATATCCAAATTAAAGTCGACAGTGTATGCCCACATGGTTTTTAACCAGTAGAAGCAAAGCAAGGTCAAGACAAAACCTAGTCTGGTACTCATGAAATTGAGTAATTTCCTAGTCATTTTTTTCACAAAAGTACTTCCTTGTCTTATTTCCTAAATTTTTCTGTATCGTATTAAGTATATCACATTTTGTTTTATAGGGTGAACGAAAAGTATATGCTTTGTCTAAATTAACAATCAACCAGAATTTGCTGAGGAAGCTGGTTAAGAGGAAGTAGAAGGATAAAATAGAGGGAGCTAATGTTACTACGGGCTTGCTTTACGTAATTTTTTTGAAATATTTCTCAATATTTGATATAATTTAGAATATGAAAAAGCTTACGGTTTCTCGTTATAAGGAAGAAAAGATTCGGCAGGGTGCCCTGCTTTTAGAAAAAGAAGACTTTCCAGAGCTATCTTTTGATCATCAAGCTGTGGAGCTGGTATCAACCCAAGGAAAGTTTCTGGGCTGCGGTTATATTTCAAAGCAGAACAAGGGACTTGGCTGGCTTGTTTCTAAGCAAAAAGTAGATTTTGATAGAGATTTTTTTATTTCCTTATTTGAGATAGCCAAGGAAAAGCGTCGTTTTTATCGTCTGGCTGAGGATATAACTGCTTACCGCCTCTTTAATCAAGAGGGCGATGGTTTTGCAGGATTGACTGTTGACCAGTACGGGGACTATGCTCTCTTTTCTTGGTACAATCCTTTTGTCTTTTCTTTAAAGGAAGAAATCCTTCAAGCTTTTCAAGAAGTCTTTCCAGAATTAATGGGAGCTTATGAAAAAATTCGTTTTAAGGGGCTGGACTATGAATCAGCCCATGTCTATGGAGCTGAAGCACCAGAGGTCTTTACGGTTTTAGAAAATGGTGTGGCTTATCAAGTATTTCTAGATGATGGTCTCATGACTGGGATTTTTCTAGATCAACATGAGGTTCGGGCCAGTCTTGTTGACGGCTTAGCCCTTGGGAAAAGCTTGTTAAATATGTTTTCCTACACAGCTGCTTTTTCTGTTGCAGCTGCTATGGGAGGTGCTAGTCAGACGACTTCAGTTGATTTGGCAAAACGTAGTCGGGAACTGTCCGAAGCTCATTTTCAAGCCAATGGGCTGACTTTGGACAATCATAGGTTTGTGGTTATGGACGTTTTTGATTATTTCAAATATGCCAAGCGACATGGCCTCAGCTATGATGTTATTGTTCTAGATCCACCAAGCTTTGCCCGTAATAAAAAGCAGACTTTTTCTGTCGCGAAAGATTACCATAAGCTTATCAAAGAATCACTGGAAATTTTAAATCCAAGAGGAATACTGATTGCCAGTACCAATGCGTCCAATGTGTCGCGTGCTAAATTTAAGAAAGAAATTGAAAAAGGTTTTGCAGGAAAGCACCATCGTTATATCAAAGAATATGGTTTGCCGGCAGACTTTAGTTATAATAAGAAAGACGAAAGTAGTAATTACTTAAAGGTTTTTACGATTAAGGTAGAAGAATGAAGTTAGTTGTCTCTGTCACCCCTAGAAATTTAGAAGAAGCTCAACAGATCGACGCGCAACGTTTTGTAGATGCGGATTTGATCGAGTGGAGAGCAGATTTCTTGGAAAAAGAAGAAATCTTAAAGGTTGCACCAGCTATTTTTGAAAAATTTGCTGGCCGTGAACTGATTTTTACACTTCGGACCAAGGATGAAGGTGGTCATATTCAGCTATCTGATGACGAATATGTGGAAATGATAAAAAAGGTAGCCCAGCTCTATCAACCAGATTATGTGGACTTTGAGTATTTCTCCCACAAGGACAAAATCGATGAAATGCTGGAATTTCCAAACCTGGTCTTGAGTTATCATAACTTTGAGGAAACTCCTGAAAATATGATGGAAATCTTGTCTGAGCTGACTAGCTTAACGCCTAAGGCTGTCAAAGTATCGGTGATGGCAAATAGTGGCCAGGATGTTTTGGACTTGATGAACTATACTCGTGGCTTTAAGACTTTAAATCCTGAGCAAGAATTTGTAACCATTTCTATGGGAAGGGTTGGACGCATCTCACGTATTGCATCTGATTTGACGGGTTCTTCTTGGTCTTTTGCTAGTTTAGACGAAGCAACAGCACCAGGTCAGATTTCTTTGAGCAGCATGAAAAAAATTCGGGATATTTTAAATGAAAATTGATGGACACACTCGTTTGGCTGCTGTCATAGCTAAGCCAATCAAGCACAGTATTTCGCCCTTTATTCATAATATGGCTTATGACCTTACAGATACCAATGCGGTTTATCTGGCTTTTGAGGTGGACAGGGAAAATCTAGAACAGGCTGTTGAAAATATTCGGCTTCATCAGATGTTGGGAGCCAATATTTCTATGCCTTATAAGCAAGAGGTAATTACTTATCTTGATGAGCTTGATGAATCAGCCTTGCTTATCGGTGCGGTCAATACGATTGTCAATCAAAATGGTCGACTTATTGGATACAATACAGATGGTTTTGGTTTTTTTAGAAGTTTGTCTAACTTTCATATTAAGGGGAAAAATCTGACAATCCTTGGTGCTGGAGGTGCAGCTTCAGCTATTATTGGTCAGGCTATGCTGGATGGAGTGGAAAAAGTCTGTGTCTTTGACCTCAGAGATAGATTGGCAGGACATCAAGAGAAAATAGAACAGATGTCTCGTCGTCTGGGTCATCCCATTCAATTACTAGCTGTTGAAGATCTAGCAGCTCTTTCTGATGCAGTCAATCAATCAGATTTATTTATCAATGCGACAGGTCTAGGGATGGATGGAAAATCACTGCCAATTCCAAGCGATTTTGCTTTTCCTAAGGGTCTGCTAGTAGCCGATATGACTTATTGTCCAGCTGAGACACCTTTTCTGCGCTTGGCTAGAGAACAAGGCCTACAGACTGTAAATGGTCTGGGGATGTTGCTTTATCAGGCTGAAAAGGCATTTGAACTGATGACAGGTAAAAAGATGCCTTCTGAAGAAATCAAAAAAGCCTTGATAGAAAAATTGGAAATATAATTTATAGTAGATAGTATGGGACATTCTTGGACTTTGTAGGCTTTGGGTGTCCATTTTCATATATAAAGGAGGCGCTTATGAAACTGAATGTAAATCTTCCTCATCATCCCTATGATATCATCATCGAAAACGGGGCTTTATCTCAGGTTGGTAGCTGGCTGAGTCAGCTTTGGCAGCCTCAGAAACTAGTAATTATCACAGATAACCGGGTGGCTAGACTCTACGCAGAGAAGGTTAAACTGAGCTTGGAAGCTGCTGGCTTTAAGGTCTTTACCTTTGATTTTCTTGAAGGTGAAGCTAGTAAAAATCTAACAACTGTTAATAAAGCCTATGAATTTTTGGCAAAGGTCGGTCTGACTCGTAGCGACGGTATCGTGGCCTTGGGTGGCGGAGTTGTTGGTGATTTGGCAGGCTTTGTTGCTTCGACCTACATGCGAGGCCTTCATTTCGTTCAGATTCCGACCAGTCTGACAGCTCAAGTGGACTCCTCTATCGGTGGTAAGACAGGTGTTAATACCCCTTGGGCCAAAAATATGGTCGGGACCTTTACCCAGCCTGACGGAGTTCTGATTGATCCAGAAGTTTTGCAGACTTTAGGGAAACGTGAATTGATTGAAGGCATGGGCGAGGTAGTCAAGTACGGCTTGATTGAGGATAAGGAACTCTGGGATGAGCTGTCAGAAATGGATGGCAGTCCAGAGTCGATTTTGGAGCATGCGGAGAGCATCATTTACCATTCCTGTGATGTCAAGCGTAAGATTGTGGTTGAGGATGAGCGGGATAATGGTGTCCGCCTTTATCTGAACTTCGGCCATACCATTGGGCACGCCATTGAAGCAACAGCAGGCTATGGTCAGGTCATGCACGGTGAAGCTGTAGCGATTGGTATGGTACAGGTTTCCCGTGTCGCTGAAAAGCAAGGCCTCATGCCAGCTGGGATTACAGAAGACATCATCCGTATGTGTCAGAAGTTTGCCTTACCGGTGGATTACCAGCCTTGGAATGAGAATGCTCTTTATCAGGCTTTGACCCATGATAAGAAGGCCAGAGGCAACTCTATCAAGCTAGTACTGGTTCCTGAGCTGGGCTCGGCTAGCATTCACCAGATTCCGCTGGAAGAGATGAAAGAATTTCTGAAAAAATAAGTGCCTGATGGAACCTGAGACAATTGGACAGTTTGGATAATAAATAGACTGACTGCCCAGATTTTCCATCCCAGAATAGGAGAAAATGTATGAGATACTTAACAGCAGGAGAATCCCACGGACCACGTCTGACAGCTATTATTGAGGGAGTGCCGGCTG
>ERZ773083.2575-NODE-2575-length-11095-cov-15.049819_pt1 | contig 11095 bp, 8 predicted proteins | sample MGYA00511465_ERZ773083 | MGnify/ENA primary metagenome ERZ773083 (study PRJEB29015, sample SAMEA2738001) | human oral metagenome | biome: human oral; feature: human-associated habitat; material: dental | place: China | collected 2060 ... | reverse complement strand
GAGGCCGAGCGCAACGACATGGTCCAGTACTTCGCCGAGCTGCTCGACGGCTTCGCCGCCACGCGCAACGGCTGGGTCCAGTCCTACGGATCGCGATGCACGCGCCCCTCGATCCTGTGGGGCGACGTGTCTCGACCGGCTCCCATGACGGTCGGCTGGACCACCTACGCCCAGTCGCTGACCGACAAGCCCGTGAAGGGAATGCTCACCGGACCCGTCACGATCATCGCCTGGTCCTTCCCGCGCAACGACCTGCCCCTGGCCGAGGTGGCCGACCAGATTGGTTTGGCGCTGCGCGACGAGGTGAGTGACCTCGAGGCCGCGGGAATCGCCGCCATCCAGGTTGACGAACCGGCACTGCGCGAGCTGCTGCCTCTCGACGCCGACCGGCACGCCGACTATCTGGCCTGGTCCGTGGGCTCCTTCCGCCTGGCGACCTCCTCGGTGCGCCCCGATACCCAGATCCACACCCACCTGTGCTACTCCGAGTTTGGCCAGATCATCGACGCCATCAAGGGCCTGGATGCCGATGTCACGTCGATTGAAGCGGCGCGTTCGAAGATGGAGGTCGTGCCCGAGCTTGCGGACGCTGGCTTCGACCATGGGATCGGTCCCGGCGTCTGGGATATCCACGCCCCCCGCGTTCCCGGTGTCGAGGAGCTGGCCGAGCTGATTGGCCTGGCGGCCGACGCGGTGCCCGTCTCGCGCCTGTGGGTCAATCCGGACTGCGGCCTGAAGACCCGCGGCTATGAGGAAACGAAGGCGTCGCTGGACAACCTTGTCTCCGCTACTCGGCAAGTGCGTGCCCAGCGCGGCCTGGAGAGCTGATACGTCCGGGCGCTCGGTCAGGGGTGGGGCCATCGGCCCCACCCCTGACCTTTGTGCGGCACTCGCACGCGCGGACCGCGCCACCCGCGACGGACCGCCCTCGTTACGTCGTCTCATTCTGTGGGCGCGGTGTTGCCGGGCGTTCGTGCCTCCGACAAACTAGTGGCATGACGACTTTCGCGAACCCCATGTGCTGCCCCACCGGCGGCATGATGTCGCGAATGTGTATGTGATTGACGCCCCAGCTTTCCTGTCAATCACCGCCGCAGTGATATGCCCACAGTGACCGTGGGAGTGCGGCCCCGAAGAATCGGATACACCCATGACCCTCGTCAACACTCCTGCCACTTCCGCCGCCTCGACGGACGCTCCGACCTCCTACGAAGACTTCCTTGACGTTCTGGCCGGGCTGCGACTGACCTCCTCGCGCATCGACATCGACCTCGACCGTGGACAGGTCACTCTTGACGGACGGGATGCCGGACTGTCCGCCAAGGAACACGATCTCCTCGCCCACCTGGCCGCCAACGCAGACCGTGCGGTGACGCGCGCCGAACTCTTTGCCTCCGTGTGGGCGCAGGCCGACCTGGGGGCCGACTCTCGCACCGTCGACGCTCACGTCCGTCGCTTGCGCAAGAAGCTCGCCGCAGCCCCCGATCTGATCTCCACGGTTCGCGGAGAAGGTTACCGCTTCAACTCCACCCCGGCCGTGCGCGTGCGCCTCACCCGGCCCGTCGCACTGGCCGCCTAAGCAGCGGGCGGAGACCTCAGATCACGAGCCGCGTGATCTCGGAGTCGAGCGGAAGCTCCTCCACGTGCAGGGGAGAGGACTCCATCCGGCGACGCAGCCCATCAATGTCATCGGGGGTAGACAGGTCGATACCCACGAGTGCGGGCCCGAGCTCGCGGTTGTTCTTCTTCGTGTACTCGAAGTGAACGATATCGTCGGCGGGGCCGAGCACATCCTCCAGGAAGATACGCAGCATGCCCGGCTGCTGCGGGAATGTCACGAGGAAGTAGTGGCGCAACCCCTCGTGGCGAAGCGAGCGCTCCATGACTTCCGCGTAGCGCGTCAGGTCGTTGTTTCCGCCCGAGACGACGCACACGATCGCCCCATCGGCGCGCCCCAGCAGGGCCTTGCGATCCGCGGGATCGGTCAAGAATACGTGAGCCGCCGTCGATGCCAGCGCGCCCGCAGGCTCGGCGATCACACCGTCGGACTGGTAGAGCTCCAGCATTTCGGTGCACACGGCACCCTCGGGGACGACTAGGACGGAATCGACAAACTGGGCGGCGATGCGGAAGGGAAGAGCTCCGGCCCGTCCCACTGCCGTCCCGTCGACGAAGGGGTCCACCTTCGCCAGGGAGATGGGCTCACCCGCTTCGAGAGCGGCGTGCATGGAAGCAGCCCCCGCCGGCTCGACGCCGATGATTCTCGCCTCCGGGCGGTGAGCTCGCAGCCAGGTAGACACTCCCGCCACGAGACCTCCGCCCCCGACCGGAACGAGGACGGCGCACGTGTCGGCGGGCATCTGCGACTCCAACTCGACGCCAATCGTTCCCTGTCCGGCGATCGTGAAGGGATCATCGTAGGGATGAACATAGGTGCGTCCCGTTGCCCGCGCGGCCTCCTGTGCGAGGGCGTTGGCGCGATCGAACGTTCCGTCCACGATGACCTGCTCAACCCACTGGCCGCCGATCGTCGCGATCCTGCGGCGCTTTTGGCGTGGGGTGTTGGACGGAAGGTAGATCGTTCCGCGCACGCCCAGGTGGGCGCAGGCGTAGGCCAGTCCCTGCGCGTGGTTGCCGGCCGAGGCGCACACGACGCCGCGCTCACGCTCGGCAGGGGAGAGCATCGACATGCGAGCATAGGCGCCACGAACCTTGAAGGAACGGCACTTTTGCTGGTCCTCACGTTTGAGCAAAATGTCCACGCCCGCCTCGCTCGAGAGGCGCTCGGAGCGCTCCAGGTTCGTGCGCACGGCAACCCCCTCCAGGGCCGTGGCGGCCTGACGAATATCCGTGGGCGTGGTCACGTGAGAACGAGTGGGCATGGGTGCTCCTTCCAGTACCCCTCCAGTGTAGTAGTGGCCACGCCCCGCGGCGCACCACCCGACCGTATGGCGAGGAGAGCATTACCATGGAGGACGTGAAAACACTGAAAGACCCCCTGGTCTGGATCGACTGCGAGATGACCGGCCTGGACGTCGCGAATGATGCCCTCATTGAGGTGGCCGTCGTCGTCACCGACGGTGACTTGTCGATCGTTGACCCCGGCATGGACGTCCTCATTACGCCACCCGCCTGCGCCCTGGAGAACATGAACGACTTCGTGCGCAACATGCACACCAGCTCCGGGCTGCTCACTGAGCTCGCCAGGAGCGGGGTGCCCATGGAGGAAGCGACCGAACAGGTCCTGTCCTACATCAAGCGTTTCGTGCCCCAGCCGGGCAAGGCGCTGCTGGCCGGTAACTCGGTGGGCACGGACAAGATGTTCCTCGAGGCCAACATGCCCTCCGTCATCGAGCACCTGCACTACCGCCTCGTCGACGTGTCTTCCATCAAGGAGCTGGCAAAGCGCTGGTATCGCTCGGCCTTTGCCGAGGCGCCCGTCAAGCACGGGGGACACCGCGCGCTGGCCGACATCCTGGAGTCCATTCAGGAGTTGGAGTACTACCGTCGTGTCCTCTTCCCGGCGCAGCCCGTGCCAACCGACAGGGCGCGAGCGGTCGCCCGAGAGGTCGTTTCGCTGGGAATCGCCCCCGCCGACCACGCCCAGTAGGCTCCGCTGAGCCGCACGGTGACGGTGGTGCCCGCGAGGCGGTGTCGCCTCGTACCCGCCCGGTGCTGCGTGCACAGGTGTCCGTCGCGGCGCCCATCTGTCCACAGGAGAGAAGGGACGCCTTGAAGGCGGGCTGGGCGCGGTGTTTCCTGGGGTAACCGGCACGGGCCGGTCACCCCAGGAAAGGATGCAATGATGCAAGACACGGCGACAACTCTGAGGGGACGCATCGGATCAGATCCGATCATGAAGCACGTCAAGGACACGTGCGTGACGACTTTTCGGATGGCGATCACTCGCTGGCGCTTCGCCAGCGAGGCGCGCCCCGGGGCAGCCTCCTACGTGGAGGACGGAGCCCACTGGTACACCATCGAAACCTGGGACACGCTCGCGCAAAACGTGTTTCGCAGCTGCCGCAAGGGGGATCCCGTCATCGTGGTCGCACGGCCCGTTCCCAACGGCTGGATCGACGCGGCGGGCGAGGTACGTTCGTCGATTGTCTTTCGGGCTTGCGCGCTCGGACACGATCTGGCCAGGGGATACGCGCGCTTCACGAAGAACCAGGCGATCAGCCTCGCCGAACCGTCGGCGGGCGGGCCTGATGACCCCTTCTCGACCAGGCCGGGGCAGCACGGAGAAATTCCCGCCGACGCACAGGAGGATACGCACGGAGCGGACGGGAAAGACACCTCGGAAGCCGATCAGGTGGAGGAGCGCGCCGGGGAAACCGAGGATGGGGCGGATGCCCCCTCGGGACGCGTCGATGGCCAAGCGCGGGAACCCGCTGGGGTAGCGCAACCAGGTGAGAGGGATGCGAGGGCGCCCGAGGTTCCCGCAGACGACGCCGACCCGGTGCCTGCCGAGGATGCGCCCGCTGAGTCCGCGACTGCCATCGCGGCTAGGACCGGAGTGCGTTTCGACTACGGCGTGACCCGGCCGTCCCAGGGAACCGCGGTGCTGGCGTCGGCGATCACGACGTGAGCGATCGCGCAGGGGCCGTCGTGACTGATCGAGACCAACACCCTCCACGTGGAACCTGCCCCGAGGCTCGTCTCGCACGCCCGTGCGACGCCGCCGTGCAGCGCGATGGCGGGGCGATCCCATTCGTCGTGAATGACCTCGATTTCGCGCCAGTCCACCTCGTCGATGCCGAGGAGGGGAGGGGACCCAAAGAGGGCGCACGACCACGCCTTGATGAAGGCCTCCTTGGCCGCCCAGCGGGCGGCCAGGTGCTCGGCCTCGGTCAGGTCGGGGCGGGCGCCCTGGCGAGCGGGACGCAGATGGCGGGCCACCAGCCGGGATGCGGTGGCCGGGGAGATGGTGGTGCCGCCATCGGCCGCGGCGAGGACGGCCCGCACGATCTCCTCGGGGGCCGAGTCCTTGAGGAGGAAGCCGTTGGCCGACTGCGACAGGGCGGCGAGCATGGCCTCGTCGTCGTCGAAGGAGGTCAGGACGACGACGGCGATCCCTGGATGCTCGGCCCGGACGCGGCTCAGGAGCTCCAGCCCGTCCATGCCGGGCATGCGCACATCGGTGAGCAGGACGTCGACGGGAACCCTCCGCAGGAAGGCGAGAGCATCCCGGCCGCGGCTGAAGGCGGAGGCGACCTCGATCCGCTCCGAGGAGGCCAGGTAGTTGCGCAGAGCGGTCAGGACGAAGGAGTCGTCGTCGACGAGCGCGACCCGGACCGCCGACGACGGGGATCCGGGCGGGTTCGTGGGAGCCATGGCAGGATGCTAACCATTGAGAGGCAGGGGGTGGTCATGAGACTCGGGGCAGGACCGACCGGGGCGGCGGAGGGCGCGGGGCTCGCAGTGGGCGCGGTAGGCCCAGGACCCACGGCAGACGCAAGGCCCGCGGCGAACCCAGCAAGCGCAAGACCCGCGGCGAACCCAGCAAGCGCAAGACCCGCGGCAGGCGCAAGACCCGCGGCAGACGCAGCGAGCACCACCGGACTGCTGGCCCGCACGCGATTCTCCACCTGGACGCCCGGGTGGCGCACCCACCTGCTGGGCCTGGCCTGCGCCGGCCTGCTCACCCTGATCTCCGTCCTGGCTCTCGAACCCTTCGAGACCGCCGATGCGTACATCGTCGTGGTCAGCGGCATCGGGATCGCGATGCTCTCGGTATGGCCGCTGGGGGCCAGCGCGATCAGTCTCCTGACCTCCTGCATCTTCCTCCTGGCACTCGACCACGGCGCCTATCTCAGCCCAGTCCTTCCGGCCATGGGGCCCTGGCTGTGCACCGCGGTGCTCCTGACTCGCGGCTTCAGCAGGGTCGGCGCCTACAGCCTGCTGGCCGCGAACGTCGTGGCGACTTTCGTCTTCTTCCTGTTGAGCCCACCGAACGAGTTCGCGGTGTGGCAGGGGTACCTCCCCGTCCTGTTCATGGGAGCCACCTGCCTCGTCGTCGCCGAGCTCCTGCGTCAGCCGCGAATGCAGGTCGACGCGGCGGCCGCCCAGTACCGGGCGGACCTGGAGCGCCAGCGCCTCCTCGTCATCTCCGAGCTGCACGACACGGTGGTGCGCGATCTCACCCAGGCGGTCATGACCGCCGAGCAGGCCCGGCTCGTCCGACCCGACGCCGCACTCGCCGGCGATCTGCGCGCGCTCACCGCCTCCGTGCGCACCGCCGTCGAGCAGCTGCGGAACAGCCTGCGGACCTTGAGCGACGCCGGAGATGGAGTCGGCATGGACGTCCTGGCCTCCTCCGCCCCACGACCCCTGAGCGAGGTCGTCGCCGAGGCGCGCGCCGTTCTGGCATCCCGCCGGGTCACCCTGGAGACCGAGGGGCTGGACGCACTGGAGTCGGCCGCCGTACCGCCTGGAGTGCGCCAGCAGCTGGTACGGGTGCTCGGCGAGCTGGTGAGCAATATGGTCAAGCACGCAGCGCCCGGCAGTGCACGGCTCCTCATCGAGGCCGATGGCCGGAGCCTGGAGGCCATGGCCTCCAACGCCGCCGGGCCGGAGCATCGGGATGAACGGCGCGGTGAGTGGCAGGGGCGCAGCGCCGTGATCTCGTCCGGGCTCGGCCTGGCGGGCGCGCAGCGACGGGTGGAGGCCCTGAGCGGAACCTTCGACGTCACCCGTACGACCGAGCGATTCACCGCGGTCCTGTCCGTACCGCTCAGGGCCGCCGCCCCAGGATGAGGCTCATGGCCTCGCTGCGGGTGGCGGCGTTGCGCATAATGCCGCGCACCGCGCTCGTCACGGTGTTCGCACCGGGCTTGTGCACGCCGCGCATCGACATGCACAGATGCTCGGCCTCCACCACCACCAGCACGCCCCGGCAGCCCAGGCGCTCGACCATCGCATCGGCCGCCTGCGCCGTCAGCCGTTCCTGCACCTGGGGACGCCGCGCATAACCGTCCACGAGTCGCGCCACCTTACTCAGGCCCGTCACCCGCCCGTCCTCACCGGGGATGTAGGCCACATGCGCGGCCCCATGGAAGGGCAGCAGGTGGTGCTCGCACACGGAGTACAAGGGGATGTCCCGCACGAGCACCATCTCAGAGTGCCCGACGTCGAAGACCCTCTCGACATGCGCCCCGGGATCCTCGTCGAGCCCCGAGAACATCTCGGCGTAGGCGCGAGCCATCCGCTCCGGCGTATCGCGCAGGCCCTCACGGTCGGGGTCCTCCCCCACAGCCGCCAGCAGATCGCGCACGGCCCGACGCACGGCGTCGGCGTCGTAGGTCACGACCCCGAGCTCTCAGCGCCTTCAGAGCTGTCAGCGCCTTCAGCACCCTCAGAACTCTCAGAGCCCTCAGCGCGCTCCTCATCCTCAGAGCCGTCAGCGCTTTCGGAGCCGTCAGCGCTTTCGGAGCCGTCAGCACCTTCAGCGCCGTCAGAAGCTGAGGAATCCCGATCGTCCCCGGCATCCGCAACGTCCTCGCCATCGGAGCCCCGACTCTCGGAGTCCTGCTCGGTACCGCTGTCGGAATCCGGCCCATCCGCAGCGCTCTCGGGGCTCTCGGCGCCAGCAGCCGCCCCTTCAGCACTCTCAGACCCCGCAGAGCCCTCAGCGCCCACAGCGTCCTCAGCGCCCACAGCGTCCTCGTCGCGCCTGGAGAACGCCTTGGCAGCTGCGGGGAAGTCGGAGACGGCCACCGCCTCCTCCACCACGAGGGTGTCGTCGGCCCGCCACAGCGGTCGCTCGGGCTGCTTGACGACGGGCGCGAAGATGCGTTCGAGGTCCTTCTCCAGCAGCGTCTCCTTCTCGAGCAGCTGGCTGGCCAGATCCTCCAGAACGTGCCGGTTGTGGGTGAGGATCTCCCATGCCTCGTGGTGGGCGACGTCCATGAGGGCGCGCACCTCCGCATCGACGGTCGCGGCGACGTCCTCGGAGAAATCGCGGTTGGTGGCGGACAGCCCCAGGACGGTCTCGTTCTCGGTGGTGCCGAGCTTGACGGCGCCGACCGTGCGGGTCATGCCGAAGTCGGTCACCATCTTGCGGGCGGTGCCCGTGGCCTTCTCGATGTCGTTGGAGGCCCCGGTGGTGGGGTCGCGGAAGACGAGCTCCTCGGCGGCCCGCCCGCCCATGGCGTAGACGAGCTGATCGAGCAGCTCATTGCGAGTCGTGGAGTACTTGTCGTCGCTGGGCATGACCATGGTGTACCCCAGGGCCTTGCCGCGCGGCAGGATCGTCACCTTGGTGACCGGATCGGAGTAGGCGCCGGCGGCGGCGCACAGGGCGTGACCCGCCTCGTGGTAGGCGGTGACGGCCTTCTCGTGGTCGTTCATGACGCGCGTGCGCTTCTGGGGGCCGGCGATGACGCGGTCGATCGCCTCGTCCAAGGCGCGGTTGTCGATGAGCTGCGCGTTGGAGCGGGCGGTGAGCAGCGCCGCCTCGTTCAGGACGTTGGCGAGGTCCGCCCCGGTGAAGCCCGGGGTGCGCTTGGCGACCAGGTCGAGGTCGACGTCGCGGGTCATGGGCTTGCCCTTGGCGTGCACGCGCAGGATGGCAGCGCGGCCGACCATGTCGGGGGCCTCGACGCTCACCTGCCGGTCGAAGCGGCCGGGGCGCAGCAGGGCGGGGTCCAGGACGTCGGGGCGGTTGGTGGCCGCGATGAGGATGACATTGGTCGTCGCGTCGAATCCGTCCATCTCGACCAGCAGCTGGTTGAGGGTCTGCTCGCGCTCGTCGTGCCCTCCGCCCATGCCGGACCCGCGGTGACGGCCGACGGCGTCGATCTCATCGACGAAGATGATGGCGGGGGCGTTCTCCTTGGCCTGCTCGAACAGGTCGCGCACGCGCGAGGCGCCCACGCCGACGAACATCTCGACGAACTCCGAGCCCGACATGGAGAAGAAGGGCACGCCCGCCTCGCCGGCCACGGCCCTGGCCAGCAGCGTCTTGCCGGTTCCGGGCGGGCCGTACAGCAGGACGCCCTTGGGGATCTTGGCGCCGACGGCCTGGAACTTCTCGGGCTCGGAGAGGAACTCGCGGATCTCCTCCAGTTCCTCGACCGCCTCGTCCTCCCCGGCGACGTCGTCGAAGGTGACGTCGGGCATCTCCTTGGAGCCGACCTTCGCCTTGGACCTGCCGAAGCCCATGGCGCCGCCGCGACCGCCGCTCATGCGGCCCACCAGCCACCACATGACGCCCAGGAAGAGCGCCATCGGCAGCATCAGCTGGAGCATGGAGGACCACCAGCTCGCCGTCGGGACGACCGAGTTGAAGCCGCCCGACGGGGCGGCCGCCTGGACCAGCTCGTCAACCTGGACCGACTGGGCCTCGGTGTAGTTGAACTGGACCTTCTTGCCCACCGGCTTGCCGGTCTCCCCGGGCTCGGAGGGCACCGTGGTGTAGCTCTCGGTCAGCTCGAGCTCGACGCGCTGATTCCCGTCGATCACCGTGACGGACTTGACGGTCCCGGCCTGGTCCCTGAGGATCGCCAGACCCTCTGAGGTATCGATGCTGTGGTATCCGCCCAGCCCCGACACCAGTGCCCAGACGAGCAGCGCGATCAGGATAATGGGCGCAACCCATAGCAGGGGGCTGCCGAGCGGGCTGCGGCGCTTCTTATCCCCCTGCTTGGAGCCGCCCTTGTCACCCTTCTTCTCGGGTCGGTTGTTCGGGCGGTTCTGTCCGGTCTGACCGGGTACTTTCATCGGCGTTGGTCCCTTCGCGCGTCCGATTCCCCGACGTTAGCCGACAAGGACCGCTTTCTGCCGCGAGGACGGTCACCGTTCGCGGCAGGCGTGCAGGTCCGAGGCGGATACCGGTCAGGCCTTGTGCTCGCCGGAGCGACGCCGCACCCTCAGCAGCGCTCCGATTCCCAGGAGGGCGGTTGCGACCAGGGCAGCCACTCCGCCGACTCCGCCGGTGGAGGCCAGCAGTCCGTCACGACGGTGCGAGGGCGGGTCCGCCACGACAATGACGTCCTTGGACTCCGTGGACGCGGACTCCCCGGGAACGCTGTCCTCGATTGCGATGGTGGCGTCGTCCGAACTCGGCCCCGGCGCTGCAGGCGCCTCGTTCTGATGGGGCGCCGGGTTCGCCGGCGCGGGCTCGGAGGCCTCGACACCCGGCTCGGACGTTCCAGGAGCCGGAGTCTCCGGCAGGCTCGACGCCGGAGCGGCCTGCCAGGAGGGGCGGGCGACCAGCGAGAGGTCCTGCTTGAGCGCGCTCGACAACGACTCGACGACCACGCCCGTCCCGGAGTCCGACGCGTGGGCGATCATGCCGCCGCCCAGGTAGATCGCCGAGTGGTAGACGTTCGCGAAGTAGTCGCCGGTGGTGCCCGCGCCCCCCGGGGACTGCTTGGAGAAGAAGAGGATGTCTCCGCGCTGGTACTCGTCATCCGTGTTGAGCCACAGGTCGCCGTGAGTGTAGAACCAGCGCGCGAGAGCATGGGACTGCCCCAGCTCCGAGCCGGCGGTCTGGCCGAAATCGACCCATGAACCGACGCGCGTGTTCTCATCGGCGACGTAGGTGGTGTGCGAGTAGTCCCAGCCCATGAGGGTCATGCCCACGAAGGAGGCGTCCGTGATCGGATAGGGGGCCGTCTGGGAGGAGTGAACCACCCCACTGCTGGTCAGCGGGGAGGGGCGGACGTCGTCCTGGATGAGACCGGCGCCCGCGTTGACGAAGCTCTGCGCCCGGGTGATCTCGTCCTCGACGGCCGTCGCATCGGAGCGGGTGCTGGGATGCTCATCGAAGCCGGTCGGCACGGCCCACTGGCCGTCGGCCGTGGGCACCGCGATGTTGCCGCGGATGCCCGAGACGTTCGAGCTCTGAACGGAGTACGTCATTCCGGCCCCGTCATCCGCGCGGACGTGACCGCTCGTGCTCGCCGTCTGCCCCAGTCCGGGGGCGGCCATGAGCTCGTCGACGGTGGCGAACTGAGAGGCGGTAGCACTGGGCGTGACGACCACGGGCTGCGCCACTGCCGTACTGGTCTCCTGAGCCGCGGCCGGGGCGCCGCTGAGCGTCAGAACCAGAGCCAGGGCTGTCAGCCCAGTGGCGACGGGAACATGACGA
>ERZ773083.2572-NODE-2572-length-11105-cov-14.113575_pt1 | contig 11105 bp, 8 predicted proteins | sample MGYA00511465_ERZ773083 | MGnify/ENA primary metagenome ERZ773083 (study PRJEB29015, sample SAMEA2738001) | human oral metagenome | biome: human oral; feature: human-associated habitat; material: dental | place: China | collected 2060 ... | reverse complement strand
TCAGCCAGCTGTTCGACAACATCAGCGCACGATTTAGCGAGGAAGTGCCACGTCTTAAATCACACCTTGACACCATCCGAGATGACTTCAGCAGTGACCTTCTCCGCAATATGAACACTGAGTACGAGAAACTGCAAGAGAGCTGTGCCGACAAGGAGCGCAGTATCAAGAGGCTAAAAGCGTATGCAGCTGTGTTGGAGGATTTAGAGAAGCGCATGTGACGCCGTTCTCCCCAACGATATACAGCCCAGCCGAACGTTCACGGCTGGGCTGTTGCTGTATTATAATATTGTGTTTGTAATGGTTCTGTGAGATATTTTTCCTGCATCAACGCTACTCGACAGATGCATCTTGCAACGCAAGAATTTCTGTTCGCTTCAAGCCGCTCGACTTCTCAATCACCTCAAGAGGTACGTTCAAGGAGATCAAAGAACGCGCCATATCAAGCATCCTACGCTTTCCTTCAAGGAGTCCCTCCATACGCCCCTCTTCCATTTTCTTCTCTCCAAATTTTTCCATCAGTTCGCACATGGCATTTACCCCCTCTGCTTCTGCTTTAAAGTAATCTACTCTCTGAGCGAGCTCTTTATAATTCATCTGCTCCGGACGCTCGCAGAAAAAATCCTGCATCAGCCGCCCAAGCGGCGTATCTTCACGGTTCGATCCGTTGACGTAAAGGATATGTGCTCCATCATCAAACGGTCGCTGAAGCTCTTCTATCATTCGTTCCACATGATATAGAGGAAAGCCTGCTCCATAGATGTCGTTTTCCGTGATGAAGATGACCCACGTCTCCGGAAGTTCGGAGAACTCTGCCCCTTTTGCCAGTTCCCGCGAATCCATCATGCTGCTGTTGTAACGTGCCCGACGTGGAGTTGCTCCCTCATTCGCCCGCTGAACTTCGCAGTCGTAGAACTTTCCATCGCTGTCTTCTGCCAACACGTCAAAGCGTACACCGCGACCATAGAGATTGTCCACGCTCTGCTGTGTGACAACGTGCTTGACAACGAGATCGTCTCGTCCAAAAAAGATACGTAACAGAAGCTGCATTCCCTCGGTATAGTTATCAAAGCATACGTTGAAACATCCGTCCATCTATCCCGAGGGTCGCCGCACCATAGGTCTTTGTAAACAACGGTCTTCCCTCCCACGTTTCAAATATAAGAAAATTATAACACAAGATGAAGGGGATTGCCTAATGATTCTTTGCAACAAAAAAGAGATTCCAAACGCTAGGTAGGGCGAATGGAATCTCTAAAGAACGAAAAATGCTTTTCTTTGTATAAGCAGCAAAATGTATTTGGAAAAAAATACAATCTACTATAGCCGATTTTCCTTTATATCTTTAATCAAGGCTTCCTTTGTCTCCTCACTAATTGAGTACATTGTCATACGAAACGGAAAGTCCTTGTTTGCAATTTTTCTCATATCGGAAGCAGACATCGGCGTCTTCAATGTTTGGAAATCCATTAGGTTCATATAATACTCATAATCCGTATACCCATCGTAATCCTTCTTTCTTAGCTTTCCATCAGCAAGCCCATAGGCGATGATACCAATGCCGTTCTGATAAAGAAACACACAATCCCCCTTTTGTAATTTTTGGATTTTCTCCCTCCAACCGGGATAATAGGCAGCAGCCTTTTTTTCTTGTATCATTTCCTGGGTGCAAGCAGAATCATTACTGCTGTTTGTATTCAGTACAAAGGCACAGCTTTCATAAGCAAGGAAGCCTTCGACCGGAGAATACATATCGAACTCAATAAAATGCTCATTATTAATTTCATAGACCCAATAAGTAATTGCGTCTATCTTTAGTCCATTTCCCCGCCAATAGGAGATTGCCTCAATCGTTTCCTGATCCAATCCATTTGTGACAATAATGAATTTCTGTGTTTGATTAAAATCTTCTTCTTTTATTTTATTGCCATCCGTAAGATCAAAATATTTTGCGTGTACATCAAGTAAGCTCCCATTACCCGTATGTTGTTTCTGATATAAATCATTCAACGTATCATAATCGCTTCTTCCATAAAGCTGCCCATAACGTAATACTTGAAGAAGATTCTCAGACTTCCCAGACCAACGCTTCAATTCAAATATATACAGATTTCCCGTTGCGTCCAAAGCAAGAATATCCGGCTCTTCCTGACGTGGACGCTCTGTAAAAATAGTCATGAGATCATTTGAGTAAATGAGATCATGTATATTTTGGGATATCAAATTCTCCAAATCTTTTTCCGCCCATTGAATATCAGCCAATGTAATCCTTTTCGCTTTTGTGGTTGCTCCTCTATTTTTTCCAGTCGAGAGTTTATACAGCATAATGACAGTCCTTTCATCGTTTCACATACATTTTTCCATCAATACAGATAAATACTATATTTCTAATTTCGACTCTTATATATAGTATTCCTCCTTTTTGACATATCTCTGTCAGGAGAGCACCGCCCTTGATTGACGGGAATCTGTCTGTCTAGATGACTTTATCTTATCAACGATTCTTACAACCTGATAAGTCATCTTTCTTGCAATAAATACGACCTCCTCACACTTCTTACCCGCTCTCACGAACCATGTTCAAACATTTTTATCACTCCTGTTCCCTTTTAGAATGTCCGTTATAACAGATGCTTTGTCGGTCTTACTACGCTGTTCCATTTCTATGCTCAATGCAACGTCGTACATCATTTCATTTTGGGCATCTTCCCTCTTCTTCTTTCTTAGTTCCTCAAAATCGATAGGATCTTTCTTATCACTCTCTTCATAGTGCTTGATTGTATTCCAAGCATGATATAGCCTGTTTCGGACTTCTCGTCGAATGTGCGCCGGCTCCACTACTGTTACATTCCCCCCCTGCCCCATAACCCATCGGTAAAACCCTTCATTCGGCTGCACGGTGATAATAGCGGAGCAGATTCGTCTGCCGTGCGCGTCACAGCGATTTGTGCGCACTGCCTGGAGCATTTGTTGATCCAAATTGAATCTTTCCATAAGCTCACCGACAAAATCCTCGCAAAAATAGAGTTTTACATCTACTACATCGGAATCATCATGGTACATGTAGAGATTCTCCCGCAGATAACGATCCAGTGAGAATTTTGTCAGGGCAACGCTGTCCAGTACTGCGCGCTCGATATCGTTCGGGTCGCGCTTTTTTTCTCTCTCCATCATTGCCTTCTGCTCCGGCAGGGTTCTTGTCATACTGTAGCGGGGATATTCCTTCATATAGAATATGGGAGTGCGGGGACGGCTAAGAAGGTGAATGCCGCTCCCGATCAAAGAAATCTTAAAATGTGTAAGATGCCTTTTCTTTTCTCCTTTGCAGTCCTTGACCTGTGCACTCCGCCGATCATCTTCCACATAGCCGATCAGATAGCACGCCTCCGAGTCCCAGACCAGGAAGTACGGCGACACAAAAAAGGTCTTGGCTGTCCCGGTAGCATCGTCCTTGATGGCGGTAGTGACCTCGACTTTCTCGATGCCGATTCGTCCCTCGAATTTATAGTGGCTATATTTAAAGGCAATCTGCTTCCCTTCCCATATCGCCTTCATGAGTGTCCGAATCGTAGGCAACGTATCCCGCTGGGTTTTACGGCGCATCTGCATACGATAAAGTTGTTTGCTCAGGATATTAAGATGCCCCTCCCCCAAGTCATCGGTCTGATTGAGAAACTTCTCCACAATACGCTTGGTATCGTTGATCGTCAGCGTAGTATTGCGATAGAGCGCCTGAGCTATGATGGAAAATTCTCCGGCATCAAAAAGCACACGGTTGGAATAGTATCCATCTCGCATATTTTTGCAGGTTCGTATGTCATAAAGCCCAGTAGCATTCATATCAGAAATATGGCGACCAATGGTAGACGCCGAAAGAGGAGACATAGGAACACCAGGAAACAGTTCCTGCCAAGCCCCTTCAAGATTCTCTTGCAATTCGACCACTTTTTTCGTGTTTTCGTGACTACTATGTTTTAATGCATCAATCAAAAGAAGCAACTGGATCACTTTTTCGGAATAAAATTTATTCTTCGACATCTATATCTATCTCCCGTCCATATACATCGATACTGAAGTCCAGAAACAGTAAACTATACTCTTTCCTGAGTTTAGTCTATCGCATCCTTGGTTCGTTTGCCAGAGTGATTTCTTTATGTCTATCAAATTTGACGTGGTTAAGGATTATCCTTCCCCATCTACAAAACTCCTGTGCTATGATATGTTTGACCTTAACAGCAGGGAGGTATTACAAATGCTTGTCTATCAAATTTCCTTACAGCTTGCACTGGAAAACGCGCCCATAGAGATAACGGTGATGCACAACAAAGCGCGGCACCCACGAATGAAAGGCAAGGAAGAACCGCCGAAAGTAGACTGGAAGTCATTTAATCAGCAGATGAGCCGAGATTTCTTCAGTTCATCCTTGGCCTTTTTTGCCTATCAGGAAACGGGAGAAACAACCCATTTGGTGGCAATTAGCCATCAATACTTGACGCAGGATCTGGCGGAAGATGAGATAAAATATTCTCTACACAAGACGGGAAATTGTATTTCTTCATGCCAAGTGATAGAGATTCGCGAGACTACAATGTCAGATTGTTGTAACGTACTGTTACAAGGTGAGGATAACGATATGTTGCGTGGCGGTTTTCGTTTCTACTCCGATATAGGACTGTCCACGGTAAAAGATCAGTTGGATCTTACCCGCCGCAAAGACGGATGGCGTATGGAAGAGCATATATCAACGACCATTTGGCAAAAAAAGAACGAGGCGATGTTACATATTCGTCAAATCATGGGACACCGCTCCCTCAAGGAAGAGATGATACGTATCTATCACAGCGGCAATCACAAAACCTTCTTGGAGCACCCTGTCCACTACAGTATCCATGCCTCCAGCCGTCCTGCCGCACAAGAAATGATCGATGCTTTGGTTGGTGGACTTTATGCGAATGGACGTATCCTTTCAAAACGCATAAACTATTTCTGTGATTTCGATGGCGTCAGTGGCAATGAGCGTTCCATCCGAACCCTCTTAGATTCCGCAAAATACACAGCCGTCGCAGCAGAACTCCCTGGCTCTGTCGCTCGTACCGTGCGACCGCTTCGGTTGGGAGCAAGTGAAATGGACATCTCACGATTCTGGCTGGAAGAAACGGTGAAACACCATCGATATACATTATTTATTTTCGTGCAAATATCCGAGGAAGAATGTGATTGGGAAAAGAATTTTGAGCGGGACTTGGCCAATATCGTCGATGTCGTCCCCTTATATGAGGGAAGCGGGGATGAAACGGCTACACGGAACTACTTAAATAACCTATCGACACTCAAAGGCCTCCCCTCTTTCGAGGATGACGATCTTCGGGAAGTCGTTCCGAAAGGAATCTACACACCAACACATGCCATTGAAATCTTTGATCGTCTTTGCAAAATGCGTCTCCATAGGGATTTTTATCCCGCTTACCAAAACATCCATACGCGATCTGCCGGCCTTGGCAAATTGTCCTGCAAGAATGCCAATCCTACATTGCAATTATCGCAAATGGTAGGATTGAGAGAGATAAAATCGCTGGTCGAGCGCATCGTTGCTGCCCATAAGATGAAAAAAATTCGGCGAGGCTTAAATTTGAAGGAAAACAGGGGCGCACTTCACATGGTATTTACAGGAAACCCTGGCAGTGCAAAAACCACGGCAGCAAGATTGCTCACCGGTATCATGAAGGAAGAACAGGTTCTTTCCACCGGTACATTCATCGAATGTGGGCGCAGTGATTTAGTTGGAAAATACGTGGGTTGGACAGCAAAAATTGTGGCGCAGAAATTTCAAGAAGCCTCTGGAGGCGTGCTGTTTATTGATGAGGCCTATGCCTTGGTAGACAGATCCAACAGCTTCGGCACAGAAGCCATCAACACCATCGTGCAGGAAATGGAAAATCATCGAGATGATGTGGTGGTTATTTTTGCCGGTTATCCAGGCAAGATGCAAGAGTTGATCGAAAGCAACGAGGGGCTAAAGAGCCGTATTGCCTTTTATGTTAATTTCCCGGATTACAATACGGAGGAGCTGTTGACATACTCCCCACGGCTGAAGCCGGGGGATTCTTGGATACAGACGGCATTTGCCTGCGATAGCGCAGGTCTTACGATGCCTCTCCAAAGAAGGTCGATGCCCCAACCTTCAAGATGTTCTTTGCGGCGTTCCTGTCCCGATCATGAATGGCTCCGCAATGTGAGCATATCCACTCTCGTACACGCAAATCTTTCGTTTCCGGATTCTGCGCGCCACAGATATGGCAGGTCTGCGAGCTTGCATAATACCGATCAATCGTTTGAATCGTCGTTCCTGTTTTGCTCGCCTGATGTTCGAGAATTTTCACAAACTCCGCAAAGCCGTAGTCCGAGATCTTTCTGCCCCATCGTTTCTGCATTCCCCTCAGGTTCAAGTCCTCAATGCACACAAGAGCGTATTCCTCGCAGATCGCATGTGCCAGCCTGAAATGAAAGTCTTTGCGCTGATTGGCTGTTTTCTTATGCAAACGGGCGAGTGCAAGTCGTGCCCTCTTTCGATGGTTCGACCCTTGCTTTTTCCGTGCAAGCGCTTTCCCTGCCCTGCGTATCGCTGCTACATTCTCCTTGAAAAAGAGTGGGGCTTCCCTGTCGTTTCCGTCCGATGCTGTGAGAAACTGCCTGAGTCCGAAGTCATAGCCGACGCTTTTACCTGTTCTTGCCAAGACTTCGTTTTCTGCCGTCTCACAGACGAAATAAAGATAGATGTCCCCAAGTGCATCCCGTTTGATGGTGACGGTCTTGACCACACCTTCGATGGTACGGCTCTTGAAATAGCGGTACTTCTGCGTACCGATTTGAACGGCATTTCCTTCCAGGAGCTTCCATCCTGCCTGTTTCAACGTATACGATTTATACTTTCTCACCTTCTTGAACGAGGGCGGCGCCGTGCGCACCTTTTGTTTCAGATTTCGGAAAAAGAGTTTGTAGGCACGGTCAATCCGCTGCGTGATGTCCTGCACCGCCTGTGCACCGATTTCTTTCAGGTAGGAAAACCGGGGGATCTTTTTGAGCTTCGTGAGATGTTTTTGCAGGGCATAGACGTTCAGCGATTTGTGATATAGACGATAATACCGTTTGTGCAGGGCAATACAGTGATTATAAATGAGACCTGCCGCATTGATTTGACGGTGGAGCTTTCGGTTTCTCTTTGCCTTGTACAGCTTAAAGCAGAAGGTCTTCATTTTCTCACTTCCTTTGCGATGTTTTCTGATTCTCGATGGATTGTTTTCATCCCATCAATGAAAGTTTACTGCAAAGAAAAGCGAAAATCAAATGTCCGCCTTCAAATGCTTGCGCAAATTCGGCGGACGCGCCTTATATCCCCCAGCCCTAAAGGGCGAGGCTTTACGGCGCATTGGGTAAAGCGAATAGGAGGCGCTTATGTACAAGAGAATACTAGCAATCGGAGATATTCACGGTGAGTGGGATAAGTTCGTGTCACTCTACCGACAGATTGATTTTCAGCCAGGGCGAGATTTGCTGGTTTTTCTTGGGGATTATATTGATCGTGGATCTGCTCCCCTTCATGTACTCAAATGGCTGTTTGCACATAAAAACAACGAGCATATCATCATATTGCGGGGCAATCACGAACAAATGATGCTGGACTACTACCGTGAGGGAGGATGTAACAATCTTTGGCTCTGGAACGGTGGTGATGTAACGCGCGACGCACTGGACGAGGAAGATTCGACATTAAAGGGGGATTTTTTGAGCTTCATAAAGGAACTACCATTATCGTATCGTATCAATGCCAATGGCAAACACTTCTTCTTTTGCCATGCCGGAGTAGATCCCGATATTCCTCTGGAGTTACAGGACGAGGAAACACTTCTGTGGATACGGGAAGAGTTCTATGATTATTATGATGGCGAGGACATCATTATTGCCGGTCATACCAACGTGGAGTATATAGAACAGGGGAAAACTGTGCCCATTATCAGAAACAACATGATTTTAATGGATACCGGCTCTTATATGCCACACGGTCTTGTGTCCTGTGTCGATGTGTTGTCCGGCAGGATCTGGCAGAGTGACGGTGGACTATAAGTTTATGTTGTAGGCGGGCAGGATTCCGCTGACGCTGTTCGATGTCCCGCAAGCGCTCGGACGAAAGCGCAAGCACAAGCGAAACCGCACGAATAGGCGCCTGAAAGGGCGCAGCATAGAGGAGCGTCCTGCCGTTGCGGACAAAGGTACGGAAATCGGACACTGGGAAGCCGACACCATTGTCGGATCACGAAAAGGGCACGGTGCGGCCGTAGTTTCAAAGAGCTTTTCTGCGTGTAGAATATACGTGAGCATCGATAAATTCAGCCCGATCACCTTATATGAGATATATGGGAGGGAAACCGTATGGAAGATCACTTTTTTTCCTACAACGCTATCCAAAAGACATGGCAGGAAACAAATTGTCATGGGCTTTCAGGAACACTGGCAGAGTACGTGCCGCAAATCATCTTGATAGAGAATAAAGAGCAAATGGTTTGGTGTCCTATTCACCATACCTACGAGACCGTGGAAACATTGAGCCACAGCAAAGTAAGTACAACAGACGGCTGTATCTTATCCGGGGCGGTTATTCCCATTGGTGCCATAGATATTACGGCCGATCAAGATGCAAGGCGCAATTTGTTCGATCTTCGTTGGCATATCAGCCAAGAACGGTCACGAGGTCGATTGATGATCGCCGTTGACCGTGTCGTCATTGGTTTGGGGGATGGCTACGACAATCGTCTGGGAAGAGTACTTGTTCCTCATGTCTATGGACGATCCTTTCATAGTATATCCGTCGCGTATGTCAAAGAAAAAATAATAGAAATCGGACTCTGCCAAAAAATTCCCACAACCATACTTATTACAGCCTTGACCAAGCTGCAAGGAATTGCCGAAGAGTATTATGGCGAAAAGATGCCATTCTCTTGGGAAAAAATTGTTTCTTATGGGCAGTATTCCGATCCGGAATGCTTGAAAGCCATGCTCCATTACCCCTTCTCCCCTATACTGTGGCTGATGCGAAACTATTTTAATATCAATGAAAATTATCGCATTGTCACCCGTGATGATCGGCGAGGTTTTTCTAAAATATGCGAAGCTCTTCAGCTCGTGAGCAATGAAGCATTTTTATCTCAGGTGCTAAAAAATCCCTATACGTTTATTCTAAACCTGCGTCTGAGACGGCTGGGCTTTCAAGATGAATGTCTCATCGAATCCTTTTACGGATTAAAAACGTTCTGCGGCAAAGAAATGGATCAAAGATTGGAGGGGGAGTATGTATGGGAAAACAATGGCTTATCCTATGACAAATCACTTTTTGAAGATGATGCCGCCATGGCTGCATTTCGTAAGGATAAGCTATGTTTATTTAACGATTGGGAAGCTCTTTTCTTTTATTGTCAATGGAATTTGCAGCAATCGGGAGAAGATGTATTTTCGCCAATTTTTTATCGTTTGCTTGCCGAATGGCAGCCATGCTACACGGAGGCTCTTCGCTCCCTTCATCGATATTATCTCGATTTGCCATTAAATTTACGTGCATCTGTTTTGGAAAACGGATTAAGCCCACAAATTTGTCTGCACATAAACGAATTATCGGAACCATAACCGCAGCGTTTCTTTCTCTATGGATCGAAACAGAAGCGGCTAAGTGCAGAATTGGGGAACTTCTATCCGGATGATTGTGACACAATAAGGAGGCATACCGCCATGAAACGAGTATTCATTTTTCTGCTTATAGGCTCCGTTCTCTCCCTAGGAGGAATGATTGATCTGCTTAACGGAGGCTTTCCTCTTTCCCCTTTGGTTGTTTTCCTTGGTTTTTATATTGCTTTCTTCCCTTGGAGCGTTCCTTCCCATTTAAGAACAAGCGACTTTGATATCTATAAAACAGAAAATACGACAGCGACACATGAGCCTTTGTTGCTTGCAAGGTACTTTATTGCCATGAGTATTATTTCTCGGCGCAAGGGCATCCTTTCCTTGTTGGAGAAAAATTTTGACACACACTACAAAAACGGTCTTTACCGCATGGGAAAAAACATGATGATTGACGGTATTGCGCCGGAATTTGTTCAACAAGAATTTTCTTCTGTCTCTTATGCGTTACGTCAGCGTTACCGTGAGCAGATCGGACGTATCTTACAAACGGGAAAATACCTCGCAGCAGTCACTGTTATTAGTTGTGTTGGCTGTGGCAGTATGCTTTTGTTGCGTGGCGATGCAGCCTTTGACCTTCGCTGCGGTGTATGGATTTGCACGACGCTAATTAGTGCAATATGCGCCATATCCGTTCTTTGCTTGCTTCCTGGCAAAATGCGCCATATTCTGTATCGCCGTAATCTCATTGATCGGCAAATACAGATCGGATTTGATTGCATCCAGCAAGGGAAATCCCCGATCGCTACGGCTCTCAGCCAGATCCCTTATTTAACAGTGAAAGAACAGGCGCATTTTTCTCAAATGCCTCTACCTGAAGATATCGGAGAAACACAACCTACAGATGACTTTTCCGATGTCGCAGAAAACATCGGGAAATCTATTCGCGAAATTTGCCATTACCAGCTATGATTGGAACGATGGCGGACATTTGATTTTTGCTTTTCTTTGCATCCGCTCCTTTAACAAAGAACGTCCGGCGTATACGCTTGGATACCTTACGCCGAAGCAGTATCGGGAACGGTTTGCACCTAAGCGAGAGCATGCTGCCCAGACCATCGCGGGTAACGTTTGAAAGGTTTCTATCGGTATTCCGAGTACCATATCTTCGATGGAACTGTATGATATTCAAGGTTCCATAGATAATTTTTATATTTTTGTGTCCAGTTTTTGTTGACTAGTACAAACCGACGTTTTTGTGCGTGCGCCCCCTCCCCGATCCAGTAATGGCGCGGTTTTAGAGATTTGACCACCCCCTGGGGACAAGAATGTGTTGCATTTGCTTCACTTTCGCGTTACAATAAACAAAAGGAGGTTATGCACTATGTCCAAGACCGCAACAATCAATATGCGCATCGAACCGACAATCAAAGCGCAAG
>ERZ773083.2571-NODE-2571-length-11108-cov-17.797069_pt1 | contig 11108 bp, 8 predicted proteins | sample MGYA00511465_ERZ773083 | MGnify/ENA primary metagenome ERZ773083 (study PRJEB29015, sample SAMEA2738001) | human oral metagenome | biome: human oral; feature: human-associated habitat; material: dental | place: China | collected 2060 ... | reverse complement strand
GCGTCATCGAGGGAGAATACGGCTCTGTCATCAAGAATGCGTCGGGCGAGAAATCGGCTCGCCGCCTCGACATCATCGCGTGGTGCGTGCAGAAGAAGTTTCTGCAGCAGGCAATGACTCTCTGCACGGAGTGGATCCCGGCGATCCTGGTGGAGAAGAAAATCTGCTATACGGAGGATGAAGGGATCATCCGGCAATGCCGTGATAGTGGGAAGCCGGCTTTTCAAAACTGGCAGCAGCAATTTGTCAACGTATATGGCTCAGACAAGAAAAAAGGAGAAAAGGATACCTCGCCAAGGTTGTTCCCGAAGGGAAATCTGGCGAAAATGGTGCGCTACATCCTGCAGCAGAAAGACAAGACGCGAATCGAGGACTTGCCGAAGGAAGTGCGAGCCAAGCTCATCGCATTTTTCGCGGAGTATGAGAAGGATTATGCAAAGCGCTGCGACTTCGATTTGCGAAAAGATATACGATTGTGCATTCGGGATTTTGCTGGAAAATATCCGATGCTGAACAAAGCTGTCCATATTTTGACGGAGACAGTGAAAAAACCGTTTTTCTATTCAGCTCTTCCTTATAGATTGGGAAACCTGCCGAATGAAAAATTGTTCGATTTTTTCTCCATCTCTTCGGAAGAAGCGGAGAAGTACGATGCGCAGTTCTTGGATCAAAGCGACTCTGAAGCATCGCAGCAGGAGCGGTGGGAAAGGCGGGAGAAGCAGTATCGCTCGATGCTTGCGGGCAAGCACGGTGCGGAAGTGATGCATACGACGAAGCCTGCGGATGAAGCGATAGAATTCTTGCGCGGGTATTTCAGAATACGCAACGAGCGCAATTATTCCAATCATGCCGTCAAAGATGCTGCACAGGGGAATGAATCGCTGGAAAGTTTCATCGCCGCCTACATCGAAAAACTTAGAAAAGCATAGGAGGGAACGGCATGTTCATCAATCATACGAATCATGCCTCGGCGAAGTGGCCGGCGGCGCAGAAAGAGGCGGCGCACGTCTGGGGCGAGATCGAGGATCTGCCGTTTCCCGACATCGGGGCGGATTGGGACGAGGAGCGCGTCGCGAAGCTCGCCGCGGAGAACGCCGCGAGGATCATCGAGAGGAAGCCGCACGCGGTGCTGTGCCAGGGCGAGTTCACCTACGTCTACCATCTCGTGAACCTCCTGCGTGCGGCGGGCGTGACCGTCCTCGCGGCAGCAAGCCGGAGAGAGGCGGTCGAGGAGCAGGCAGAGGACGGATCGGTGCGAAAGATCAGCCGCTTCGTCTTCACGCGGTTTCGCGAGTATCGGTGAGCGTTCGAGCGGAGCCTTGTCCGTAGGAAAACAGCATGGAGGAGGAAAAATATGCGACATCATATCATGCTTCTTTTGTTGAGCGACGTAAAGACGGATCGCGACCATCCGAACCGCGTGTCCATGGCAGAGTACAAGAACGGCATTGGCCCCTGCGGCGTAACGAACGAATCGGCGGTGCGGCATCTTTTGCTTGCGGATGACGACGGCAGCAAGATTACGCTCGACAAAATCTTCCTTTTTGCCACGAAAAAGGTGCAGGAGCCGATCAAAATCGTACAGCCTTCGCCGGACATTGCACCGGGCGTCACGCACCTCGCCTATTTCAAGGAGCGTGTCCAAGGAGTTATTCCCTCACTTAAGGAAGATTTTTTTGAGATCGTTCCCTACGATGAGGATCAGCCAATTTCCTCTACGCGGCGTTTCGTGCTGGAAATGGCGGAGCGCATCATGGCCTACGCGGAGGCGAAGAAGGCACAGGGAGATACGGTTGCACTCCATGCCGATCTCACGGGAGGGCCGCGCCACGCCGTCATGCTGATGCTCGCCGTCATGCGCCTTTTGCAGTACAACGGCATTGAAATCGGCAAGACTATGTATTCGGACTTCTTCAAGAAGGTCGTCGAGGAAGCGAACGATATATACAGCCTCTTCGACCTCATCGCGGGCGCGGACGAGTTCGCGCAGTTCGGCAGCGTCTCCGCCATCCTGCGCTACTTCGGCTACGATGAGAAGTCCCTTGCAAGGCCGCCGCACATTTCCGAGCGCCTGCACCGACTTCTCTTCGCCATGCACGGTTTCGCGGAGGAGATCAAGGTCTGCCACTACGGCGCGTTCGCCGCTGCCATCGAAAAGCTTTCCAAGGCTTTGCGCGAGTTCGACGCAGGCAGGGAGGCGGACGATGCGGACGTCAACGAGGGCATGATCGCACAGCTCCGCTTCCGCATCGAGGAGGAGTACAGGGAAATCCTCGGTGAGAAGATTGATGACGTGAAGCTCTTGCATTGGTGCGTCGAGCACGGCTACCTGCAGCAGGCGCTGACGCTCTTCACCGAGCGCGTGCCCGTGATCCTCATGGAGCGCGGCATCGTGACGCTTCCGAAGGAATTTGACGCGAAGGTGCAGGAGGCCATGGACAAGGGAGACAGGCGCAGCACGATCTTCTACTTTTTCGCGGAGTATGCGGAGAGAAAAGGCATGGGGCCAGTCGATGCTTTCTTGGCCAACGCGAAGCAGGCATATCAAAAGATCATGCAGACGATCATGGCGGACGCGCTGGAAGGAAAGGAGACGGCTTTTTCTGGAGAAAACGGCTGGGAAGCGCAGCTGCACGATCGTATCGCCGAAGAGCCTGCCGTACAATTCTGGCCGGAAAAGGCATACGGAAGCCTGGTCTTGGAAGATGAAGAAGATGTGCAGGGGATCTACGAGAAGTTTCTTGCATGGAACAAGAATCCGCCAACACTCAAGGGAAAAGGCCCGGCTGACCCCGTGTGGGAGAAGCTGGTCGGCGCTCTGTGCGATCAGCGGGTTCATGTGCCTCAGGATGCGGCTGAGAACGAGCGGAATTCCCTGAAGATGGAGCAGCAGGACAAATTCCATAAGCAATTTGGCGGTCAGAAACTCAAGATGCTCGCGGGCTTCATTCGCAACAATATGGGATCGGATGCTGCAGATGAGATCTTTTCCAACGTGTCCCTGCGCCCTGGAACGAAGGGCATATTTTCCGTTCGCCGCTGGGCCGAGCGAGGCGAGATCATCTGCCATCTCTCGCAGGATCTCTATGATCTGCTCGCCATCTACTACAAGCTCAAGGAGGAGCGCAACCGGAGCAACCATGCACGCGAGGACAGCAAGCCCGACGGGGCGCGGGAACTGAGGACGCTTTTCGAGGATGCGCTCTCGCTGCTCGAAAAGCTTTGACAGGGGAGCGGACATGCGTACGAAAAGCGAGATGAAAGACACCCGAGGAAGCGCCGCCAACCGATTCCCCGGCGATTACGACACCATGCGCCCTCTTCTGCGCTATATCTCTTACGGCTGCTATCACAAGCCGTTCCTCGTCAAGCGTTTGGGGCGGAGTGCGCGCACCTACGAGGAGAACATGGCGCGTCTGCGCTTCTTCCTGCCCGAGGGAAGCCTGAAATCCTCGCGCCAAGGGCGGCGCGAGATCTATCGCTTCGAGGGCGATTCCTACCGCATCACCGACGATTTCCTCGCTTACACATACCGCCTCAAGGCACTGAAGACGCGAGCCGCCTTCTGCCTCGTTGGCTTGCTGCAGCGGCTCGGTGCGGCACGTGAGCCGCTCGATGTGACGGCGCTCTTTGATTACGGCCTGATGTCGATGGCGGAGCTTCCCGAAGGTCTGGAAGACCTCGGCCGCCGCACGGTGCAGCGCTATCTGCAGGATCTCGAAGCGCAGGGCGTCGTGCGCGTCTCGAAAGAAGGCGGACGTTTCCTCTATCGTCTGGCGGATGATCCCTTGGCGGAGCTTGCGCCCGAAGAGACGGCTTTGCTCTGCCATGCGGCCTCCTTCTATCGCGCCATGGCGCAGTTTTCTCTGCCCGGCTGCTTTCTTGAGGACGCTTTGCAGCGCAGAGGACAGGGAAAAGGGACGAAACCGCTCGCGCAGGTCAAGCATCGAGCGACGGCGCAGCTTCTCGACGACGATGCGCTGCTCCAGTGCCTGATCTCTGTGGAGGGGCGGCGCGAGATGACGTTCGATTACGGCAAGAAGAGACGCGAGCAGCGCGTCGTGCCGCTCCGTCTCGTCAGCGACATGTACGCGGGACGCCGCTATGTGTTGGCGGCATGCCTGCCTGCGAAAGACGGCGGGCGCACGCAAGGCGCTCAGATGTTTCGCCTCGACCTCATGTACAAGGTGCGCACGGGCAGAGCATGGACGGGCGATCTGCCGACGGTCGCCGTGAAGGAGCAGGAGCTTCGGCTCGACTTCCTCCCGAAGGGAGAGAAGGCGGGCGCGGCGGTGTCCGGGCGCATCCTCGCGCGCTTTCCTGAAGCGGCGATCGAGGAGGCGGACGGGCATCTCTGCGTGCATCTCAAGGTCGCGGATGCGCTGAGCCTCCTGCCGTGGCTGCGCACCTTTTGGCCGCTCGCGCACATCTCGCTGCCGCAGTCGCCGCATCTTGCGGAGCGCTTGAAGCAGGATTTGAAGGAGGCGCTGAAAAATTATGGCGAACACCCCGCTCTTTCATGAGCTTCATGCGGCTCTCTTTCATTCGCTCGTCAACGTCATCAACGAGGTTCATGCGGGAGCGCACCTGACGAGGAAGGACGTTCTGTGCCGCCTGCAGCCGCTCGATCCTGTCGACGCCTCGCACCACGAAGAACTCATCGACATGATGTTCTCCTTTGAGTCGGATGGCGAGGCCTCGCTGCAGCTGGAAATGCCCGTGCGTCTGCCACCGACGAAGGCGGAACTTCGCTGGCTCAAGACCATGCTCGAAGATGAGGCCGCCGCCTTCCTCGTGGCGGACGATCTGCGCGAGAAGCTGCTCTCGCGCCTTGTGGAGATCCGCGCCTATCCGCGCGAGATCTGGCGCGTCCTGCGCGGCAGGGGCGATGACGTGCGCCTCGTGAGAAAGCCCCTCGGCGCGTTCTGGCGTGCGCTCAGAGAGGGACGCATGATCTTCTGCCGCAACGTCGACGCGCAAGGCCGGCGTCACGAGAGCAAGGCTGCGCCGTGCCGCCTCGAATACGACGCCGAGGAAAACCGCTGCCGCGCCATCGTCTGGCTCATCGACGAGGGACGAGCCGTCAAGATGAACTTCTCGCGCATAGAGGAGATTCGCGTGTTGGAGGAAGCCGTACCGCACGACGTGGAGGAGAAGTTCCGCGCCTTCCTGGCAGCGAGGCGGCGCTCCGTGACCTTGCGCCTCGCACAGAAGAACAATGCCGTCGAGCGTGCGTTCTGCCTCTTCGCGCCCTATGACAAGGAGGCGTCATTCGACGAGGAGAGCAAAGTCTACACGCTGAAGGTCTTCTACTACGACTTCGACGAGAAGGAGATGATCGAGCAGATCCTCTCGCTCGGCTCCGCCGCCGTCGTCCTCGCCCCCGAGGCGATGCGTCGGACGGTCATCGAGATCCTGCAGGACGAATGCTCGCATGTTTTTTGACACGCAGGATCGCTCGTTCGCGCGTATAATGGTCTTAAGAAATCACGGATCATATAAATGCGAAAGGAGCGATTCCCATGTTTGATTTCTTCTTGTCCCGACTTCTCGATTCCGTTGTCGACGCTGTGCTTTCCGAGCTTCCCGATGAAGCGGCTTCCGTGGGTCGCCGCCTGTGGTCGGAGGATGTTGTGCGCTGTGCGGCCGGGGTTGCGGCTGGGGTTCTTCTGGCAGAGGCGGCACGCCGCGTGGATTCGAGGCTGGGCGATCTCGTAGATGGTGCACGCGTCTCCGGGGGCGGCGGGCAGCTTGACGAGCCGCGCCTTCTCGCGTAACGACAGCCGGCGTCTGCATCGCAAAGGGACGATTTCCCCCCTGCCGTCTTGGACGGCAGGAGGGTGCTTGGCTGGGACGAATGCTCAGAGTGATTTTTGCGCGAGATCCCGATTTGACAAAGAGGCTAAATCATGGTACATTATGGGAAGCGGAAAACCTCCTAGAGGCAAAAAAAGGGGGCAGGTTTTCCGATTTTCCTCAAATCGTCGCAAGCCTTGCTATACAAGGCGCAGCGGGATCATTACATAGTCGCGGGGTATGTAATGACAGTCGAAAATATGCGATCGCATGTTCGGCTTTGAGGAGGTTTTCCAAAACCGCGTTTTGAGCCTTCTGTTTCTGCGGCCTCCCAGACACAGAGTCACATGTGATCTCATACCGCTTGCGGTATTGAAACCTAATGAAGGCGGCTTTCGTCGGAGAGGTTTCCACGTCACATGTGATCTCATACCGCTTGCGGTATTGAAACTAAATAATTCGGAAGGTCCGCGATTACGTTATTCGTCACATGTGATCTCATACCGCTTGCGGTATTGAAACTCCTAAATTCACGATTTTTCAGACTCCTTATGATTACGTCACATGTGATCTCATACCGCTTGCGGTATTGAAACCCGTCAAAACGAATCCATCACGCCAATCTGCAACAACGGTCACATGTGATCTCATACCGCTTGCGGTATTGAAACGTGTCAGGTGCGTCGACCTTGTATCCGAGATCCGTGGTCACATGTGATCTCATACCGCTTGCGGTATTGAAACATTATATCCAAATCTCCAGCATACTTCAACATCTGGAGTCACATGTGATCTCATACCGCTTGCGGTATTGAAACCTTCGGTTATATCTCTGGCTATATCGTTTGCTCTATTAGTCACATGTGATCTCATACCGCTTGCGGTATTGAAACCCGCAAGAAATACTTTTTCAGCTTCTTTGACGATTTGGTCACATGTGATCTCATACCGCTTGCGGTATTGAAACAGCCTTGAGGCTGTCCTTGTGGCCAAGGATAATGAGGTCACATGTGATCTCATACCGCTTGCGGTATTGAAACTAGGCACCAGCGCCGATAGCTGCTCCTGCTGCTGCGTCACATGTGATCTCATACCGCTTGCGGTATTGAAACGGCCTTAAGAACGGCCTTGAAGCCATCTTTGTGGCCGTCACATGTGATCTCATACCGCTTGCGGTATTGAAACTTGTAAATCATGCACCCTACTGCAACGCATGCACGTCACATGTGATCTCATACCGCTTGCGGTATTGAAACTCTTCGGTTCGAAATTCGATGATGGCCTTGAACATGTCACATGTGATCTCATACCGCTTGCGGTATTGAAACCCCCAGAACATGCGCCGCCCGAATCCACGATGATGAAGTCACATGTGATCTCATACCGCTTGCGGTATTGAAACGCAAAGCATCCTTCTTCTTTCCTCAGGTATTGTGGTGTCACATGTGATCTCATACCACTTGCGGTATTGAAACCTCTTCCATACTTCCTGCTTGCGGACAAGCTCGACAAGGTCACATGTGATCTCATACCGCTTGCGGTATTGAAACCTTCGTTGGCGATCTTCTTAATCATTTCGTACGTCAGTCACATGTGATCTCATACCGCTTGCGGTATTGAAACACGGCGTTCGCGGTCGAGGTCGCGACGGAATCCGTCGTCACATGTGATCTCATACCGCTTGCGGTATTGAAACTTCATTCTGGCGACCGCCAAACTTCACTTTTCCATGTCACATGTGATCTCATACCGCTTGCGGTATTGAAACGTATGCATAAAGTCCGCCCGCGCCGATAGCGACGTCGTCACATGTGATCTCATACCGCTTGCGGTATTGAAACGACAGACGATAACGGCGGTAAGAACGATGATACCTTCCGTCGCATGTGACCTCATACCCTCACGTAATGAAGTATATCCGTTGGACATGAATCCGAAAAAAGCGATCCGCCAACTCAAAAGAGTTTGCGGATCGCTTTTCTATATAGAGACGTGTTATTTCACAGCCGCTTTTTTATTGCTTGATACCATTCTTCCACAGGACGATCTCCTGTCTCTCGCGCGTCTTCTTCATGTCGATCACGCGCTGATTGCGGCTGCCGCGAAAGGCGAGCGTGAGGTCGCGCTCCGACTCTTCGTATGCGCCGTCCACGAGGACGTCGACCTCATCAAGCAGTGCGTCCACCTCGCACGCCTTTTTCTGCTGCAAATCTTCGAGCGTATAGCCCGTATACGCCCAGACGTCCATGCCGTGCGCGTGCACCTCATGTGCGAGGGAAGCGAGCGGCGCGGCCTGGCAGAACGGTTCGCCGCCCGAGAGAGTCACGCCCGTCAGCAAGGGATTGCCGAGCACGTCCTTGAGGATCGTCTTCGTATCCATCTCCAAGCCGCCCGCGAAGTCGTGCGTCTTGGGATTCTGGCAGCCCGGGCAATGGTGCGGGCAGCCCTGCGTGAAGATCGTGTAGCGGATTCCCGCCCCGTCGACGATGGAATCCGATACCGTTCCTGCGAGCTTAACCGATGCCATGCTTGACGCGGTCATGCTCTTCGGCACGCTTCGCGTTGTTCCAACGGTCGATCGTGCCGACGAGATACCCCGTGATGCGCCGGATGCGCTCGAAGGGGCGGCCGTTCTCCTTTCTGCCGCAGCGCGGGCAGATGTTGTCGATGATACCATTGTAGCCGCAGACGGGGTCGCGGTCGACGGGATGGTTGACCGAGCCGTAGCCGATGCCCGCATCGTGCATGTAGCGCACGATCGCCTCGAAGGCCTGGAGGTTCTTCGACGGATCGCCGTCCATCTCGATGTAGCTGATGTGTCCGGCATTCGTCAGCGCATGGTACGGCGCTTCGAGGCGGATCTTCTTCGCCGCCTCGATCGGGCAGTAGACGGGCACGTGGAAGCTGTTCGTATAGTAGTCGCGATCCGTGACGCCCTCGATTTCACCGAACTTCTTGCGGTCGAGGCGCACGAAGCGGCCCGACAATCCTTCGGCAGGCGTCGCGAGCAGCGTGAAGTTCAGCCCCGTGCGCTTCGCCTCCTCGTCCATGCGGCGGCGCATGTGCCCGACGATGGCAAGTCCTAGGGCCTGCGCTTCTTCCGATTCGCCCTGATGCTTGCCGATGAGCGCTTTCAGGCACTCGGCGAGGCCGATGAAGCCCATCGAGAGCGTGCCGTGCTTCAAGACCTCGGCGATCTCATCGTCGGGACCGATCTTCTCCGAGTCGATCCACACGCGCTGTCCCATGAGGAACGGATAGTTCCTGCCCTTTTTCGCGCACTGGATCTTGAAGCGATGCAGAAGCTGACGGATGACAAGCTCCGTGAGGCTGTCCAGCTCGCGGTAGAAGACATCCAAGTCGCCCTTGGCGAGAAGCGCGAGGCGCGGCAGGTTGATGCTCGTGAACGAGAGGTTGCCGCGGCCGCATGTGACCTCGCGCTCGGGATCGTGCACGTTGCCCATGACGCGCGTGCGGCAGCCCATGTAGGCGACCTCCGTGTTGTAGTCGCCGGGCTTGTAATACTGGAGGTTGAACGGTGCGTCGAGGAAGCTGAAATTCGGAAACAGGCGCTTCGCCGACGTCTCCATCGCGAGGCGGAAGAGGTCGTAGTTCGGCTCGCCCTCGTTGTAGTTCACGCCCTCCTTGACCTTGAAGATCTGCACGGGGAAGATCGGCGTCTCGCCATTGCCGAGTCCTTCCTGCGTCGCGAGCAGGAGGTTCTTCATGACCATGCGGCCTTCGGGCGACGTGTCCGTGCCGTAGTTGATCGAGCTGAACGGCACCTGTGCGCCCGCGCGCGAGTTCATCGTGTTGAGGTTGTGAATGAGTGCCTCCATCGCCTGGAAGGTCGCATTGTCCGTCGCGTCGAGCGCCGCCCCGTAGGCGTAGTCATGCGCGCGCGCCGCGAGCTTTTCGGAAATTTCCTCGTAGCCACACGCCTTCTGATGCGCGGGCAAGAAGTCGACGAGCGCCGCCTTGTAGACGTCCGCGCCGCCGATCGTGATGCCCAAGGGCAGCAGCGAGCGGCGAATCTCCTTGGCCAAGAGCTTCGCGTCGTCCTGCTTCATGCCGAGCGTGATGGCGAAGAAGTTCGCCAGCTCCTTGAAGTAGAGCTTGCGGAAGGTCTTCCTTACGCCCGGCGCCATCGAATAGTCGAAGTTCGGGATCGCCTGTCCGCCGTGCATCTCGTTTTGGTTCGCCTGGATGGCGATGCAGCCGAGCGCGGCATAGGAGCGGATGTCGTTCGGTTCGCGCAGGTAGCCGTGCCCCGTCGAGAAGCCGTCCTTGAAGAGCTTCAGGAGGTCGATCTGGCAGCACGTTTCCGTCAGCATGTAGAAATCCTTGTCGTGGATATGGATGTCGCCGTCGATGTGCGCCGCCGCGATGTCCTTGGGCAGGATATGATGGTCAATGAAGTACTTCGATCCTTCCGAGCCATACTTGAGCATCGTGCCCATCGCCGTATCGGCGTCGATGTTCGCATTCTCGCGCTTGATGTCGGCGTCCTTGGCACGCTTGAAGGTCAGCTCATTGTAGATGTCCATGAGGTCGCCCTCGGCGTCACGGATCTTCGCGTGCTCCGCGCGATAGAGGATGTACGCTTTCGCCGTCGAAGCGAAGTTGTTCTTGATGAGCGCCTTTTCCACAGCGTCCTGAATGAACTCAACGGCAGGCGTCTCCTCCCCTTCGATGCGGTGGATGACGCTCTTCGTGAGCTTTTCAAGCTGATGCTGCGAAAATGTCTCGTCGATGGACTCAAGATTCGCCTTGCGGATGGCGTCGGTGATCTTCTCGGCATCAAACGGCACGATCTGCCCCGTACGCTTCTGGATGTTCTTGATCATTAGCAGTTTCCCTTCCTCTATATATTGTGGTTGACGATGTATCACAGCGCAAGAAAAACAAAGCTGAGTCTTCGCCAAAGGAGTATATAAGAGCGGAATCCTCCGCATTCTTTGCAGCAGCGGTCAACGTCAGCCAATCACACTTCGCTTACAGCTCGTGTTCTTGGGACGTTTTCGCATACGAGTCGTTGCCCAATCCGCTGCGCCCTGTGGGCTTGCCTCTTGGACGACTCAGCAGCGGTCAACGTCAGCCAATCATGCTACGCGCTTTGCGCTTGCATTCTTGGGATGTTTTCGCATACGAACTGTTATCCAATCAGCTGCGCGCTTTGCGCTTGCTTCTTGGACAGTTCAGCAGCGGTCAACGTCGACCAATCATGCTGCGCGCTTTGCGCTTGCATTCTTGGGACGTTTTCGCATACGAACTGTTATCCAATCAGCTGCGCGCTTTGCGCTTGCTTCTTG
>ERZ773083.2568-NODE-2568-length-11125-cov-3.801445_pt1 | contig 11125 bp, 18 predicted proteins | sample MGYA00511465_ERZ773083 | MGnify/ENA primary metagenome ERZ773083 (study PRJEB29015, sample SAMEA2738001) | human oral metagenome | biome: human oral; feature: human-associated habitat; material: dental | place: China | collected 2060 ... | reverse complement strand
TTTTCAGCTTGTTTGCCCCAAACAACTATATTTATAAAATCAGCTGTTTGTTGACCTTTAGCTTCCAATTCCTGTTTTTTTTCTTTAGACATTCCCTTATCTACTGCAATGGTAAATCTAGCATAAGTTGCATTAGATGATTGAGTATATCTCAATTCAACATCTTTAATTAATCTTCCTATCAAAATTACATTATTCATAAATTTTCTCCTTTTTCTTTAACAAATTTCTACTATTGTTCCTGTTTGTCGTTGTATTGCTTCTAAAATCACTTTTTCTTCACTATTTGCATCTGACAAGTGTAATACATATATTTTCTTTAAATTGCTTAAATTTGCTTGTTTTAAAGCTATTAAAAGAGTTTCTAAACTCATATGATTTTTCACAATTCTATTTCTTAAAATCAAATTTAAACTTTCGTTTTTTAAGTTGGTATTAATAACATTTTTAACATAGTTACACTCAACCATTAATACATCTACATTAGGTATTTTATAAGGCATATATGCAGTATCTGTTACAAATAACAAGCTTTCTTTTGTGTGAATGTCTTGTATATAAAAGCTTACTGGCTCTTGTGCATCGTGTATTGCTTGAAATGGTAATATGCAAAATCTATTAAAAAACTTATAACAATAAGTATCTTCTTTGTCTTTTAAAAATGATATTGCTCTGTGTGATTTTACATTTAAAGCATCAAAAGTTCCTTTTGTAGCATATACGTCAATACTGTTTTTTAATAAGTCTTTTACAGCTTTTGAGTGGTCTATATGCTCGTGAGTTACCAAGCAAGCCTCTATTGTTGAGAGCTTAAAATTTAAAGCTTTTTGAATAGTTTTAAAAGGCAACCCACATTCAAGTAATATTTGTGTGCCATTGAAATTGGCTAGGTAGCAGTTGCCACTACTACCTGAACCAAATACTTTAATGTCAATCATTTTCTATCACCCAACTATCACCGTTTTCAATATCTATATAGACTATTGAAATTGTATCATTATGCAATATTTTTAAGCCTTTTGATAAAGTCAATAGTTCTATTTTTTGACAATTTGTTAGTTCTTCTACTTTGATTCGTCCGTTTGAATTTCGTTCTATTATGAGTTTCATTTTTGACATCTCCTAAAATGGTGCATCTTCTAGCACGTCTTCAATTGCAACTTGTCCGTCAATTTCTTGTATTTCTTCAAATTCAACTTCTTCTATTTCATCAAGTGGCAATTCTTTTGCATTTGCATTTGTTATCATTTCGACTTCAAGCTCGTTGTCAACTTCTGCTGCTGTTTTGCTAATTAAATCAGCTATCTTGTCGCTGTCGTCTGCTGCATTTACATATTTTTTGCAAACTCTGTTTATAACAGTTTTGATTGCCATTTGGTCTGGAAAATTCTTGTGTGCTGGAGAATTACCTTTCATTGTGCCTTGATTCCAAGCATTTCTGATTTGCTCCATATTCATATACTCAAGATATAAAATTTCATTTTCTCCAACAATGATACCTAATGCACCTATCAAGTCTTGTGCTTTATGATCTAATGCGGGTTTAAATTCGTTTATTTTTGTCTTGCCTGTCAAAATGTCAAAGCCAATGTCTAGCTTGTCGTTTTTGTAAACTGGATAAGCAACAACGTCTTTTACTCCTTTTAGTCTTTTAGTTAAAGCTATTGTTCCTAAATAACTTCTTGATAGTGTTAGTTGGTTTCCGTAAGGTATAAAGTAGCATTGTTGCTTAGTAGGATTAAGTCCTTGTACTACCATATCAAGTAGAGCATTAGCAATGCTTTCTTGTGTGCAAACTTGTAAAACTGGTTTTTTTTCTCTTGTTTTTGCTTCTTGTAAAATCAAATAAGCACTTTTTAAAGCATTTCCTACACTGTAATTATTTGGAAAATCAATTGCTCCTCTTGCTTGTAAATCAACAACTTTGTTGAATACTATGTCTGTGATTTGTTTTTCTTCAATTTTCTTAATTTCGTTTTTCATTTTCTCTTATCTCCTTTTTTTATAATATTTTTAAATCTTGATTTTTTGTAACATACAATTTTACAATTTGACTTTTTACTTCTAAAATATCTGTTATACTTTCTGCATTATCTACAAAAATTGACACTCTTTTTTCAAAATGTTCACTCAAAGAATTTATAACGTCAAGTCCTGCGTTGATTTTGCCTGCATTGTTTACTGACGGATAAGGAACCCCGTTAACTGTTACTTCGCAAGTTTCCTTGATTTCGCCATTTACTTGTGTTTCAAATAGTCTAAAATCAACTGTCTTGAATAAGTCGTTTATTTTGTCTTGTACTAAACTTGTGTAAATTCTTGTATATTCGTCGGCTAAAAATATTTTTCTTTGCTGTTCTTCAAAAATCTTTGCAAGTTCTTTTTCTTGTGCAAGATAATTATTGATTTTTTCATCAATCATTTTGTTATTGTCTTTTAAAGCTAGTTTTGAAATAATATCATTTAAGCTGTTTTGTAGATGTTGTTTTTGCTGTAAAATCACTGAATTATCATTACTTGAAATAGCTTGTAATTCTTGTTTTATAGCTTCTATTTCTTTTTGTAGTGTGTAATATTCGATTGGATAATCTTCTTTTTCGATTACTTGTTTTTCTTCTGTGAACTCCCCAAAATTATCCAAATCATTTTGCAATTTTAACATTTCTTCTAAAATAATTTTTCTGTCTGCATTTAAAGTTAATGAGTCTTGTTCTTCATCTGATAAATCTTTTTTCAACTCATTTGCTTCATTTTGTATTTTTGTTAATGTTTCGGCTTTGTGTTTGTTGAAATCGGATAAAATTTCGTCTTTTTTATCTTCATCAAATTCTTTTTTGCAAGTCGGGCAAATTAAGCTGCTGTCGTCAAATTGTTTTTGATTTTCAGTTGTCCAATTTTGTCTAAGTTCCTGCAATTTTGCTTTTAAATCAATTATATTGCTTGTTGTTGCTTTTATATTTTGCTTTAATTCGTCTAGTAACATTTCTTTAAGTCTTATAGTTTGTTTTAACTTATCTTTATTCGCGAAAAAATCGCTGTATTTTTGATTATATTCTCTTGTAGCTTGTAGTTGCTTATCTTGATTAATTTCGTCAATTTTAAGCTTAATTTTTTGCATTTCTTCAAACTTACTTTGTATGATGCTGTTTTTTTCTGCTATAACATTTGTACTATCAGCACTTTTTGCAATAACTTTGTCAATGTCTGTAATTTGTTTTTCAAGTTCTGCTTTTTCGTTTTCTAGCTCTATAAAATCAAAAGTATTTTTTGATTTTTCTAGCTCGTCAATTCTAATCGGCAAGCTTTCAATTTCTTGATTTGTCTTTTTAGCACTTGCTTTTGCCATTGCTTTGATTTCTTCGATTGTATAGTTTTCTAAGTCTAGCTCTTTTAAATCTTTATAAATAGCAATTACATCTTCTTTTTTTACATCATTTATCAAACTTAACAATACAGCTCGTCTTTCTTTTTTGTCTAAAATTTCGCTAAAATAAAGCGGATTACAAAGCAAGTTAAATTCTTTTTCACTTATAAAGCTTTCAATTCTTTGATTGTATTCTGATTTTTTAACTGGTACGTCGTTTATGAAATAATCTGTTGTGTTTCCACTAAAAATCGGCTCTGTGTTGCCTCTTTTTTTTGTCCAGATTTCTTTGTAAGTTTTAGATAGCTTTATAGGCTGTCCGTTTAGGTCAAAATGTCCTGTAACTGTGCTTTCTAGTCCGTATTTTGTTTCGCCGTTTTCAGCAAAAGGCTTTATGTCAAAGTTTTCTGCTGTTGCTGTCTTTATCCCATAAAAGCCAGCTATAAGCATCAAATATTGAAGTTTTACCTGTTCCATTTTCTCCTTCGATTATTGTTTCTTTTTTAAAGTCTATTGTTAAATTTTCAATACCTTTAAAATTTTGTAAAACTAATGTTTTTAAAGTCATTTCTTGCATTGTGTTAAATCTCCTTTTATTTCATTTCTAATAATTTGAATTCATAACCTATCTCTTTTAGTTCTTCAAGAGTTAAAATTTTGCCTTCTTGTGGTCTTCCGTTTAGCTTAAAGCAAAGAGCCTTTTGCCCTTTTTCTTGCTTAAACATTATTCTATTAACAACTATTTCTCTATCTAATAAAGTTGTTAATATTTGGCTTGTACTTTCGTGTCCTACAGCTGACAAAATTTCTTTGTCTTTTATCAGTTCTTTTGCTTCTTCTAAAGTTATTGTTTTTAATGTAAATTCTCCGTCGTTTGTTAAAATAGTAGTGTTTAATATTGCTATTGCTAATGTATTTTTCATAATATTTCTCCTTTTTATTTAAAATTTTCTTAGACGTTCTTTAACGTCTTTCTTTACTCTTTGTACTTCTGAATGATTGTATTCGCCGTTTTTTGCGTTTTTTTCACAACCAACCTTTAAGCATTTTAGCTTTAAGATACAAATATCTATTTCATCTAAAAGCTCTTTTCTAGTGTGTTTCATACTAAATCAACTCCAGCAACCAGCTACCATAGCCGATTACCAATATTGTTGCAAAAAAACCGTATATCATACCTAGTACGATATAGTCAAAATTAGCCTTGTTTTTACGTTTTTTACGTCTAGCTATATGATTAGTTGTCTTTTCTATGTTTGTTTCGTTTTGATGTGAATAATCGACATAGTCGTTATGTTTTGCTGTATAGTTATTTAAGCCGTCATAAGTTGCAATTTTCATTATTCATCTTCTCCTACTTCAATTGTTTCAAATTGTTCAAAAGGTATATAATCTACCTTTTTTATTTCTTCAATTTCTTTTTGCGTAAATTGTGTTTGATATTCTTTATAAGGTTTTAAATTTAAAAGAGAAAGTTTGTTGGTTACTCTGTTATAGTTCAAATAAATTAAATTATTCATAATTCCGTAAAACTTACGATAATTTTTCTTTAATCTTAAATAATATTTTTTAGGTTGTATTTTTTTAGCTTGTTGAAAATCAGTAAAATTGTCTTTGTGATTAGATAAATACCATTCGTTAAATCGTTCGTCGAACCAATATAATTTATTATCGACCATTTTATAACGTCCACCTAAAACGTTGTATTCAACATCTTCTTCCCAACCTAAAAAGTCCGTTAGGCTTATTGGCTGTTTTAGGTATTCGATAATATCTTCAATATTTTGTTTGTGATTTCGCTCCGTCTCTTGGTCATATTCTTCATCATCATAATTCCAATAAAAATAATTTTCTAACTTCTCTAATGCTTCTTGTCTATTCATTTTCTAACCTCCAAATTTCGCTTTCTATAAGACTTTCGTTAAGTTGTCCGTTATAGAGTAATTTTTTGATGTATTTATAAAACTTCTTATAATCTTTTTCTTTACACAATAACTTATAAATTGCTTGACGTTGTGCTTTTTCAACTTCTTTCAAAACATCATCTATACTTATTTCGTTTTCTCGCAAAATATCTAGTTGTTCTTTATTTAAAATAATACAACTTGTTATAGTTTGTTCTCTTTTTTCATCAGAAACAAAGCTCGGTGCTTTATAAATCTTCATTTTCTTTATCCTTTCTACATAACTTCATCAAAAAAATTCTTTGTGAATTTATGGTTTTATCCATACAATATAGTTTTTTTTATCGGGATTAATAAAACTTTCTTTTGGATAAAATCCCTCTTTTACTTTTTCGTTAAACTTATTTAAGTGGATTATAGCTGTTCTTGTTTGTTTGCCTATAATACAAGCAAGTTGCTGTTGATTAATAAAGAGTTCTCCACTTTTAAACAAATCTAACATTTCTTTCGTTGCGTGTCTTTCTAAAATTAATTCTACTTTTTTATTCATTTTCTCAACTCGTTTCGGTTTTTGCTAACTGATTTAAAAAATCAGTTTTTTTACTCATTTTCAACATCTCCCCATAATTTTGTTGCTATTTCAACTTTTTTCTTTAACTCGTTTACTGCTTTTTTAGCATAAGTTAGTTCATAACTGTGTTTTCTTTTTTGGGGATTATCTTTTAAATCTTTATGATGCAATTCAGCTTGTTCTAGTTTAAATTTGAAATAGTCTAAACTTTCTGGCATTGCTAAAGTGATTTCATTCGCTTTGTTTTCCCAATATTCAGCTTTTGCAATTTGTTCTTTTGCTTTGTTTTCAAATTCAACTGCTTTTGCCATTTTTCTTTCGTTTCTTTCAAGCAATGCTCTATGCCTTTTTTCACTGTGATGACATACTTTAATAGGTTCTCCTAAGCTTAAGAATTCTTTTCCTTCTTGTGATTGCTCCCATTTTTCATTGCTTTTAGCAATGTTTTTAGAAGCATAGTCAGAATATTTTTCAGCTTTACGTTCTGCATAGCTTTTTTCTTCGGTTCTGACAATTGAATATACTCTGTTTTTGTTTCTGCTGTAACCTAAGAAGTTGTAAACTTCACATTCAACTTGCTTTCCGTATTTTGTTTCAAGAAAAATTAGATCTCCTTTTTTATATTCTTCTTCGCACTCTGCAACCCAAACATTTGGACAATATTTGATAAATTTATTCATTGACAATCTCCTTTATTTTTGATATATTGTAGTTGTTAGTTTTTACATTCACTCAATTCGTTTGAGTGAATATCTTTTATAGACTTTATTTGAATTTGTAAATCATTTTGTTCAGCATACAATTCATATAAAGTCTTTATTATTTTTTCATTGTCTAAGTCTTTCATAAAATTACTCACTTTTTAATCCTGCTACAAGAACTCTAAAATGTTCTCTGCCTAATGGTGTTATCAACGTTTGAGTACCTTTCCATTCTGTTTTATGATTTAAAGTTTCTTTTACTTCAAATAAGCCAGTATTTTTATGAGAATAAGGAACTAATTTTCCTTTTTTATCTCTGTAAATGTATTTTTTGTTAAGTAAAAATTTGATAAATACACTTTCTTTGACTTGTAACATCTTTGCTGTATCTCTAAAATTAGTTAATAGGTTTCTACTGACTAACTCATCAAAATACTCAGCCTTTGGTTGCATTATTTCGTTTTCAACTTCTAATTTTGAATTTATAGCTTGTAACTTTAAATTCTTTTCTCTTTCTTCTTTTAGTTTAGTTATTGCTTCTATTAAGAAATCTGGATTGTCTAGTAATTCATCCGTTGCATATAGTCCGTGTTTTCTGATGCTAGGTAAAACCTCGTGTGTTATCCACCTTTTAAATGCTTTTGCTTCTTTTTTTCTACTTGCTAAAATCAAGTTATAAAGTCCATACTCATTTACTATATTTGTTTCTCCACTCAAGCCCCCTAAGTTGAACTTAGCCACCTCATCTTCGTCAAGTCTTGATATTGCAACTGTTGGATTTGTTAAGCTTAAAATATTACAAACATCAACCGCTACAAAGTATGGCTCGTTTTCAATTTGTAAAGTTCTAACTTTACCAAACTGTTCATTTTCAAAAATCTTTAATTCTTGCATAGTGTCTCCTTTCTCTTTTCTAACGATTTTTCGTTAGTTTTCTGTAAAAAAAATTTCTTTGATTTCGTTATCATTTAGTTTTAAAATTTTTACAGATTTTTCTATTTCTTTTTGATTAAAAAAAGTATCTCCGTTTAATCTTGTAGATAATGTTGTTGTTGAAATATTAAGCTCTTTTGCGTATTCCGCTAAATTTCCACAATGTTCTTTTATCTTACCTCTTAATTTGTTATAATTATACATTAAAAAACACCCCCTTCCTATTTGCTAACGATTTTTCGTTATCACAATTATATTATAAACCATTATTTTTTATTTGTCAACGGTTTTTTGGTTATTTTTTTAATTTTTTTTATAATTTTATTAAAAAATCGGTTGATTTTATAAAAAATATATGCTATTATATAGTTAAAAAAGGGGGTCATTCTATGAAAATAGCCAATTTTAGAAATAGATTTGTTTCAATTCTTAATAAAAAAAATATATCTCAATCAGAACTAGCTAGATTAACTAACATTTCACAAAGTACAATAAGTGAATGGTATAGAGGTTCATCTGAACCTAAACAAGATAAATTAGATTTAATAGCAAAAGTTTTAAACATTAATCCAGTTTGGTTATTAGGTTATGATGTTGATGTAGAAAACAATAATAACGAACAGTCAACACCTCAATTCAAAATATTAGCAAGAAACTTTGAAAAATTAAATGAAAAAGATAAAGATACTATTATGAAGATGATTGCTGTTATGATTGAAGAACCGGACGACAACCCAGAAAAATAAGAAACAAAAGGATAAATTTATATATGAATAAAAATAAAGTGTATAGTATAACATCAAATTTTATAAGCGAAAATAAATTGTTTAAATATCCGCTTAATTTATTTAAAATATGTAAAATGTATGATTGGAAAGTAAAGTTTTATAACAAAAACGACAACAAAGAACTTTTTGAAATTTCAACTGACGGATTTGTTGTAGAAAATAACAAAAAATATATAATATTTTTAAATCAAGATATGATAGAAAGCCGCCAAAGGTTTACCATCGCCCACGAAATAGGTCATATCATACTAGGTCATCACAACCTAGACGGCTATAATTTAATTGCGAATAGTGGCTTAGACACAGATGTAGAACAAGAAGCTAATATGTTTGCAAGACTTATTTTATGCCCAGCACAGATCACAAGATACTTGCCAAAGAATTCTGATTGTATTTCTAATTTATTTAAAGTTAGCAAGCAAATGGCTGAATTAACTTTAAAGTATTCATATATTGATTTACACGGAATGGAATGTATAGAAGATATATCTTATGAAAAAAGTATATCAAAATTTCAAGAAAAATTAGGTATAGAAACTAATTTTTTTGAATATTAATATAAATAAATTTTATTTTTAGGAGGATTTAAAATGAACGAAAAAGTTATTGATAATTTATACAATTCAATGATATTTTTTGTTATAGCGGTTATATTAATTGTTGTATATATAAAAAAATACAAAATTAGAAGTTTTGATTGTATAAAAAGAAATAAAAACGGATTGTTATATATTTCAATGTTTTGTTTAGTTCTTGCAGGGGCAAAATTATATTTTTATTACAATGAAACACAAGAAAGCAAAAAAATATCTCAACAACAAAGAACAACAAAACAAGAAACAAGTACTAAAAATCAAGAAACAAAGAAACAAACAACTACAAAAACAAATAATGAACAAACAAAAAAAGAAAAATCTACCATTAATGAAGATAATAATGTTGAAACTATACTATCAAAACAAACACAAAAGAGAAATAATTTCGCTATTATTTCAACTACTAAAATGTTATTTTCAAAATTTTCTCATAAAGAATTTTTGAATTATTTTGAAAAGTTATTAAATGATAAAGAAATAAAATATATTATTTTAATTTTAGATAATAATAAAAATTATTACATCAATACTTCTTCTTTAATTGTTGAAGTTGAATTAAATAAAGATTTTTCAATAAAAAAAGAGGTAGAGTATTTTATATATAAAGACGGCAATTTTGCAACAGATAAGGGCAAAATTTTTGCAAAATAGATTAAAATGAAATGGAGATTTTTTAATGGATAATATAAAAAGAGCTGCATTGTATATAAGAGTTTCAACAGACGAACAAGCTCGAGAAGGTTACTCTTTAGAAGCTCAAAAAGAAAACTTAATCAAATATGCAAAAGAAAATAACTATGCAATAGTTGACGTTTATGCAGATGAAGGAATATCAGCTAGAAAATCATATAAAAAACGTAAAGAATTTATGAGAATGTTAGAAGATGTTAAAGCTAAAAAAATTGATATAATACTTTTTATAAAATTAGATAGATATTTTAGAAATATTGGTGATTACTACAAAACTCAAGAAATTCTAGATCAGTTTAAAGTTGGCTGGAAGGCTACATTAGAAAATTACGATACTACAACCGCGAACGGACGTTTTTATGTTAATATTCGCTTGTCTATGGCACAAGATGAGGCGGACAGAACAAGTGAAAGAATAAAATTTGTATTTGATAATAAAGTGAAAAAAGGAGAAGTTATTTCGGGGAGTGTGCCTTATGGTTACAAAATCAAAGATAAACATCTTATTATTGACGAAGACAAAGCAGAGGTAGTTAGATATATTTTTCAAAGATATTCGCAAATTAGGAGCAAACGTTCAACAGTAGTTGATGCAAGAAATAAATTTCAAAATGGTATAACTTATAAAATTTTAGATACTATGATAAGAAATGAAATTTATATTGGCAAATATCGTGATAATTTCAATTATTGCGAACCAATTATTTCAACAGAATTATTTGAAGAAGTCCAAGAGTTATTGAAACAAGGACATTTAAGATATGGCAAAAAAACAAATAATAACTTTGAATACAACTATATTTTTTCTGGTCTTGTTCATTGCCCTAAATGTAAAAAAATTATGGCATCAAACAAAACGTTAGGTTTTACAAGAAAAAACGGAGAGGAAGTTTATTATTTCTATTATCGTTGTATGAATAAAATGATGCAAAAAAGCTGTGATTATTGCAAAATGGTTAATGAGCAAAAACTTGAAAAGTATTTGCTTAATACACTTTTTCAAAAATTAAAAAGATATAAAGTAGATTATCAAATAAAAGAAAATAAAAAAATAGTTCCGGATTTGGAACAAAAAAAGATAATTCAAAACAAAATTAAAAGATTGCAAGATTTGTATGTAAATGAATTAATTGAAATTGAAGATTATAAAAAACAATATTCAAAACTACAAGAAGAATTATCCAAATTCAAAGATATAAAAACAACAAAAAAGAAAGATTTTTCACAAATAGACAATATTTTAAATAGTGATTACAAAGAAATTTATAAAAAGCTAAATAATGTAAATAAAAGAATTTTTTGGCATAGTATAATTAAAGAAATATATCCTATACCTGATACAGAAAATTTTAAGATTATTTTTAAATAATTTGTACTTATTTAACCTTACACGGAGGGCCAACCATCAGCAAATTATGTCCTCCCGCAGCAGAAATTTCCATTGCTCTCTTTAAATTTTCCTGACCTTTTATATCCGAAAAATCTATATCATATTTTATTTCCTCATCTAAATTTACTTTTACAATATCTTCTTTCTTTATTTCGATAACTCCATTTAAACAATCGACTAATTCTTTT
>ERZ773083.2564-NODE-2564-length-11140-cov-12.854398_pt1 | contig 11140 bp, 10 predicted proteins | sample MGYA00511465_ERZ773083 | MGnify/ENA primary metagenome ERZ773083 (study PRJEB29015, sample SAMEA2738001) | human oral metagenome | biome: human oral; feature: human-associated habitat; material: dental | place: China | collected 2060 ... | reverse complement strand
GCAAGGTGAAATGCGGTTTTCCTTGGTTCAATTCTTGACGACGTTGGTAAAGTTTTGCTTCTTCCCATTCTTTTTGCCAAACTGGTTCTTTGGTTGGAAGACCAGCACGCATAGGAAAGTCTGTTTTCCCTAGATTGAGGGTTTCTTTAAGTTTCATTGTTACTCCTTTAATTTAAAATGACAAAATAAAAACCACGACTCGCAAAAAGGACGAAAATCGTGGTACCACCTTTGTTTAGATAGAAAATAGCTACTACTATTACTATCCCTCTTTTTCCGTAACGTGGAAGAAACGTCGTATTTTACTAATTTCAAATACGATATTGTAAAATGATAAATCAACTAATAGGGATTGCAAGTCTTACACCGTCACTTGCTCGCTAGGAATATATTGGTTAATTTGTGTTTTTACAGTTCTTTCTTATAGGATGTCAACAGGTTCAGAAGTTTTTTCTTCTATTGATTCTGGAACAGCCTCCATAACTCTCGTCTCAGACAAGTCACCATCTGACTCAGCAATGCGTTGCTGTAAGTCAGCCATTTCTTCAGGTGAGAATTGACGAGTTACTTCTGATTCGTCATCTACATAAGGCGTCATTGTTTGACCAAGTGCCTCTTGAATAACTTCTTTGAATGCATCATCACTTGTTTGGAGATAAGTTGCTGTTGGACGAAGAATTTCTTCCCATTCAGATGAATCAACAATGCTCAATTGACTTTCAATTGTTGACTTAAGACGTTGATGGAAGACACGAGCCTTATTTTTCAGCTCTTCTGTTTCAATCGCAACTTTTTTAGCGTTATCAGTTGCTTGGCGTAAAATTTCGTTTGCCTTGAACTTAGCATGGTCTAAAAGATGTTGCGCTTCTTGATCAGCCTGACGCATGATGTTATCAGATCTTTCTTGAGAAGCCTGTTTAAGCTTTTCAGCAGTGTCTTGAGCTATTAAAACAGACTGACTAAGAGAATCTTTCATCTCATCAAAATAAGTTAAGCGCTCTTCTAAGTTCTTAATGCGTGCATCTTTATTATGATTTTCACGAACCAAGTCCTCATAATCGCGAACTACAATATCAAGAAATTCATCTACTTCCTCAACATTGTAACCTCTAAATTTCGTATTGAAGGATTTATCTTTAATTTCTAATGATGTAAGAGCCATATTTTTTCCTCATTTACTAGATTGTATTTGAATCGTTAATTTATGCTTCCCATTCTTAGAGAAGCCATTTTCTTTTACTATTTTAAATCTTCCAAATCTACGGACACTAATCAAATCATTTAATCCAACTAAATAACTGGGATTATCAATAATAGAATAGTTCACTTTCACGTGTTTCCCAAAAATCAACTGGGAGGCATCACTCCGAGATAGTTTAAAGCTACTAGCAATCAATTTATCCAATCTCATACTCGAAGCAAGAATCTCTTTAGAAACCTGAGCCTCTTGCACTCGTAAAAGCCTCTCAAAGCTAACTTCTTTTAGTTTAACAGGAGTTTTAGCAATTTTAGAGATATGATCTATAAAAAATTGAGTAAATCTTTTATCTACTAGAACCTGAGCCCTATCTTTTTCCACCAGAATATCACCAAAAGTTCGACGATCCAATCCTAATCGGTTCATCAAAGTCCCAAAGATTTGAGAATGAGTTAGTTGCTGAAATTTACTAGGATAGACTATTTCAAGCAAGGTCAAATCAAAATCTTCTTTATCTAATTGGTAATAGGAAGGTGCAATTATTACCCTGACCCATTCACTAGGAAAATATTCACTACTGACAAAAGTTTGTAATTGATATTTGTTTGCAAGACTTTTAAGAATTTTAGCCTGATGAGGATTAATAAAAGAAGTAACCTCTAAGCTGTAAGTATCCTCAACCCGCTGAATCAATTCCAAACTTTTATCTAGGAAAGCATGATCTTCCGTAGAATAGTGTTGAAAGATTTCTTTAGTTTCCCTTGTCATGCAAGTACCGAGAGCAAAATCTGAACAAGCCACTTACTACCGAAATGGATACAGAGTACAGCAACATAAACTGTCCAATCCAAACCAGCAAACTGAAGTGGCAGACGACGGAAAGGTTTCAAGATAGATTCTGAAATTCTTAGAACGAGCTGTCCTAGAGACGTCTGATAAGCACCAGGGAACCATGACATAAGAGCATATGCAACAAGAATCAGCGAAAGAATTCTCGCTGATAATAAGATAAAGTTTATAATAAATAACATCTTATCTACGCTTCATGTCAAAATCAAATTCACTATGTACACCATCAGGCAATTTAATATCCTCGATATTCACGACGACATTTACTGGAGTCAAGAGGTACATGGTGCCAGAAACTCTTCTGAGATTCCCCATCAGGACTTGCTTAGCGCCATCCAAGTAATCAATACAGCGACGCGCTTGCACTTCTGTCATATATTGGAAATCAATCAAAACACTTTCATTTGCGAGAAGCAAATCTACAATTGCAGGTGCATCTTCATATTTTTTAGGATAACGAACATCAATCGTTACTTTTTCTGAAGTCGCAACTGAATGGTTTTGAGCCAACTCTTGTTGACGAGCATGCAAACGTGTAATATTCTCATTAGATGACGGCGTATTAGTCACATGTTGAGACGAGCTAGACACTAAACGAGGCTGTTTAATATCTCTAACCGGTTCCTGCTGAGCAGGACGTGAATTAGATGGCTTTACTGCTTGTTGCTGGACTCTTGATTCTGCAACCTGTACGTCATCTCCGTCTTCTGTAAAATATTCTATAAATTTATCGAATCTATCTTTTAATGACATGGTTCTTCCCTATTTAAAAAATGATGTCCCTATTCTCACAAATGTTGACCCGTTAGCAATTGCAGTTGCAAAATCTCGACTCATTCCCATGCTGATCTCAGAAAAGGGCATATTAGTTATTTGTTTATCTTGTAATTTTTCCTGAAGCTCGTGGGTCGCTTGGAATATCTTTTCTAAATCTTCTTCTCCAGCGTCTATGGGAGCCATAGTCATAATCCCCACTATTTCAAGATGTTCAAGTTTTTCTAAAGCAGGTAAAACAGCTTCTATCTCATCAACTGCAAATCCATGCTTGCTTTCTTCGCCTGATACATTGACCTGCAAAAAGCATTTGATAGTATGTTCTGCTCGCTTTTCAATTTCCTCGGCTAGTTTTAGGGAATCCAAAGCATGGAAATAATCAACATAATTAATAACTTCCTTAACTTTTCTACGCTGAAGCGTCCCTATTAAATGCCAAGTCAACTCTTCATCCTTTAAATACTGGTATTTTTCTAGGAATTTATCTACTCGGTTTTCACCGATATGCTTTACTCCTGTTTTTACCAGCTCTTTAGCAGTAGAGCTGTCAACATACTTGGTGACAGCTACAATACTTACTGAATTTTCAGGACGATTTGCCTTTTGAGTAGCTTCAGCCACTGCTGCAAAAACTTGATCCTTATTTTTTTGTAAATCCATTTTTAGCGATTTCTAAAAAACGGAGGTGTTTCTAATTCATCATCATCAGATGAACTATCTGTATATCTTTCTACAGCTGGCTTAGAACCACCTTGAGTTTCACGGACAATATTGTCACGTCGCAAATCCCACTCACCGAAAGCTGAGGTTTGTTTTTTCTCTGGCTGTTGACGAGTAGTTTTTGGAATTTCAACTGTTTCAGTCAAATCGAAATTTCTATCATAAGAATGATGACTACGAGTTTCGCGAACAGACTCGTTGTGTGAACGTTTTGGCGAACGAATACCGCTAACTTTTTCAACACGGTCCTGACGAACACCTGTGGCAACAACAGTCACGCGAATTTCATCACGCATACTTTCATCAATTGAAGTACCCAACCAGATATTTACTCCGTGTCCAGCAGCTTGATTTACAATCTCAGAAGCCTCTTCAGCCTCAATCAATGTCATATCTAAACCACCAGTTACGTTGACAATCACATCTTCAGCACCATCAATAGTTGTTTCAAGAAGTGGTGAGTAAATTGCTTTACGAGCTGCTTCAATCACACGCTCCTCACCACTACCAATACCGATACCCATCAAGGCATTACCCTTATCAGCCATAACAGTCTTAACATCTGCGAAGTCAAGATTAATCAAACCAGGGCTAGTAATCAAATCAGTGATACCTTGGACACCTTGGCGAAGAACATTGTCAGCTTCACTCAAAGCCTCAAGAAGAGGTGTTTTCTTATCAACAATCTCAAGTAAGTTATTATTTGAAATAATCAACAAAGTATCAACATGCTCTCGAAGCTCATTGATTCCTTCAATTGCAAAATTACCGCGTTTGCTTCCTTCAAAACCAAATGGGCGAGTTACAACTGCAACAGTCAAAGCTCCCAAACCTTTCGCAATACGAGCAATAACCGGAGCGGCTCCAGTACCGGAACCTCCGCCCATACCAGCCGTAATGAAAACCATATCTGCTCCTGAAAGAGCTTCTGTCAATACTTCTTCACTCTCTTCAGCAGCTTTACGACCTACTTCAGGCTGTCCTCCAGCACCAAGTCCACGTGTTAATTTTGGACCAAGCTGGATAACTGTTTCTGCTTTTGTACTACTCAGCGCTTGAACATCCGTATTAGCAGCGATAAATTCAACGCCAGCAACACCTTCGTCAATCATGCGGTTAATAGCGTTACCACCGCCACCGCCGACACCAATTACTTTAATGATTGCGCCTTGAGCCGCAGCTGTGTCAAATGAAAATGTCATATTAAAACCCTTTCCTTTAATCAAACAGATTGCCTAACCAGTTACGGGCACGATCTGTTAATTTTTCTGTCTTTGTTTCTTGTTCTTGGCTTTGCGCCACTTCAATCGCAGGTTCAACTCTAGTTTCAGCTTCTACCTGAGGTAGTGGATCTCTATTTGTTGTAATACGAGAAGGACTGATAGACTGCGTTTGAAGCGGACGAGCAAAGTTGCTAGGTTGCTGACGCAACATCTCATTACCTTGAACGGCTGCCTGAGCCAAAGCATCAACATCCGTCAAGTTTCCAGCATATTCAGACAAGCTAATCACATGAGCAAAGGCTGGATTTCGAATTCCAATTTGATTTGGAACATAAAGTTTAACTGGAACTCCAAAAATTTCTTGAGCCAATTCCACAACGCCCGGTAAGATAGCACCACCACCGATGATCACGATCCCACCTGGTAAATCTAACAAGTGTCTTCTTTCTAGATCCTGCTTAATTTGCTCAAAGACATGTTTCAAACGTGCTGAAATAATCTCAGCCAAATAACTTTCTGTCACTTCAACTGGATTAACTTCACCAATGACTTCAACTTGGAATGTTTCTTGACTAGCTGCTGGTACGTATGCTTCACCATAGTTGAATTTCAAACTTTCAGCTAGTTTTTGAGAAGTCTTAAGAACTTTAGAAATATCTTTTGTGACATAATCGCCACCTTCTTGGTAGATATTGGTGTATTGAAGTTCTTGATTTCTTACTGAGGCTACTGTTGTTTGGCCACCACCCATATCGATGACTGTAGCACCAAATTCACGTTCACCTTCGTTTAAAACTGATTTTGTCATTGCAAGTGGTGAAATAATAATGTTTTCAATTTGAACCCCTGCACGTTCCACAGTTTTACGTAAATTGTGAAGAATAGTACGCGGACCAGTATAGAGCAAGCCACGCATTTCTAAACGAATCCCCATCATACCACGAGGATCACGAATTCCTTGGAAACCATCGACGATGAATTCCTCTGGAATAAATGTGATTACTTCCCGATCAGGGGTCATACTCTTCGTCAAAGCTGACCGAACAACGTTTTCTACGTCAATATCTGTGATTTCTTTGGCATCATTTGTAACAGGAATCATTCCTTGCGAAGGCTCAATTTGAAGTAAGTTTGCAGGCAAGCCCACATTAACTACTTTGATTGAAATCCCCGCTTTTTCTTCTGCTTGAGCAATTGCTGTTTTAATAGCAGCTGCTGCTGCCTCAATATCTACAATAATTCCGTCTTTTACACCAGCACTTTTTGCATTGCTAACACCAATTACATTAATTTCATCATTGATGTGCTCAGCCACTAATACTTTAATGGAGCTAGTTCCTATATCTAATCCTGTAAAGAAGCCGTCTCTAGCCATTACATCATTCCTCTCTATCATTCGAGTTTCCTACTTTATCGACAACTCTAAAAAATACAGTTATCCATTGCCTATTATAACACAAAAATAGCAAAAGTGGAGAGTTTTTCTTCGTTTTCTTTAGTTATTTGTTTCGTCAGTAACATCTGACGGAGCCGCCTCTGTTTCACTTGGCACAGTTTCTTCAGAACTTTCTTCTTTTTCTTGTTCTTGATCTTGTTCTTCTTTTTGTACTAGACTGGCAGAATAGCTAAAGATTCCCGCTTCCATATCCACAATACTAGGTTCTGTCAACAATGGATGCACACGACTGTAGTATGGCAATTTCTTATGAATATCTGAAAGAGGGACAATAATCTTATGCTCATCTCTCATTGTTAAAGTTAATAAATCTTTTGTAGCCTTACTTGGAGTCAAGTCAACAGTTTGAATTTCATTCTTGATACTATCCGGTACATCTGATAATTCTTGCACAAGTTTCTTAACCTTAGCTTTATCAGATAGATTAAGGCGCATGTAATTTTCAGGCAAAGCTTCTTTCTTTACTGGTTGATTAATCACAGTTCCATTGCTGATGACTGGATAGATATTTCCAGTAGAAGCTTCATAGGCTAGAATCTTAAATTCTGTGACTTGAATCTTGAATGTAATTGGGAACTGATATGAAATTTCAGCCTTTTCAATCCAAGCATTCGCTTTTTTCAAGTTGTTAGCATACTGATTACGATTCAAAAACGTTGTTAAAGTGTAATCTCGGCTATCAATTTGGGTAGCTTTGATAATTTCATCTTGTGTTACACGGTCATTTCCTGTAACTACTATATTTTTAAGGCTACCTAAAGGAGTAATAAAGTAGAGTGACAGAAGAATCAAGAGAGAGCTGATAACCAGAACTGGTATAGCCCTGTATAGATGAATTTTCTCGATTCTAGGTTTGTCTGGCTTAGCTTCTTTTTCAATTTCTATATCAGCTTGATCTACAAAATTTTCAGTTCGATCTTCTGAATCATCACTTGATTCTTCGGTGTTTTCTTTATCATACTCTTCATCGTCTTCTGAGGGCTCTTCAACATCTTCTGTCTCTTCAGACTCATTTGTCTCATCGTCATCTGAAGCTTGATCTTGAATTTGGTCTTTTTTTTCATCTTCGCTACTATCTGTTTCGTTTGTTTCAGTAGACTCTGAAGTTTCAAAAGTCTCATCGTTACGCTCTTCTTCATCAGTTTCAGAGGCTTTTTCTTGAGATTTTTTTTCTAAGTACTCCTGATGACGCTTTTGCCATGCAGATAAATATTTTTGGAGTTCTTTTTGGTCACCTTTATCTTTTGTCGTCATTTTTTCCCTTTGTTTATATCATTTTTCAATACAGCATAAAAATCTTCTACTGACTTGATTTCATGAGAATTTTTCATAGCTTGATAATATGTATCTTTATCCCTTAGAACCTGTTCCACAGAAGCTTCAAGCCCTTCTAAAGTTAGCTGCTCTTCTTCCAGCTTCACAGCATATCCCTTTTTCACAAAATAATCCGCATTTTCAATCTGATCGCCGCGGCTGGCTTCGCGTCCCAGAGGAACAATGATGTGCAGCTTAGCCATGGCCAAGAGCTCAAAGATAGTATTAGATCCGCCGCGGGTCACAACTACATCTGCCAGGTCCATCAAAGGCTGGTAGAGGTCGGTCACATAGGCTCTGCGAAAGAGTCGGTCAGACAGAACATCCAAACTTGCATCACCAGTCAGATTGATAACGTTGTAGCGCTCAGTCAGCGTAGCTTGATTTTTGCTGACAAAATCATTAAAGACCTTGGCGCCAGCAGAACCACCGACAAAAAGCAGGGTGGGCAGTTCTTTATCAAAATATTGACGGATTTCTTCTAGTTCCTGCGGTAGGTCTGACTTTGTTCCACCAACCTTAGTCACAGCTCCGACATGTTCAATCTTAGTCAGACTGGAAGGTTGCTCAAAGGTCGCATACATCTTGGTCGCACACTTATAGGCGATTTTATTAGCCAAGCCTATGGATAGATCCGACTCATGAACATAGACGGGCACCCCAGACAGCCGAGCTGCAATCACAGGCGGAACGGATACAAAGCCTCCCTTAGAAAAGAGAGCCTGAGGCCGAACCTTGAACATAATGCTCAGCGACTGGAAAATGCCCCAGATGACCTTAAAGCCATCCAGCAGATTCTGCCAAGAAAAGTAGCGACGAAGTTTACCCGTAGCTACCGAATGGAAGGTCACGTCCAGTCCCGACTTTTGGATTTCTTGATATTCAATACCATGCTTATCGCCAATATAGTGGACCTGCCAGCCTTCTTTAATAAATTTCGGAATCAGGAGAAGGTTGAGGGTTACATGGCCGACCGTTCCTCCACCTGTAAATACAATCTTTTTCATCTTAACCTTTTAATTCTTCAAATGCAGCGAGAAACTCATCGCCACGGACTTCAAAATTACTATACATATCCCAGCTGGCATTGGCAGGACTGAGCAAGACAATGTCTCCTGGCTCCGCTTGAGCAAAGGCCTTATGAGCTGCATCCCGGACATCAGTCGCATCTAGATAAGAAACTCCAGCCTGATCAGCTGCCCTCTTTACACGCGCAGCCGATTGTCCTAAGATAACCATTTTCTTGAGACCTTTGAGGTCAGGCACTAACTCGTCAAATTCATTGCCACGGTCCAAGCCGCCTGCAATCAGAATCACCTTGCTATTATCAAAGCCTGATAGAGCTTTCTGTGTCGCCAAGATATTGGTAGACTTGCTGTCATTGTAAAAGGAAACTTCATTCACCTGGCCAACATACTGGAGACGGTGCTTCACACCACCAAAAGCTGACAAGACTTCTTTGATCGTCTGATTGTCAATCCCTCGAAGTTTAGCTACTGTAATCGTAGCCAGAGCATTTTCAACATTGTGACTGCCAGGGACACCGATTTCATCTACCTTTATAATCGCTTCTCCACGGAAGGTCAAGACATCACCCTCTAAATAGGCACCATCCACCTTTTCAGTCGTTGAAAAAGGTACAACAGTAGCCTGAGTTTGGCTAGCCATTCCCTTGGCCCAATCTTGATTGAAATTCAAAACAAGATAATCATCAGCTGTCATGTTTTTCTGGATATTCCACTTGGCAGCTGCATATTCCTCAAAAGAGCCATGGTAGTCCAGATGAGTCGGCATGAGATTGGTGATCACAGCTATCTGTGGATGAAAAGCCTCAATCCCCATCAACTGGAAGGAAGACAGTTCCATGACCAGTGTATCTTTGCCACTAGCTGATTGGGCTACTTGACTGGCAGGAAAACCGATATTACCAGACAAAAGACCATTTTGACCACCAGCCGTCAAGACTTGCGCAATCATGGTTGTGGTCGTCGTTTTGCCATTTGATCCCGTAATACCAATAATTGGAGCTTCAGAAATCAGATAAGCCAACTCAACTTCAGTGATAACAGGAATCTCCTTCTCCAGAGCCCGAATAACCATAGCATTATTATAAGGAATACCTGGATTTTTAACCATCAATTCAAAGTTTTCATCCAGCAACTCCAGAGGATGGCCTCCTGTCACCACTTTAATGCCTTCTTCTAGCAAGGATTGAGCAGCAGGATTTTCCTCGAAAGGTTTACCGTCGTTAACTGTCACGATGGCTCCTAATTTATCTAAAAGGCGAGCAGCAGATTCACCTGACTTAGCCAAACCTAAAACCAAGACTTTCTTGTTAGCAAAACTTGCTATATTCTTCATAAAAAACCTCTTTAATTGTACTTCATTCTATTTTACCCTTTTTTAAAGAAATAAAAAAGTCATAGATGCGCTTTATTTACGTCTGTTGTTAACTTGTGAAAAAAATGTGATATTTTTTCTGATTTGCAATGATTTGTAATAGAATTCTAAAAGTTATCAGAATTTTCTTCTTATCCTCCTTTCATTTCACAATCTATAAAAAAAGGCCCAGAACTAAATCGAATTTTAGTTCTAAAGCCAATTTTTAATCTTTGCTTTTATCGTCTAAAAAATCAAACAAACCAGGTTTCTTATCTAATCGAGCAATGTCGCGTAAGGCAAAATAAGCCAAAATAAGCATAGCTACCCCAACAAATAACTCTCCCGGCATTTGAAAAATCCGAAATGCCGCTAAAACCAAGAGAATGATAAACAAAACCAAGACTAATACAACCGATAAGACATTAAAGGTGCCTTTAATGCTCTGAGGAGCAGCAAAAAGGTAATACAAGAGAATCAAAATTCCAATTATTAAATAAACCATGACTGCTCCTCCCTTCTATGATTATTCAGCTGATTTTTTCTTTTTATTAGCTTTTTCGCGTTCTGCCTTGTTTAGAATTTGCTTACGCAAACGGATAGACTCAGGTGTTACTTCCATGTACTCATCGTCGTTCAAGAACTCAAGAGACTCTTCAAGGGTCAAGATACGAGGTGTCTTGATAACCGCTGTTTGGTCCTTAGTAGCTGAACGAACGTTAGTCATCTGTTTAGCTTTGGTGATATTCACAGTCAAGTCGTTTTCACGAGAGTTTTCACCGATGATCATTCCTTCATAAACCTCAGTACCTGGGTTGACAAAGATAGTACCACGTTCTTCAATAGACATGATAGAGTATGTTGTAGCCTTACCAGCATCAATGGAAACAAGGGCACCACGATGACGACCACCGATTTCACCAGGAATCACTGGCAGGTATTGATCAAAGGTATGGTTCATAATTCCATAACCGCGAGTCATAGATAAGAACTCAGTAGAGTAGCCAATCAAACCACGCGCAGGAACCAAGAAGACCAAACGAGTCTGTCCATTACCAGTAGCCACCATATCTAACATTTCACCCTTGCGTTCTGAAAGGCTTTGGATGACAGAACCTTGGTATTCTTCTGGTGTGTCGATTTGGACGCGCTCAAATGGTTCGCACTTAACGCCATCAATCTCTTTTACGATAACTTCTGGACGAGATACTTGAAGTTCATAGCCCT
>ERZ773083.2563-NODE-2563-length-11146-cov-18.333063_pt1 | contig 11146 bp, 9 predicted proteins | sample MGYA00511465_ERZ773083 | MGnify/ENA primary metagenome ERZ773083 (study PRJEB29015, sample SAMEA2738001) | human oral metagenome | biome: human oral; feature: human-associated habitat; material: dental | place: China | collected 2060 ... | reverse complement strand
GGCGGGTCTCCGGACGTGAACGACGGCGCAGAGCTTCGCCGCCTCGCGGACCGGGGCGACGCCGAAGCGCGCAGGGCCTTCTCCGACGCCGGCGCCGCCCTCGGAGAGGTTCTCGGGTCGCTCGCCAACTGCCTCGACCCGGAGGCGATCGTGCTGTCCGGTTCCCTCAGCGGCGTCGGAGAATACTGGTGGGCGCCCCTGCGAGCCGGGTATCGCCGGCAGGCAATGGATCCCGTGTGCGGCGTCCCGCTCGTGCGAGGAATGCTTGGCGGGGACGCCCCCTTGCTGGGCGCGCTCGCCTACGCCGCTGAGTTTCAGGAGGAAGAATGCACCCGTTGATCGCCTCGCTTCGAGGCCGCCTTGTCGTTTCCTGCCAGGCCTATCCCGGCGAGCCCATGCGCTGCCCGGAGACGATGGCACAGATTGCGCTCGCCGCCGAGCGCGGAGGGGCCGCCGCGATCCGGTGTCAGGGACTGGCGGACATCGCAGCCGTCAAGGGCCGGGTCGAAGTGCCCGTCATCGGCCTGTGGAAAGAGGGACGCGAGGGCGTCTACATCACGCCCACGCTGCGCCACGCCAGAGCGTGCTCGAACGCCGGGGCCGACGTCGTCGCCGTCGACGCGACGGGGCGCCCGCGGCCCGACGGCCTGACTTTCGCCGAAACCGTGGGGGCGTTGAAGTCCGAGGGCGTCCTGGTCATGGCGGACTGCGGCTCCATCGACGACGCAAGACGGGCCGCCGCAGCGGGATGCGCGATCCTGTCGACGACGCTCGCGGGCTACACGGGCCAGCGCCCTCGCACCGACGGGCCCGACGTCGAGCTGCTCGAGCTCATGGTCGCCGAGTTCCCAGAATTTCCGGTCATATGCGAGGGGCGAATCCACACCCTCGAACACGCCGAGGCCGTGATGGCAGCGGGCGCGTGGGCGGCGGTGGTCGGAACGGCCGTCACGCATCCGACGACGATAACCGGATGGTTCGATGAATCCGTGCGGCGAGGGGGCGAACGCGCGAAGCGATGAGGCCCGCAGCGTTCTGAGCCGTTCGCGTTCCTCGTCGGTGGGGAACATTGCCCATGTACTTTCCCGCGGGACTGCCGTAGCGTAATGGAAATTGTCGGTTGCCTGCTGCCCATATGCGAACTGCAAAGGAAAACGATGCCGCTACCGCATTCGTCCGTCGAAGATGAGTCCGATATCAGCGAGTCCCTCGATGACTCGGCCAGGCGGGAGAAGCCCTCTGCGAACCGCGGGCAGGCACTGGCGGTGGCGATCGCGTTCGCTTTCGGGTCGGTTGTAATGCTCGGCTGGCTAGTGTCCGACCGCGGCGAGGATCCAGCGGACGGGGCGACGCCGGCGGGTGCGTCCGAGACCCGGTCGGCTGCTTCCTCGGCGGACGGCGCGGGCGGCGACGGCGGAATCCCTACGGACGCTGCGACCGTGGAAGTCGCCGGCCTCAAGGGCAAGAGCGCCTCACGAATCCTGGCCAAGGCGACGTCCTCGAAAATCGAGGCGGCCCTCTCCGACGGGAAGGGCTGGACGGGCGGCCCGCTCAGGGTCGAGGCCGAGTCGTTCTCCCGCGTCGTCGTTGGAAAAGTCGATCGAAACAAGGGCGAGACGGCGCCCTCGGAAAACGATGCAGAGTACTTCGTTGAGGCCTCGCTCAAGGTCAGGAACGCGGGCTCGGGCGACGTTCCCTTCTACGACGTCGATTTCGTCCTCGTCGATTCCGAGCGCGGCCTTGTCAGCTCGTCGAAGGGCGACGAGGGCCTGGACGAGGGCATAACGCTCAAGGGGGGCGAGGAAACCACCGTCAAGCTGCGCTTCAAAGTGAACAAAGACCTGCAGGAGGCCAAGTTTTTCTTCGGAACGTCGGACAGCTCGGGCATGGTTTTCTACGAAGTCAGCGAACCTGTGACGCTCAGATGATCCGGCCGGATTCGAGGGCCTTTTTTAGGAGATGCCTCGGCCCGATGGGAGTAAAGTTGGCAGCGCACCGCCGCCGACGTCGGCATCACGCAACATAACTAGAAAGTTTAACTTTTAATGCAACTAAATATCTGATCGCGCTTTTAAATGTAATTAAAAGCCGTATACTTTTATACAATCTACTTAATAGTTGTTTTAAATCAGATCGTGTTGATCAATTGCTTTTACTTTGTTAAGGTGATCTTATGGAAATGGCGAAAGCGGCGTCCATGGCGCGAGAGCTGATGGACGGACACGGGCTGCACGGGTGGCGGCTCGATTTCGATCGGGCCCGGCGCCGTGCTGGTGTGACGAGATATGCTGAACGCACGATCTCCCTGTCTTCGCTCATCGTTCCGCTGTGCACGGTCGATCAGGTGCGGGACACGGTCCTCCACGAGATCGCCCATGCTCTCGTGGGGCCCGAGCACGGACACGACCCCGTGTGGAAAAAGATGGCCGTAAAACTCGGGGCTTTGCCGCGGGCGTCGGCGCGCGGCCTGCCGATGCCCCCCGCGCCGTGGATCGGACGGTGCCCGGAAGGGCATACGGTCGAGCGTTTCCGTCGGCCGAGGTCCCCGGTGTCGTGCGCCAGGTGTTCCCCCCGTTTCGACAAGCGCTTCCAGCTGCGCTGGGTGCGGCGGTAAGGGGAGCGCACCTCCGAACGCACATTGTGGAGGCGCTTTTCACACTGGTAGGATACGGTGCTAGCATGATAGCGTCGATTTGCAAGAGTGCATCGAGTCGATTGCCTGGGCGAGACACAACGATGGGAATGGCATGACAGATTTTTCATACGGATCCGGGGGACGGCAGGAACCCGGAAGAGACGGATACGCCGCTGGGACCGGACCTTGGAGTTCTGAGCAAGGGCCTCAATCAGGCGCGCCCTACAACCAGCAGCCCCTCGGCTACGAGGGAGCTTTTGCCTCCAACAATCCCAACGCGCCGAGTCAGGCCGCCGCCCCCGATGCGGCGGCCTGGGATTACGACTACGCGCCGAGCGTCACGCCCGGGTCTTCCCGCCCGTTCTCCCAGCCGCCGGCCGGGGGCCCTCCGTTCGGCGACCCGCGACAGGCGATGGGCTACGGCGGCGCCGGATACCCGCCCGGAGCCGCCTTCCAGCAGCCGAGGAGGAGAGTCTCGCCCGCGATAGTCGTAGTGGCGGTCATAGCGGTCGTCGGCGTCGTGGTCGGAGCGCTCTGGGCGACCGGCGTGTTCGGAAAGAGCAAGCCCGAGGCCGATCCGACCCCCAGCGTCACGACGACGGATCCGACCGACGACGACACGACGGACCCGACCGACGACGACACGACGCAAAGCAACGATCCTCAAGACCCGTTGGGGCAGATCGGCTACCAGATAAAGCCGGTGACGAAACAGGGCGACACCTACACGCTCCAGGACACCACTGTTCAGGTTCTCGAATACAAAGCCGACGCCCGGGAACAAGTGAAGGTTGCCAACAGTCGAGACTACAAAGACGATGAGGCCTACGTCGGCGTCAAGATTCGGTTGACCAACAATGGGTCGCAACGCACATACCCCTTTGATTACAGGTTCTACGTCGGCGATCCGTCGTCCAACAACCTCATGTTCGAAGTTGAAGACAGTTCTCAAGGAGCGTTGACGTCGTCGAAATACGTGGAAGTAGGAAAGCCGATCGAGGGGTGGGTGTACTTCAGCGCGCTGGATCCCCCGAACGCCGGGAAGATGAAGCTGTACGTCCGCACTCCCGGCGATCATTACCCGAAGAAGGTCGCCTACCGATGCGAGGAGCCGATAGGTTAAGGTCAAGCCCGCGCGAGGACCTTGGCGATGCGCTTGGCCGAAACCTTGCCGTTCGTCCCGAGCTGCTGGGCGAAAAGGGAGACCCGCAGCTCTTCGACCATCCAGCGGGCCTCGTCCAAGGCCGCTGCGGCGCTCGGGTCGTAGGCACGTGAAGCGGCGGCGGCTCGAGCGGCTTCGACCTTGTCGTTCACGTCTTGAATCTGCCAGGCCAGCGCGTCGTCCCCGGAGGGATTCGTGGCGGCCTTCTGGATGCGGATATACGCAGCTCGAAGGTAGCGTTCGATGTGCGGCAGCCTGGCAGCGGGTGTGCGGGAGACGAAACCCGACGGAACCAGGTTTGCCACCTGCTCCTTGACGTCGGCGAGGGTGGCCAGCAGCGCGGGCGAACGGCTCTCGGTTATCCACTTGTCGACCTCGGCCCGCCGCGCGCAAATCTCGGCGACGTCGAGGCTGATTCGGTAAACCTCGTCCTCGTGGCGCTGCTTGGCCCAGGCGCGCAGCTCGTCCCACTGGCTGCGCGTGCGGACGTCGGCGACGTCGAGGCCGTTCTTGGCCGCCCACTTCGCGGCGAGATTGCGGGCCGACGCCAACTGGATGTCCGCGACCAGGGCGGACGTGTCAGGGTACGGGCTCCCCGCGAGCACCAACGCTTGAGCTCCCGGCCAGCGGCTCGTGATCCGAGCCTCGGGCAGGGCGATCGCCGCTGCCAGCAAAGCTGCAAGCCCGCGGCGGTGTTCCCGGGCTTGGAGCGCCGGATCGGCCAAGACGTCAAGCCTGATTTTGCCGTCGGCCCCCGCTGCGAGCGCCGGGTAGCCGCGCACCGTCATCCCGTGGGCGCCAGTCGTCTCGACCGACGTCGGAATGACGCCCCCGGACGCGTCCGGCCAGCCTCCGAGGCTTTCGCCGAGCGGCAACGCGGCGCCCTCTGCGGCGCCGCCCGCAAGTCGGAAGTGCGCCTCGTCCAAAGCCTGCGCGACGGCGCCTTTGACCACGGATTCGACCGCCGAGCGGGTGCGCGGCGCGAGTTCCAGCTTGAGCCTTTCGAGGCTCGTCGATTCGTCGAGCACGGCGCCGCGTTCGGACTTCACGCGGAAGAGGACGGAGAGGTGCTCGGGCAGCCGGGCTTCCTCCCAGGCCGCGTCGTCGATCCAGAAGCCGCGAAGCCGGAAGACGGCTTCGTCGAAGGCCCGGCGAAAGCTTGGCGCGCCCTCCTGTCCGTGGGCGACGTCCTCCCAGTGAGGCAGAAGCGGGAGGATCTGCCGGGCGACGTCGGGCGCGGGGACGAGTTGGCGGCGCACGCGTTTGGGCAGCGCGCGGATCGTCCCCGTCACGAGGTCTTCGCGCATTCCTGGAACGAGCCAGTCGAACCCTTCGGGGCGCACCTGCGGCAGAAGCGTGACGGGAATGGTGACGGTGACGCCGTCGGCGTAGGCGCCGGGGGAGAAGGAGTATTCGATCGGCAGGCGGATCTCGCCCTGCCGCCATTCGGCGGGATAGTCGCTTTCGTCGGCCTCGGCCTCTCCCACCAGGAGCTCTTGGGTGAAGTCGAGCAGGTGGGGATCGTCGCGTTTGGCCTTTTTCCACCAGGAGTCGAAGTGCCGGCCGGAGACCACGAAATCGGGGATGCGCTCGTCGTAAAAGGCGGCGAGGGCTTCGGGCCCGGCGACGAGGCCGCGGCGGCGCATTTTCTCTTCGAGCTCCCGCGCCTCTTCGAGGGCCCGCTCGTTGTCCTTGAGAAACGCGTGGTGCGTTCGCCAGTCGCCTTCGACCAGCCCGTGGAGGATGAACATCTCGCGGGCTTCCTCGCGGGCAGACTCCGAGCCGGTCGATGCCAGGAGCACGGGCCTGTCCGCAGCGAGCGTCATCCCGTACAGCGTGACCTTTTCCTTGCACATGGCGGCGCCGTTCCGCGAGCTCCAGAAGGGCTCCGAATACGTTCGCTTTACGAGATTCTTGGCCAAGGGCTCGATCCACTGCGGCTCGATCGCGGCCACCGTGCGGGCGAAGAGCCTGGACGTCTCCACCAGCTCGGCCGCCATGACCCACGCGGGGGTGCGCTTGCTCAGCCCCGAGCCCGGCCAGATCACGAAGTGGGCGCCGCGGGCGCCTTCGTAATCGCGCGAGCGCTGTGAATAGTTGCCGAGGTTGGACAGGAGGCCGACGAGCATGGAGCGATGGATCGCGCCCGCTTCGGGAGTGTCCGCTCCCCGCCCGAAATCCCGGCACGCCGCGGCTGCGGCGCCTGAATTGGGCGCGCCTCCGAGCGCGGGGGCGCCGTTCTCCCCGGCCTGCCTTATCTGCGCGCGGCCGGGCAGGCCGATGGACGCCGCGTCAATGCCGAGGGGTTTGGCGAGTTGGCGCAGCTGCGCGACGACGTCGGCCCATTCGCGAAAGCGCAGATAGTTGAGGAACTCGGCGCGGCACATTCGACGAAACGCCGAGCCGGAGAGCTCGCGGCGCTGGGTGTTGAGGTAGCGCCACAGGGTGAGGTACGCGAGGAAATCGGAGGAGCGCGCCGTGAAGCGGGCGTGCAGCTGGTCGGCCTGCGGGCGCTTTTCGGCTGGGCGCTCGCGCACGTCTTGGACGGATAGAGCGGCGACCAGCACGAGCACTTCCGAGGCGCAGCCGTTTTTGTCCGCTTCGAGGAGCATGCGCCCCAGCCGGGGGTCGATGGGGAGCCTGGCCAGGCGCCGGCCGACGGATGTGAGCCGGGCGCCGTCTATCGCCCCGATTTCGGTCAGGAGCTGGGCGCCCGCGCGCACGGCCCGCTCCTCGGGAGCGTCGATGAACGGAAAGTCCGCGACGTTCCCCAATCGCAGCGCAAGCATTTGGAGGATGACCGACGCGAGGGAGGTTCGCTGGATCTCAGGCTGAGTGAACTTCTCGCGCCCGTCGAAGTCTTCCTGCGAATACAGCCGGATGCAGATGCCGTCCGCCACGCGTCCGCTGCGGCCCGCGCGCTGGTTCGCGCTCGCCTGCGAGATCGGCTCGATCGGAAGGCGCTGCACCTTGGTTCGCGCGGAATAGCGCGAGATTCGAGCGGTTCCCGGGTCGACGACGTAGCGGATGCCCGGAACGGTCAGCGAGGTCTCGGCGATATTCGTGGCGAGGATGATGCGGCGATGGGGGCGCCGTTCGAAAATGCGATGCTGCTCGGCCGCCGACAGGCGCGAATACAGGGGGAGCACCTCGACGGCGTCGGGAACCGAGGACCGCCCGCCCGGCTCGATGTGCCTGCGTCCGAGCTCGTCGGCGAAGGCGGCCTGCGCGTCGCGAATCTCGCCCTCGCCAGAGAGGAAGACGAGGATGTCGCCCGGCCCCTCGGCCATGAGCTCCTCGCAGGCCTCGACGATCCCGGTTACTTGGTCGGTCGCTTCGCCGCCGTCGTCCCCGACAAGCGGACGGTAGCGGATTTCGACGGGGTACGTGCGCCCGGAGACTTCGACGACGGGTGCGTTGAAATGCTCGGCGAAGCGCTGCGTGTCGATCGTGGCGGAGGTGATGATGACCTTGAGGTCGGGCCGCCGCGGCAGGAGGCGGGCCAGGTATCCCAGCAGGAAGTCGATGTTGAGGGAGCGCTCGTGGGCTTCGTCGATGATGATCGTGTCGTACCGGGCAAGCTCCGGGTCGGACTGGATTTCGGCGAGCAGGATGCCGTCGGTCATGAGCTTGACGAGGGTGCCGGGGGAGACTTCCTCCGTGAAGCGCACCTGGTAGCCTACCTGCGCGCCGAGGTCGACGCCGAGCTCGTGGGCGAGCCGGTCTGCCACTGCGCGGGCCGCGATGCGCCTGGGCTGCGTGTGGCCGATCATGGCGCTCGTTCCGCGGCCCAGCTCCAGGCATATTTTCGGCAGCTGGGTGGTTTTTCCCGACCCGGTCTCTCCCGCGACGACGACGACCTGGTTGTCGCGAATTGCCCGCGCGATCTCGTCTCGGCGGGCGGAAACCGGCAGATCGGGGTAGGCGATGTTCGGCACTGATCTCTTGCGCGCCTCCACCTGCTCGGCGGTGAGCGGCGCGGGCGCCCGCCGCTTGTCGCCGTTGCGCATCTTGCGGCCGCGCTTGCTGACCTTGTCGCGGCCTGCGCCGTCGCCCTTGCCGCGCTTATGATTGGGTCGCTTATCCGAGCGCTTTCTTCCGGGGTCTCCGGCGCCTTTGGGGCCTCTTGCTTCCCCGCTGGGACGGGCGGAACTGGCGGAGCCCTCTGTGTCTGACGGCGTGGGGCGGGGATCGGCGGAGGAATTGTCTCGAAGCATACGGGCCAATTCTCCCACGTGCCCCCGGGTCACTCGAATTGCGCGGCGAGCTGGGCCAGGCAGGCCTTCCAGAACTCCTTGGTCTCGGCGACATCGGCGGCGTCGTGCAAGCCCGAATGCTCCACGGAGATCTGAGTGCGGCTCTCGCCGGAGGACGTCGGCTCGAGCTCGTGCACGCCCACCGTGATGAGCGAGCCGTCGGCGGCCTCGAGCCGAAGCGACCTGCCGGGGGTCCGCCCGCGCACCCCGAACTCGCAGTCGAGCCAGTCGCGGCGAAGATCGTCGTCGTCGAGGAACGGCCACACGGCCTCTGCCGGGCGCCGAATCGTCTTCCACGCGCTCGTGCGCAGGGGGCCCTTGCGTGTCCTGCGCTGGTGCCGGGCGCGTTCGTAGTCGATCGTGAGCGACTGGGCCCACCAGGCGTCGACCTCGTGCTTGACACCCAGCCAGCGCGCGATGCGCCTTCGGTCCCAGCTCTCGGCTCCGGCCTTGTCGAGAAGCGCGAACCATCGCTGGCGCGACCGCCCGGTGGCGGCTTTCAGGCGATCGTCGCTGATCGCGGGACTGTGTGCCGACGTCGTTGTTCCGCTCATCATTCCTCCTGGCAGTAGTCTAGCCATAAGGTGTGGCTTCGGTCATATTTGACGGGGGCGCGGCCCTTCTGAGCTTTGATCGGCATCGACGGATAAAATCGATGCTGAACCGACACGCACAGTTAGGAGTGATTATGGGAGTGAAGTCTCTGGCACTTGGATTGGCCGCCGGATACGTTCTGGGGGCCCGCGCCGGGCGCCAGCGCTACGAGCAGATCGCCAAGGTCAGCTCGAAGGTCTGGAACTCGAAGCCCGTTCAGGCCGGGGTCGGCAAGGCACGCGACGCCGCAGGGGCCGGCTATTCTTCGGCGAAGGCCAAATTCTCGCCAAAGGACGACGACGAAATCGAGGCGGCCGCCGTCGAATTCTGAGTCTCTAGGGCGGGCCTGACGTGACTGTCGCGCAGATCTTCACACACGCTTTTACTTTCTTCGACGTTTTCGGAGTGGTCTTGGCCGGAGTGCTCGGCGGAATGGTCGCGCGCGAAGAGCGTTTCGACCTCGTCGGCTTCGTGGCGCTCGCCGTCATGGTGGCTTTGGGCGGGGGGATGCTGCGAGACGCCCTGCTGCAAAAGGGCCCGCCCGTCGCGTTGACAAACCCGTTCTACATCGGCGGGGCGTTCCTGGGCGCCCTCATCGCCTTCGCCATGCGTATGACGGGCAAATGGTGGAATCGCTTTTTCATCGTCGCCGACGCCTTCGTCGTGAGCACGTGGGCCGCCACCGGCGCGATCAAGACGCTCGAGGCCGGCTACGGGGTGGGCCCGGCGATGCTTCTGGGCGTCATCACGGGTGTCGGGGGCGGCATGTTCCGCGACATTGCGGTGGGAAGGACCCCGGCGATCTTCGGCGGAAACACGCTGTACGCGACGGGTGCGCTCGTGGCGACGTGGCCCGCGATCGTCCTTTGGAGCCTGCACAAGCCCTTCCTCGCCCTCGTCTCCGGCATGGCCGTCGGCGGGCTGCTGTGCGTCGCGGCCCGCCGGTTCAAATGGAAGCTGCCCGTCAACAACGACTATTCGCTCACTCAGCGCGTCCGGGTGAGCTTCGAGGAATACGCGCGGGCCAAGGCCGTCGAGCGGACGATGCGCCTCAACAAGGCCCAGCGCGAGAAGGTCCGCCTCGACAAACGCAGGGGCGAGAAATGGCGGCGCGAAAAGACGATGACGAGCCGACGCCGCCGCCTGCGCCGCCGCAGAATCCTGGACGAGTGAACGGCCTCCTGGCGGCGCACGCCCGTCGTCGACCGCTGCCCCTTTGCCGAATAGAAGTCCGCAGAGCGGAATAGAGAGTCCGCAAAGCGGAAAAGAGGGTGTCGGTATGCGGATCTTTGTTATAGAATGACAGTGTGACTGCAGGCGCCTCATCGAAGAGGAGCCGCCACGCCCCAGAATCAAGCACTAAGGAGATTTCCATGAAGATCGGTTTCATCGGCCTCGGCATCATGGGCCGCCCGATGGCCAAGAACCTCGTCAAGGCGGGGCATGAGCTCTACGTCAACGACTTCCACAAGGAAGCGGTCGATGACCTCGTGGCCCAGGGGGCCACCGCCGTCGCGAACGCCAAAGAAGCTGCCCTCGCCTCGGAGCTCGTCATCACGATGCTTCCCAACTCGCCGCACGTCAAGACGGTCGCCCTCGGCGAAAACGGGATCGTCGAAGGCGCGCACGAAGGCCTCGTCTACGTCGACATGTCCTCTATCGCGCCACTCGTTTCGCGCGAGGTTCACGACGAACTGGCCAAAGTCGGCATCCCCATGCTCGACGCGCCGGTCTCGGGCGGCGAGCCCAAGGCGATCGACGGCACCCTGGCCGTCATGGTCGGCGGCGACAAGGCGGTGTTCGAGCAGGTCGCGCCCGTCCTCGACGTCATGGCCGGATCGGTCACCTACGTCGGCGCCATCGGGGCCGGCAACATCGCGAAGCTCGCCAACCAGACGATCGTCGCGGTCAACATCGCGGCGTGCGCGGAGGCGTTTGTGCTGGCTCAGAAGGCCGGCGTGGACCCCGAGGCCGTCTTCCAGGCGATCCGCGGCGGCCTTGCCGGGTCGACCGTCATGGACGCCAAGGTTCCGATGATGCTCGCCCGGAATTTCGCCCCGGGCTTCCGCATCAACCTGCATATCAAGGACCTCAACAACGTCCTCGACACCGGCCACGGCGTGAACTCGCCGTTGCCGCTGACCGCAGCGGTTCGCGACATGATGAGCGTGCTCCAGGGCGACGGCTTCGACACCGACGACCATTCCGGCCTGCTCAAGTACTACGAGAAGCTCTCCGACATCGAGCTTCGCCCCGGCGAACCCGAGGAGTGAGCGCCTGCTGAACGCGACGGCCTCGGCGCCCGTGCGTCCACGCCGAGGCCCCGCGGCTAGCGCTTTCAGTTTTCGTTGCCGCGCTGCCAGTTTCGTTGCGGCGCGGCTCAGGAGGTTCAATTGAAGATCGTATGCGCGCCTGACAGTTTCAAGGAGTCGATGAGCGCCGCGCAGGCGGCGGCGGCTCTGGCCGAGGGCGTGCGCCGGGTCGCGCCCGACGCCGAGT
>ERZ773083.2562-NODE-2562-length-11148-cov-5.551339_pt1 | contig 11148 bp, 11 predicted proteins | sample MGYA00511465_ERZ773083 | MGnify/ENA primary metagenome ERZ773083 (study PRJEB29015, sample SAMEA2738001) | human oral metagenome | biome: human oral; feature: human-associated habitat; material: dental | place: China | collected 2060 ... | reverse complement strand
CAGGCAATATGCTCAACAACACACAAAATCTGCACAGGTTCTAACGACCGATTTGGGTGAAAAGAAATCCCGGTCGAGAAGATGTTCTCAACCGGGATGATATTCGCTTTTTAAAGCCTACTGGTTATTTCAGCTTCAACAGCGTAGAGTAGTTATAATACGAAGTTTCGGATGTTTTGGCAGCCACGCGTACAAATACTGCTCCCTTGGTGTCAATATTCTCCATCGTATAATGGTGTTGTTGGCCAATGGGTTGGTCGTCGGTGCTAATCTTTGCACGCTTTTTCGACGTGGTTACGCTAAGTCCAATGGTGTTGCCGCACAGTATTTCAATCGTGCTAACCGTGCCCGTAGACTTGCTGTTTTGGTTTACCGTGTAGTCGATGTCCAGCGTTTTTCCGTTAAGTTTGGCCGTTGCAGTGATGCGCAGGTAAGGTTCTACCATCACTTTTACGTTAGATGTTGGCACGTTCACTTCTTGTTCGGTAATGGTTGAGGCCACAAACGGCCCTTGTACCGAGAGTTTATACTTTCCGGAGAACAAGCGGGTGTTCTCGAAGGAGCCGTCGGGTTTGCACCAAAAGTTGGTGGGTTGGCTATAACCATCTTGTACAACCTGCACACGCGCGCCGTTGGGCGACTGTGCGGGAATGAGCTCTTGCGTTTCCGCATCGTAGACACCTCCTGAAATAGAACTCGTAGGCTCGTCGTAGTTATCTATGCCGCAACCCGTGAGCAAGGCCAGGCAAGCAGTTAGAGACAATAATATCTTTTTCATTTCCATGCGATTTTAGTAACCAGGGTTTTGTTTGATGTTGGGGTTTGTTGAAATAGCATCGGCCGGTATGCGCTCGTAATACAGCTTAGGTAAGAACGTGCGCGGGTCTTTTGGGGCGTCTTCAATCTTAAAGATGTACTTCATTTGCGATACGTCTTTACCATCTTCCCAAACGAGATAGGGATTCAGGGCCTTGAATTGCTTAGCGTTGAGCAATTGGTCGGCAATGTGCCAGCGCCTGATGTCCCACCAACGGTGGTTCTCGAAGGCCAGTTCCACCTTGCGTTCGTGGCGTACTTGGTCGCGGTTGATGCTTGTACGCGGAGCGATACCTGCACGTTCGCGGATGAGGTTTACGGCCCTTAACGCCTCGGCATCGTCGCCAAGCTCAACACAAGCCTCGGCATAGTTGAGCAGCACCTCTGCATAGCGGAACACCATCCAGTTGGTTTCGCCCTTTTCATAGTCTACAACCTTATTAGGAGTCATAAACTTCTTGATGTAGAAACCAGTTTTCGTTACGTCGGTAGAGGTAAGTGTACCATCTTTTGCTGCGATGGTGGTGTTTGTTCCTTCGTACTTGTCGCTCAGCGAACTGGCCGTTACGATGGTTCCATCGGGCTTGATGATGCCCTTGCGCACTTCAACCCTGCTTCCTTGCCAAGGACAAAATGGGTAGAGGATAGAACCCAGCATGCGCGGGTCTTTGTCTTTGAAAAGTTCGGTTGGGTCGGCATACTTTATCGGATTTCCGCTGGCATCGTTCACTTTCAGTGCACCGTCGCTGCCATCCTTGTATTCAAATTCGGCAACAAAGTCGGCGGTGGGGTTGGTCACGCAACCGTAGTCGAGCTTAAAGCTTTGCGGCGCATTGAAGTAATCGAAGGTTCCGCCCTTGTTGGATGTGTCGAAAGCCTTGGTGAAAATCTGCTCTTTGTTGGCCTCGCTCTCGTCGAGGAAGAGGTATTGGAAGTTCTCCGCCTTGTCGGTTTTGGCTGTGTAGAGGGCGTATTTGCCAGAGTTGATAATCTTTTCTGCGGCAGCCCTGGCGGCTTTCCAATAGCCTTCGGCCTTCTCTGCGGGTATGCCGATTAGTCCATCCAGTTGTACATTGCCGTATTTAGCCTCGCTTGCGGCGTACAACATGGCGCGGCATTCAAGGGCGTATGCGGCATAACGTGTGGCGCGATATTTGTCTTCGCCCTCTCTGCTTTCGGGAAGTGTGGATTGGATGGCTTGGCATTCGTCCTTGATGAAGTCGTAAATCTCGTACTCCTTGTTTCTGGGCAGTTGCAATGTTTTGACGTCACCACCATCGTATTTTTGTGCGACGGTAACCAAGGGCACGCCTCCATAGCGCTTAACCATGGCAAAATAGTTCATGGCACGGCAGAAACGTGCCTCGGCCTCATATACTTTTCGCTCTTCGGGGGTAAGGGCGGCAGCATTGTTGATGTTGTCGAGGAAGGTGTTTGTGTTTCTAACCTCCTTATATCCCCACCATCCGAAGACGCCTTCGGGTATCAATGCGTAGTTGGCTCGGCCCCAGGTGTACGCCCGAACGGCCTCGTCGGTGAACTCCGAGAGGTATTGGCCTTCGCTTTCTATTTGATATTCCAGGTCTTCAACCTGCATCGAGTCGTACAGTTGTCCTAAATATGCATCTATTGCATTTTTACTGCTCCACACTTGGTTGTCGTTCAAGAGGTTTGTTGGCGAGGTGTCGAGCACATTGTTGCACGAAACGGCAAGTGCCACTGTGCACACTAGGGCGATATATGATTTGAGATTTTTCATCTGTCAGTTATTTAATGTAGGGATATTCAGTAAATATCTAACTAATTGTTTGTCAGTGTAATATATTATTTGTACCTTTACATAAAAACCCCCGAACGACCCATCACGGGCAGAATCGGGGGAAATTTATAAAATTAACTGCTGTGAAGTTACGAAAAATTTCTGACATAACACCAACTTTGCCCTTTACAGAGTTCGATTTTTTACAACATTATCGCGATAGCTTTGCAAAAAGCGAACTTGGGCGCATCCGTGCCCAGCTCCCACTTGAGGAGTTGGCAGCAGAGTTGGCAACCCGCACCCATAAGCGTAGGCGTGGGAAAAAGCCCCTCTTTTCGGCAGAAGGGGAAATCGCCCTCATGTTCCTCAAGGCATACACGGGCCTGTCGGACGACGGCCTGATAGAGCTGCTCAACGGAAGCATCCACATGCAGATGTTCTGCGGTGTGCTGATAGACCCTGCCAATCCCATCAAGGACGGGAAGATTGTAAGTGCCATACGCAACCGTCTTGCCAGGCACCTCGACATAGACAGCCTTCAACGCATATTGTACGCCCGGTGGGAAGGCGACCTCAAGGACAAGGACCTGTGCCTGACGGATGCGACCTGCTATGAGAGCCACCTGCGTTTCCCGACAGACGTCAAACTGCTTTGGGAGTGTTGCCGATGGCTTCACGACCTGCTCGTCTGCCAGAGCAAGCGGTTGTCGGAACGCGTTCCGAGAAACAAGTACAATGATGTTGCCAAGGCCACGCTTGCATACGCCAAGCAGCGCAAGCACACCGGCTCGGCCACGCGCAGGCTCAGGAGAAGGCTCCTGAAACTTCTTGCCAAGCTCCGCTCCCAATGGAACGGTCTCCGCAAGTTGTACGGCCCCTGCATCAGCCTGTCGGCAGAGCAGGAAAAGCGGCTGTCCGCCGTGCGTGAGGTATGCCTCCAACAGTCAGACCTGTTCGCAGGCAAGGAGGTCAAGCACCGCATCGTCAGCATCGACCGCCCGTACCTCCGTCCCATCGTCAGGGGCAAGGAAAACAAGCGCGTGGAGTTTGGGGCAAAGGTCAACAACATACAGATTGACGGCATATCATTCATAGAACACCACTCCTTCGAGGCCTTCAACGAGGGCATTCGCCTTAGGCAGTGCATTGAATATCAGGAATCGCTGACGGGGGTCAAAGTCAAACGTGTCGGTGCCGACTCCATATACGCCAACAATGCCAACCGCACCATGTGTACGGAAAAAGGCATAACGACCTGTTTCGTCAGAAAAGGCCCAAAGCCCAAGGAAGAAGCCGGATGCCTCAAGAGGGCGAGAAGGATTATCGGGACCCTCAGGGCCACGGTAATGGAGGGCAGCTTCGGAAACCAGAAACAGCACTATGCCGTTGGGCGCATCAAGGCACGCAACATGTTCAGCGAAACATTGCTGCTCTTCTTCGGAATCCATACGGCAAATGCCGCCGTCCTTGCCGCAAGGCAGATGGCCAGGGACATGAAGAAGGCGGCTTGATAAAAAAATGAGGTGATTTTATATCCATCCATAGGCAGGTATGGAAGGGACAGGTGTGCCCATACGGCTCGACATTTGGGAGTTTTTGTGCGCAAAGCACATCAAGTACGCTTCCAAAGACGCTTTTCAAGAAAAGAATCTGACATTTGACAGCCTCCAAAAATCCTAAGAGGGAATTAACTGAATTACCTTAAGTAGGGTATCGGCGGTAACTTTACCAAAACTTAAACCTTTTTTTTATTATATACAGGACATCAACCGAAGAGCTGCTATCATCATTTCCACCAGAAGTCAATGTTTTTCTATAATCCGACAACACATAACTCTTTAAATGACAATTATAGCGAAAGGTAACATAAGAATAAATATGCAGCCCATCCCCACAGAGATCATCTACTATGGTAAAGGCATTTCCTTTTACACGCACTTCTCTAAAATCTTCATTTCCACAAGGGACAAGACATGATGTTACATATTGACCTTTATTGACGACAAATCCAGCACTATCTTTAATTAGGATAATGGGAATCTGAAAATGAAAGTAATCTTTTACCTTTTGTTGTTGTTCAGTAATTAGTAAATAATGATTTTGAGGTAACACCTTTACCGCTGTAACAACATATCCCTTAGGAACTATCCCTTTCATGTTTTTACCCTTTAATTGTCTCCCTACAGCATTCCAATACCATAAATACAACGCTGCGCTTTGACATGTTTTTACCCTTTAATTGTCTCCCTACAACATTAGTGATTATCAAAAAGAGAAAGGGTATCATTATGCCGTATTTCAAATTATTTATTTGTCGTTGGCTTTTTGTCATAATTACATTCTTTTTATACCTGCGTATTACACATACCTCAGTGTTAAATTGTTTTTACTACTTGCAGTAATTTACCCATAGAAAGTGTATTTTAAACATGCAACAGATATGCGTGTATGTGTTGATGGATTAGACTTTTCATTTCCCTTGTATTCTTACGTACTTATTAGATATGCTCAAAGACCCCTCAGGTGTTGGGTTTTCATCATCATGTCCATTAACGGATAGTGATGACACAACACTCCATTCCATCGGACCACCCATAGTCCAATACGAGAGTTTTATCCTAGATAGCTTCTGCTTTGAAATATCATAAAACAAAGTATCATCCACAACTATGCGGAGATCATGGTTATGGTCGATTTGTTCCGTTTCGATTAGGCTGCACACCAAACAAGAAAAGCCGGCAATGTCTTTATCGAAGATTGATGGTCGGGTTGATTTCTCAAACGAAGTGATGGAAACGGAATCAATGGGATTGACAAATCCAGAGCCTTTCTCATACGAGTAGACAATCCCGTGATGTGGAACCTGTGGCGCGTACCATCCATTGATGAAAATAAAGCTAATCTCTCTGTCATAGTTGCACTTATCTTTGGAGCATCCTAATGTCAACGTTAGGATTAGGAGATACCATAATATATTTCTCATAAGCTTCTGTTTTTAATTATGAGCTAAAAACAAACGACATAGCCGTAAAATGTACTTTTAAAGCAATCCATGGAAATCTTAGGGTGATGGAGTGCTACCATAATGCCATTTGGGTCCATTCCCCACGTAAAGAAATCAAATGAAAGACTGGCCGAATCCTTAATGCTAGTGGAATCTCTGCCTTGCTTATCATAAAATTTCAGGTTCCCTTCATATACTATCCAATGCGATTTGGTAAACAAATCTATGTATGAGTAAGATACAATATTTTCAAACAGCTGCGAATCAATCATCATAATGATCTCTGCCCCGTTCTTGTAAGCTTTTTCCATATTCTGCAGATGCTCTAAGTCTGAATCAAAGAAATAATCATTGAGCCGACCACGCAAAGGATGCTTCTTTTGCAGCAAAAGAACTAAAGAGAGTCCAACGGAATCTACCACAGAATAGCCGAGAAATTGTTTGCACAACCGTTCCATCATGGAAGGCCAATTAACTGCAGCGAGACTGTCCATGCTAGATTGCTCCATTTCGCCACTATATGGAATGACTTTTTCTATGTATTCGCATCCTCTTGATGATGAATTGGGGGAAAGGATTTCCCAACGCAAACTTTCATGTGAACGTAACACCGCCAACGATAGCCAATCTGCCATGGGCATTCGCTTAATTGTGTCTTTCCACTTACCACTGCCTTTATCTTTTACTTGCTCTATCTGGTAAGGATAATCATTGCCAAAGGGGTTCATGTTGTACATAATTTCCTTTGATTCGCCATAAGGCTCTACTACGTAACCGTTATAGGTTGCAACTCCTTTATGATGAATGTCGGTTACAAAGCTTTTATACATCGTAGGATTGTTCTTAATGAAGACATAGAATAAGGCGGCCATACCACAAAGGGACGTACTGTTTTGATCTACCAACCAAGGTTCTGCTATACGTTTCTCTATTTCGTCACTTACGGTTGCAAAATCAAAATATCTAAATCTGTAATGTACCCATACTTCCAAGGAGGCCTCTTGCTTTGGACTATCTATGTAGGCATAAAAAACTATGGTGCCACCGAGCAGGCTCAATTCGGTTACAGAAAATTCCACTTTCCTACCTGTGGCACGCCACTTGTCGGGCTTTCCTTTATAACAGACGGTTCCCATATTTCCATTAGAGAAAATAAACCCAGCTTCCCATTTTATGTCCTTGTCATCTGGGATTCCATTAGAAAATGCTGTAGCTTCTAATGTATAAGTTTCCCCATAAACAAACCCTAAATTGGTTGTTTTGTTTGTTCCGTCGTTATACGAGCCCTTGTCAAGGGGAGTGATAACTTTAATTTCCATAACAGCATTTCTTTTATCAAGAGGATTTATTTTACTTAAAGTCGATGTTTGCCCGCTATGAACAATCTTTAAATTCTCTCCACTGACCATACATCTAATGGTGGACTTGACCAAAAGCGCATGATGGTTGCCAATGATGGTTTCCGAATGGTTCGCCCACTGTCCTAGGCCGATAACTGACTTGCAGACCGGCTTGTGGTTTCCCCATTTGGGATGCATGCAAATGCCCGTAAAGCCAAAGTTTGCCTGCCCATTATTGTCGCCTACTGTTGCCCAAGGCTTGTCTTGCAGCATAACACTCTCTGCCGTAACCTTAAGTGAAGCCACGGGAGAGCTGCAATATTTACACTGGACCTTTGCCCCCTCGCAGACATATTTCACATCTTCATTGGGATCGCGCCATTTGCGTTCCTTCTCCTCCCGCCGCTGACTTTCGTTTTCAGCGAAGTTCTCTTGGTTGGCAGATTTGTTCACATTGAAATCCATAGGCTATTCTTCCTCCTGTCGTGTTAGTTCGTATTTCCAATACACACTGCGGTCTTCTTTCGTATAGTCAACCTCCAGTTGCACCCAATCGGGGAAAAGACTCCCCGTGGGTATTTGTGTCCGACCGTAATACTTGTTCACCTTACAATGGTTTGGCTCACCCAAAGCTTTTCCTGTGATGGAAAAACAGCGGCTGTTGCCTAAATTCTTCTCATGCCGTAGCGTCTCCTCGAATATGACGTCATCAAAATCAGACAGCATTACCTGTTGTGTTCTACTCCATCCTGCCGACGTATCATAGGGAGTGCCCACAAACATCAGGCCGTAATAGAAATAATTGTTTATCGGTGTGCCACATACTTCGGGGGAGACCATTGCGTTGCTGATTCTCATGAGGTAATCATCTACAACCCATCCTTTGTAATCAGACTGCAACAACGAACGTATGGCTGCCCACTGCCTGTCTAGGTCCTGTCCATTCTTAATTTCAACACCGCCTACATCATCTACACCAATCTGTAACCCATCATATCGGTAGGCGCACCTTTGAAGTAAATCAGTCGATTTCACTAGAGATTTGCTTAAGTCCATAACAACATTGGATGTCGACATTTCTAAAGACACCCGGCTCTTTGACACAAGTGCAGACTGTGGAACATCTTCCTGAATAAGAAGTGAGCTCTCAATGGAGAAAGCATTTTCCGAGACTACTTCCTTTTCAGAATATACCCTTAGACGCACCTCATTGAGGTATTGTATGTTTTTCTCCATACGCACCAACTTTTCTTTAACTATATGATAGGCCTTATTAAAAAATCGCAAACGGTCTTTTACTCCTAAGCATTGTACAAACATATTCAAAGTAATGTTCGTCCATGCCTTGAATGTTGTCACTCGTAAAAACAACGTCCATATCTCCCAAATAGATTTCCTTTTCTCTGCCTCCTTATATTATTTGTCACAGATATAGTACATCCCATAGAATCGATGTGTTGGCAGTAGCGGAACGGACTCAGAAATTGTTCTTTGGGAAACTCCATCTCTTCCTTTTCGCTACATTCAAGTATTCTTTTGTTGGCCTCAGCCGTATCAAGTCTTTCAAAACAAGTCATACGATTCTTCTTTTTCGTTATGGCCTTTTGAGGTGCACGCGACACACATGCAGTAAAAAAGGCCGATGTGATTATTAAAAACAACTTTACCATTCCCCTGCGTGTAAATTAGATCTCTTATTCAGGGCAGCATTCAACCCGATGCGAAATGCCATCTTTGACGACGTACCCATTGCGTGCATCAATAACGACATGGTGAATAGCATGACTGTCCTTGTCGATCCAGCGTATATACCAATAGGGAACATTTGATTCGTCTACATACCGGTCTATGTCGGTTTCTTCGTCATACAGATCAATATTACGTTTTCTAATAAAGAGCAAGATATTTTGCCAAGAATACCTCTTGTAAGGTTTGTCCATGTCCGTTTCTTTGATAAGATTACCATCTATGTCGTATTCTCTCCATATTCCACAGTTAAATTCCCTAAGAAAATATTCGCCCGTTTCTTGAACATTGCCATTTTGAAAATAATACCGATACTCACCAAACAAGTTCCCCGCTTTCCATCTCGTTTTAAGATAACCATTGTCGTTCTTACATAGGTATACCGTATATCCCATAGAATCTGTATAACTACAATTTGTAGCAGGAGTCATAAATCGAACATTGAGAAATTCTTGCTCCTCCTTTTTCCTATATTCAAGTATTCTTTTGTTGGCCTCAGCCGTATCAAGTCTTTCAAAACAAGTCATACGATTCTTCTTTTTCGTTGTGGCCTTTTGCGGTGCACGCGACACGCATGCAGTAAAGAAGGCCGATGTGATTATTAAAAACAACTTTATCATTTCCCTACGTATTAATGAGACAACTTATTCTGTATCTCGTTCCATTGAAATTCCCATGTCGCAATTGTCGGAATATGGCTGTTTATATCCGAGTAATCCATTATGTTGTCTGTGAGATTCTCTTTAAAGGCAACATGAAACTTTTTTTGATTTTCTTCACTGAAACTGTGTGGAATACCTATACAATGTAGCAACTCATGGACCGCCGTATTGTCTTTCAAACCTCTAAAGGGAATAATTACCTCAAGGGAAGGCAGGTGGCGGGCTTTCCCGTATATCTCCACCTCTTCCCCTGATGTATCATCAAAGCACTTTCGGTTTATATAATACAATTTAAAATAGCTATTGTACTGTGGAAATTTCTTGGAAAATTCTGCATTAAGAAACATATATAAGTCATTATTAATTATCGAACTACCATAGATCCCTCCATCTGGGGTAAAGTAATTACTTGTTTCTTTATTTTTTAACGCCTGTTCAATGTCTAGCTTTACATTGCGTATATTTAAGTTGACATAAGCTTGCCTTAATATTTTATTCAATTTTGTTACGCTGCTTGATGTGTTAGGAATAGGTTCTATTTTGTTAAACTTGATCTGCACAGCAACCACATTGATCGTTCTTTGGTGTTTCTTGTCATTAGCTTTTACGATGAGCTTACCTGCAAGGTGTCTCACATTGTTTTCATCATAGGCGTAAACCTTTATCTCCTGATCTCTAGAAAATTCCTTTAAACAAGTAATAACAAGTTCGTCTGATAGGGTATGTTTCCCCTTGCCTAGTGTTGGAACCGACTCTTTGCTTAGCCTAAAGATTCCATCAGTTTGGCATTGATACACAATTTTCACCGCAGGCTCTTTTACCTCTACTTTCAGGGACAGTTTTGCACTCGCGCCTTTCCACAATGTCATAACAGGAGCTATATAGATATAAGGATTAGCCCCCTGCCGTTTCCAAGGTATAGAAAAACGCCTAGATCTAAAATAGCGAAAAGCATACGCGTTATAAACCCTCTTAGTCTTATCTACTAATACAAGTCTCTTTTTTTTGTCATTAACTATGACTGTAATAAATTTGTCTCCCATAATGTCGGCATACCATGTGTCCCATCGACGTCCAGAATCGCCCATGCGAATCCAATCAAAGCCATACTCACCCAGATAGCTGCCAGAGGTACGGAATTGAACGATAACTTTGGCTCCTGTCTTCTGTACCGGAACTCTGGCAGCGAGATCGTATACAAAACTGTTAAATGCTTTTCCACTCATAATATCTTTTATCCTTTACAGATGCGGGCATCGTCTTTTCCCTGGAGCAAAGCCTTGCCTTCTGCTGTTATTGCCGCATCGCCAGAAGTTGCCGATTGCACAATTTCTCCTGCCGTTTGAGAAGAGAGCCCACCAATGTTAATGCTTGAATCATTACTAATTTCCTCTTCCTTTTCAGTTGCCTCCAAAGAGACTTTATTCCCTATGGTCGAAACTTTGTCTTTCCCCACACGTTCTATTGCATTCTCCTCTACATTCAGATTCAAGTTTTTTGCATTCACCGTAAACGTCTCGGCTGCGTTGAACGTTATGTCCCTTTCGGCATGGACGACAATACTGTCTTCGGCAGAATCAATATGCACAGAGTTCCCTTTGTTGTCTTTGATGGTAATGCCCAAAGATTCCGGGGCGTCATCCAACTCTATGGCATGCCCGCTACGTGTTCGGATACTTTTCAGATGGTTCTCGGCAAACCCTCCCTTACCCGTCCTGCCGTTAAACAAGCTACCCATCACGTACGGCCTGTTGGGGTCGCCATGTCGGAAACCCACCAGCACGTGGTCGCCCACCTCGGGGATGAACACGAAGCCGCGGT
>ERZ773083.2556-NODE-2556-length-11160-cov-12.311301_pt1 | contig 11160 bp, 6 predicted proteins | sample MGYA00511465_ERZ773083 | MGnify/ENA primary metagenome ERZ773083 (study PRJEB29015, sample SAMEA2738001) | human oral metagenome | biome: human oral; feature: human-associated habitat; material: dental | place: China | collected 2060 ... | reverse complement strand
AATTCTTTATTATCATATTTTACACTTGCCATTTTAACACCGTAAACATCTTCTACAGTAACTGTTGCGTTGATAGTTTTAGTGTCATAAGTGTATCCACCTTTTTTACCATCTACTTCTTTGATTTGGTATTTAAATGTTCCTGTTTTTGAGAACTTAACAGCTGGGAATTTCACTTTTCCATTAGCGTCGTTTTTCGCTTCTTGTACAGTTCCATCTGGTGCAATTAATTGGAAAGTGAACGCATCTGCTTCTAGAGCTTTACCTTCAAGTTTTTTAGTTACCTCAAATACAACTTCATCTGATTTACCACCTGCTCCAATACCTTCTGTTGTAGTTAATGGTGCAAAACCTGGTACATCAAAAACACCTTGATCAGTTGTAACTTTAGCATTGTTAAATACTTTTTTAGTTGTGTTGTCAACAGGTGCTGTTAAACGTGTTTTATATAAAATATAAAGCCCTTGTCCATCTAATTTACCATTACCATTCGGATTGATTGAGAAATGATTTTGATCTGTTACAGTTACATGTGCTGCATCTAACTTAGGATGAGCTTCTGGTTTATTCCATCCAGTGAAATAGTATCCTGTAATATCACTAGCTAATACTTGTCCTTCTGGGATAGTATCTGCTATATTAACATTTGTAAAGTGTTTTGCATAACGGTTAATACGGATACGCCAGTTTACATAGTTAGGGTCACTTGAGTCTTGAACTCCCCATTTTGTAAATCCTGTTGGATCTTCATCTGGTACAATACGAGTTAAATTGTAAACCCCAGCACCAGGAATCGTGATTTTGTATGGAGTATCTAACTTAACACTATCTGCCCATACAACAGTAAATAAAGCTGTAATTTGTTTATCTTCTGGCAAGTTAGCAAAGTAGTCTTGATTTGTTACTGTAACTGTTGCCGTATTAGCTGCTTTATTTGTTGTTAATTTCGCGATTACTGTTCCATCTGCTGCTCTCAAATCAGTTGTTGAATCTTTTTCGATTTTAAACTCGTTTGGAACTTGGTAAACCATATAATCTCCATTTTGTAATACTACATCATTTGGGAAACTATATGTTGGTGATATATAGAATTTTCCTTCCCCGTATTTTGCATTATTTACAATTGGATTATTATTGATTTTCACAGTCGCTGTCATGTTATATTTATTTGCTGGTAATTCTGCTGCTTTTACGGTATTACCAGTTTTTAAAAATGGCACAAATACTGATAATACTAACAGAACTGCCATAAATACATGAACATATTTTTTTGTAATATTTTTCACTATATTATCCTCCTTAAATATTTAGGCATAAATCCTTACTTTATATTATATATATTCTTTTATAATTTTGCAAGAATTTAATTTTGATTTTCCACTTTTTTATGATATAAAAAATATATATCATTATCTTAATTATAACTTAACAAAAAACCTTATTCTTGTAGTATAAATCAACAAAGAAATTATTATTTAATTTTCAAAAAAATATCTCATTTTTTTTACTAATTTTTCTCCAATTTTCTGTTAAATAATAATTAAAAATATTTTTCATTTTAGCAACAACATTCGTCACTATTACTCTAATAATCACATATTTTTTTAAAAAGTATTATTTACCTAATAAACATAAAAAAAGAGAGAATAAGAATTCTCTCTTTTTTTATTTATCATCACTGTAAGTAGCAAATAGTTTTCTTTCTCTAGGTTAAAACCAAAATTAGTTATTATTTCTAGCGCGATATAGGAATGCAGATACTGCTATAAGCACAAGTCCTAAAAGTCCAGGTAATACTGGTGAATCAGTAGCCCCTGTTTTTGGTAATGTTCCCTTAGGATCTGGGTCATTTGAACCACCAGGAGTTTCTCCTTTTGGTTTGTAAGTATTTTTAAATATTGCTTTATCTTCAGGTCCAGTAACTTTTGCTTCAAGTTGACCACCATTGTCAGTAACTTCTACTTTTACGTCATAAGAAGCATCATCATAAGTATACCCGTCTTTTCCTTCATTTACTTCAGTCAGTTTATAATTATGAGTCCCTGCTTCTTTATATTCTATATTGAAAGTAACTGTTCCATCTGCTTTGTTTTTAGCTGTTCCTACTACTTTAGTTCCTTCTTTTACTACAAAGGTGAATTCGTTATCTTCTAAGTTTTTACCAGCTAATTCTTTTTTAGCATTGATAGTTGCTTTTGTTGGTTTTGGTGTATAAACATTTACAAAAGTTAGATTATCTAACCCTGTCACTGTTGCTACTAATTTACCTTCACCATTATCTTTTACATCTACTGTAACTTCATAAGCATTAGGGTCATATGCTACTCCATCATCCCCTGATCCTGCTTTTTCTGTAATAGTGTAAGTGTGTTTCCCTGCTTCTGTATATGTAATTACTGGGAATGTAATTTTTCCTGTTGCATCATTCTTAGCTGTGCTAACAAGCGCACCATTTTCTTTTAATTCGAATTCATACTTTTCTGCTTCTAGTACTTTGTTTTTCAGTACTTTTGTTCCTTCTAGTTGAACTGTTGTTTCAGCTGCTTTATAAGTATTTTTGAATTCTTTATTATCATATTTTACACTTGCTGTCTTAACTCCATACACATCTGTTACTGTAACTGTTGCATTGATAGTTTTAGTATCATAAGTGTATCCACCTTTTTTACCATCTACTTCTTTGATTTGGTAATTAAATGTTCCAGTACTTGAGAACTTAACAGCTGGGAATTTTACTTTTCCTTTAGCATCGTTTTTCGCTTCTTTTACAGTTCCATCTGGTGCGATTAATTGGAAAGTAAATTCATCTGCTTCTAGAGCTTTACCTTCAAGTTTTTTAGTAACTTGGAATTCAACTTCGTCTGATTTACCACCTGCTCCAATACCTTCTGTTGTAGTTAGTGGTGCAAAACCTGGTATATCAAAATTCCCTTGATCTGTTGTAGCTGTAGCATTGTTGAATGCTTTTTTAGTAGCATTATCAACAGGTGCTGTTAAACGAGTTCTATACATTACATATAAACCTTTGTTGTCTAGCGTACCACCGTTTGGTCTAATGCTAAAATGATTTGGATCTGTTACAGTTACATCCGTTTTTGCTAATAGTGGACGTGTTTCTGCTTTATTCCATTCAGTGAAATAGTATCCTGTAATATCACTAGCTAATACTTGTCCTTCTGGGATAGTATCTGCTATATTAACATTTGTAAAGTGTTTTGCATAACGGTTAATACGGATACGCCAGTTTACATAGTTAGGGTCACTTGAGTCTTGAACTCCCCATTTTGTAAATCCTGTTGGATCTTCATCTGGTACAATACGAGTTAAATTGTAAACCCCAGCACCAGGAATCGTGATTTTGTATGGAGTATCTAACTTAACACTATCTGCCCATACAACAGTAAATAAAGCTGTAATTTGTTTATCTTCTGGCAAGTTAGCAAAGTAGTCTTGATTTGTTACTGTAACTGTTGCCGTATTAGCTGCTTTATTTGTTGTTAATTTCGCGATTACTGTTCCATCTGCTGCTCTCAAATCAGTTGTTGAATCTTTTTCGATTTTAAACTCGTTTGGAACTTGGTAAACCATATAATCTCCATTTTGTAATACTACATCATTTGGGAAACTATATGTTGGTGATATATAGAATTTTCCTTCCCCGTATTTTGCATTATTTACAATTGGATTATTATTGATTTTCACAGTCGCTGTCATGTTATATTTATTTGCTGGTAATTCTGCTGCTTTTACGGTATTACCAGTTTTTAAAAATGGCACAAATACTGATAATACTAACAGAACTGCCATAAATACATGAACATATTTTTTTGTAATATTTTTCACTATATTATCCTCCTTAAATATTTAGGCATAAATCCTTACTTTATATTATATATATTCTTTTATAATTTTGCAAGAGTTTGCTTTTTATAATACAGCTTTAACCTATAAATTGCTTTAATATTAAGCATATATAGAAATAATTAACACTCTTTATTTTCCAAAAATATATTGAATTTTTACTAATTAAATAACAAAATAACAGAAAATATAGTGAATAATACCTACTACTTTCTGAAAATATAAGTATAAGTAATTAACTATAAAAAATTAATAGCGCAGTGGCCATTTCACCATTACGCTACTAAACTTTGATTCTAATCTTAAAGATAAATTAGCTACTATCTATTGAATACACTTAAATCATCTCTTATTTTACATTACATACAAGTTATCAATTTTATTAGAAATTTTAAAATCGTTAATAAACTATTAAAATAAAGAATTTACACATATATTTTAATTATATTTTACACTTTCAACATAATATTTAGATTTTTTGCTTCCACCTTGATAATCTTTGTTGTTAAGTTTTATAGTTATAGTCGAAATATTTGTCTTAGTCATTGCATCAAGGACATTTATTTTTATACTATCTCCTTCTACTTTCCACTTTTCTTTTGCTTCAACTTCTTGTGGATATTTATTTGTTAAAGGCATTCCAACAAAGACAATTTTATCATCACCTTTATAGTAGTGAATTTCATTTTTTGTTGGATGTAATGGTGATTTTGCTGCTTCAACTTCATATTCGTTAAAGTTTGGCCCTTTTAATAAACCTAAAGCCTCATTCATAGTGTAAGTTTTATCTGAATATTCATTGATAACATCTAGATAATCTTCTTTCGAAATAGTGAACAGTTCATCTCCATTAGGTGATTTCGATTTTTTTACTTTATCTTGTGTAATCCAAGCTAATAGATTCGTTTGTGTTTTTAACCTCGATAAATCATTTCCTGAAATAGCCACTTTATTTATTAGCTTTTCTGCTTCTTTTAAGTCGTGAGAAGCTTTTTGTTTATCTTGTTCTAATTTTTTATCTTCTTTTGAAGCATTATTTTGTTCTGATTTATTCTTATCATCTTTTTCTTTGTTGGCTTCATTTACCGCACAACCTGTTAGAACTAACGCTCCTGCTGCAAGAACCATAAGTAATTTCTTGTTCATATCTAAATTCTCCTTTATCAATAAAGTAAGATATTTTATTGATTATTATTTTTCTTTGACATTATTATACCACATTTTCTCTAAATTAAAAAATAACACTCAGAATAATTAACTTTCTGAGTGCTATTGTATATATTTTGATTAAATTACTTTTAATTCAACCTTATCTCATACCTTTATCGTAAGGAACTCCAAGCGCTTCTGGTGTAGAAGTTTTCTTAGAGAATACAATAAGTGCGATAATTGTCGCTACGAATGGGAACATGTTCCAGAATGATACTGGAATTGGAAGATCTGGTGCAAGAATAGATACTTTTTCTGCAAATACTTTTGTTCCCCCAAAGAACAATGCTGCTAATGTGATTGTAATTGGGTTGTATTTACCAAAGATTAATGCTGCTAATGCTAAATAACCAAAACCGTATACTGTAATTGCTGCGTTGAACCCTTGGCTGAATGTAGTTGCAATGATTGCTCCAGCAAGTCCTGCTAGACATCCAGAGATGAATACCCCAATGTAACGATATTTAAATACGTTTAGCCCTAATGAGTCACTGGCTTGAGGATTTTCCCCAACAGAACGAAGTCTAAGTCCAAATGGACGTTTGTAAATAATGTAGTAAGTAAGTGCTACTAATACTATTGCTATAATAATCGTTGGATATACTGTAAATTTACCAAAAACTGTATATCTAGGGAATCCACTTGCTAATAGTAATTCGTAAGTTCCATTGAAATGGTTAACTAAGAATAATGCGATAGCTGGTGTAATTAAGTTAATCGCTGTCCCTGAGATAACTTGGTCAGCTTTTAAGTTAATACTGATAAATGCGTGGATAAGTGAAAGTAGTCCTCCACATATTGTCGCAGCTAATAAACATACAACTAATTGAAGCATAGTTGGCGCACCTTCGAAGGCTGTTAAAGCTATGAAAGAAGCAACAAATGAACCAAAAATTACAAAACCGTCAAGTGCAATATTTACAACCCCACTCTTTTCAGAATAGAAACCACCAATGGCCGCTATTAGAATAGGTACTGTATATTGTAACATTGAGTCTAATAGTGATAATACTGTATCCATTTATTTATCTCCTTTCTTTTTACTAACTAGTTTATCTAGTAATTTGCTATCGAAAATAGCTTTCGCTGCAACGAATAATACGATTAATCCGATTAAGATGTTCGCGATATCTTTTGGAATACCGATAAACGCTAATTGTGGAGTAAGAACTCCTAGGAATCCGAATAATAATGCTCCTAAGAATGAACCTAGTGCTGTATTTGCTCCGATAAGTGCAACCGCGATACCCATGTATCCAAACCCTTGGAATGTAGAACCTGCAACTACTTGACCAACAGGTCCCATATTGTAAAGCGCTCCTCCAAGTCCAGCAAATGCTCCTGAAATAGCCATTGAAAGAACAGTGTTTCTATTAACTTTCATACCAACAAATCTAGATGCTGATGGGTTAAATCCTACTGAACGAAGTTCATACCCGAATACTGTTTTTTCCATAACGATATAGAATATAATAACCGCAAAAATAGCTAAGAATAAATCAGTTCCTAAACGGTGGTTATTAAAAATACCTTCTATCAAATCATTTTTTAAATATCCTGAACCGTCACTTGCAACAAGCGGTTGAGAAATAATGTCATTATTTCCTCGAATAAATTTAGGTACTGCAAATTGAACAAAGTATAAAGCTGTATAGTTTAACATAATTGTTACAACTACTTCACTAATATTGAATCTAGCTTTTAAATACCCTGCAATAGCTGCCCAAAGTCCACCAACAATAATACCTGCTAAGATACTTGCGATTAGGACTACATAAAAGTTCATACCTTGCATTTTAATAGCTACAATACCTGCAAAAAGTCCCCCCATAATGAATTGTCCTTCTGCTCCGATATTAAATAATCCTGTTCTAAATGCAAAGGCTACTGACAACCCTGTACAAATTAATGGAATTGTCGATACAAAAATTTCAGCTATACTGTTAGGGTCGGTAAAAATATTCCCCATAACCCCTAATACATCTCCTGGCGCTGCTCCTATCGCTGAAATAAGAATTGCTCCAATTATAAATGAAGCTAATATCGGTAGCACCGCATTAGTTAAAACTTTCTTTAACATAGGTTCTCCTCTCTACTTCTTAACCCCTGCCATAAGCAGACCAAGTTGTTCTTTTGTTACATTTTCATCATTATCTACAACATCGATAATATTACCATTGTGAATAACCGCTATTCTATCTGATAAAGTTAAAATTTCATCCAAGTCAAATGAAATTAATAGAACACTGTTTCCTTTGTCACGATAATCAATTAACATTTTATGAATACCATTAATAGCCCCTACGTCAAGACCACGAGTTGGTTGAGTAGTCACTAATAGTTTAGGGTCAAGTTCTAATGCACGCCCGATAATAAGTTTTTGTTGGTTACCACCACTCATGCTTCGTGCAGAAATCTTCTCATCACCAGCTTTACGAACATCATATTTTTCACAAATTTCTTTTGCAAATTTAGAAATTACAGGCTTTTTAAGGAATCCATTTTTAGAAAACTTCTCTGTGTAGTAATTTTCTAATACTGAATTTTCTTCAACGCTGAAATCTAACACTAATCCATCTTTATGTCTATCTTCTGCAATAATTTCAAGACCTAATTCTTTACGTTTTGCTGTAGAAATCCCATGTAAATCTTTACCGTCAAAGATAATTTTACCTTTTGTTTCTTTAAGTAAAGCATTTAGTACTTCAACAAATTGTTGTTGTCCATTACCATCAACTCCAGCAATACCTAAGATTTCTCTTTCGTGTACGTCAAGATTGAAGTCATGTAAGATATTTTGTTTTTCTTGAGTATCTGCATAAATACCTGATACTTCTAGTATTTTTTTCTTCCCTTCACGAGAACGTTCATACTTGATTATTTCTAAGTCTTTACCAATCATAAGACTTGCTAATTTTTCTTTAGTTGTTTCTGCAACTTCTACTGTTCCAAAATATTCTCCACGACGAATAATACTGCAACGATCAGCTACTGCCATAATCTCATTAAGTTTGTGCGTGATTAATAGAATAGTTTTTCCTTCTGCTTGAAGATTTTTAAGAATCGCTAAAAATTCTTCAATCTCCGCTGGAGTTAATACCGCCGTTGGTTCGTCGAAAATTAAAATATTAGCATCTCTATATAACATTTTTAAAATTTCAACCCTTTGTTGCATCCCTACACTTATATCTCCAACAAGGGCTTTAGGATTAACTTCTAAACCATATTTTCTAGATAACTCTGAAATTTTATTTGCAGCAGATTCTAAATCAATTTTTCCACCTTTTACTTCTTCCATTCCTAAAATAATATTTTCAGCAACAGTAAAGTTTTTAATAAGTTTGAAATGTTGGTGTACCATCCCAATTCCAAGTTTATTCGCATGTTTAGGGTCTTTAATATCAACTTCTTTTCCATCTAATTTAATCACACCTGCTTCTTGATGGTACATCCCAAAAAGAACTGACATTAATGTAGATTTTCCGGCACCATTTTCTCCAAGCAAAGCATGAATTTCATTATTCTTAACCTGAATAGTAATGTCTTTATTTGCGTAGAAGTCACCAAACTTTTTAGTTATGTTTAGCATTTCTATAGCGTACATATCTTTACCTCTCTTTTTTGTTAATTTCACTTATATATTATACTAGATTTTTACGTTCTAGTATAGCGTTTTATGTTAATTTTTCATTTGAATTTTAATACTATTTAACTATATTTCTTATAGATAAATATTAATTACATCTTTCTTATTTATCATGCTTAGTTTAATATCATTATCTCTTTTTTTATATTAATTTAAAACAAATTTTTTTATACTTACCTTACGTTTAAATAATAATCTACGAAACTATTTTATTTCTGAATGTATCTTTTAAAAATATACTTACCTATATTTTAGAAAAAAGACCTAGTAAAACTAGGCCTTTTTCTATGACTAAACTATTAGTCTTATAGTTCTCCGTCAATATTAGCTTTATCTGTTATTTTAGCAGCTTCTGATGCTACTGTTACTTTACCTTCTTTAAGATCTTTAACAGCTGCATCGATTTTAGCTTTAATTGCATCGCTTAAGTTTGGATTTTGTGCTGGAAGTCCTACACCGTCTTCTTTGATTGTGAATGTCTTAGTAGTTCCACCTTCAAATTTACCAGCTTTGATTGAATCTAAGATGTTTTTAACTGCTACGTCAATACGTTTAATAGCTGAAGTTAAGATTACAGATTTCTCTACATCTTTACCATCTTTATCTTTAGCTTTGAATACACCTTCTGCATATTGGTCTTTATCTACACCAACGATCCAGTGTTTAACTTCTCCGCTTTCTTTTAGATCTTTAGTAGCTCTTTCTTGAGCTTCTTTGATTGATCCACTTCCAGTTCCACCAGCTGCAACGAAGATAACGTCTGCTCCAGCGTCAAACATTGTAGCTGCTAAAGTTTTACCTTTGTTAGTATCATTGAATGAACCACTGTAGTTATAAACGATTTTGATATCTTTTTTAGCTGCTTTAGCACCTTGTACAAATCCTAAACCGAATTTGATTACCGCTGGGATTTTAGCTCCACCGATGAATCCAACTTTTCCAGTTTTTGATTGAAGAGCTGCTGCATATCCTGCTAAGTATCCTGCTTCTTGTTCAGCGAATAATACTGATTCTACGTTTTTGTTAGGTACTGATCCATCGATAAAGATAAATTTCTTATCTTGGAATGAATCTGCGATTTTTGGTAACTCTTTTTCAAAGTAGAATCCAGCAAGAGAGATAACGTCTGCTGCTTTTGAAGCGTTTTGTAAGTTAGCTGCAATATCACTTTGGTTTTTAGTTTCAATTGGGTTTAGTGCTTTACCACCATTTTTTTGAACCCATTCTTGAACAGCTTCTACGTTACTTTGGTTAAAACTTTTATCTTTTGCTCCACCTTCGTCAGTTACAACTCCGATTTTTAAATCAGATTTGTTATCTGAACTAGAATTGTTGTTAGATGATTTAGAAGAACATCCAACGAAAATTAATGCTGCTGATAAAACAACTGCTATTAACGAAAATACTTTTTTCATATATAAAAAGTCTCCTTTGTTATTATATAGTTTATATTTAAATAATACCACATTATCCACTAAATATCAATATTTTATTTGTTTTTCAAATATATTTTTTCTAAAAGTTCGGTTTTAAAAGAAAAATTCTCCTTTTTGCATTTTTTTATTATTTATAGTTCATATTAATAAATATCTAGCATACTTTTCTATATTCTTTTAAAGCATTTTCATAACTTTAAAATTAACTATTTTAAAGTTCTATTTCCTCTTTATTTTTTTATCAAAATAAAGAACGAACATTCCTCAATTAAAAGTATTTATAAAAACGAATCCAATCTTATATCTACTAAAAAATCAGCATTTTCATGATATTGTTTTTTATTATTTTTTAGAATAATTTTATAGTTCGGTTATTGACTATAGTGAAAACCACAAAAAAAAATACGGAATCAAATTATAATTTTGACTCCGTATTTTAATTGAAATATTAAAGTTCACCTTCTATGTTAGTTACTGTACCTTTTGCTTTTAATTCATCTCCAGTAGCTACAACTTCCACTTTTCCTGATTTCAACTCTTCGATTGCTTTAGTTAATTTTCCTTTTATATCATCATTTAAATTTGGATTTTCTTTCGGAATACCTACTCCATTTTCTTTAATACCAAATATATGTTTTCCATTTTTGAAATTATCAGCTTTAATTTCATTTAAAATTTTAGTAACTGCTACTTCGATATTTTTTACAGCTGATGTTAAGATAACAGATTTTTGAATCTCTTTACCGTCTTTGTCTTTTCCTTTAAAAATACCTTCTTCGTATTGGTCTTTATCTACACCAACAACCCAGTGCTTAACTTCTCCACTCTTAGACATATCAAGAACACCGCGTTCTTTTGCTTCTGATATTACTCCATTACCTGTGTTACCAGCCGCAACAAAAATAACATCTGCTCCAGAATCATACATAGTTGCCGCTAATGTTTTACCTTTGTTTGTATCTGAGAATGTTCCACTGTAGTTATACATGATTTTAACATCTTTGTTAG
>ERZ773083.2554-NODE-2554-length-11169-cov-6.198938_pt1 | contig 11169 bp, 9 predicted proteins | sample MGYA00511465_ERZ773083 | MGnify/ENA primary metagenome ERZ773083 (study PRJEB29015, sample SAMEA2738001) | human oral metagenome | biome: human oral; feature: human-associated habitat; material: dental | place: China | collected 2060 ... | reverse complement strand
CTCACCCGCCTTTCTACCCTTGATTTTCTATATATTGCTTTAACATTTCTTCAGAGACATTGCCTACGCTACAAGCAAAATATCCGTCTGTCCAAAATGTATGTTCTTTGATTTCCATACTCCCATAACACCGGTTATTGTATCACAAGTATCTATTTTTGCTACCTTAACCCACCGTCTAAAGCCGGTGGGTTAAGGTAGCATTATTTCAAAAATCCAATATTATTTTCAATTACTCTTAATCCTATACCTATAATTTGTGGTAATTGTGCTTGAGTTGCATTAAGGGTATTTCGTATTTCTTCTAAAATATGGCTTCGCCTTGAATTTAAAAGTTTTTTATCCCCCACTTTATTACTCACATTTATTATATAATAAGTAGGGGATATATATTCTGTCCGTATTTATTATGTATGTTATGTCACCCGGATAGGCTGTAATAAGAAACACCGGGTTGTGTTCGTAGCATTTTGAGACTGATTTCATCAGAAAGACGAACAGCCTATTTTTTGAATGTTTTATCGTATTGCATGATTCTCACCTTTTTCAGAATAATGCAGTATCTGTGACTTTGGTAAACTCAAATTTTTACTTTTTGCAGAATTCATAAGAAAAAAGATATACGTAATCATTCTCAACCGAAGACTCAGTTTCTCCTGATATCAAGCCTTGAAGATCAAGCCCATGTATCCCGTTCTTAGCGTAAATCATTCCCACCAACGGTTCTTCAGAATCGTAAAGAATCTTCGTTTCACCCTCAATTTGAGTTCGTGATCTGCCATACTGTTCTCTATCCTCTACATCTTCCATAACAGCTAACTCTGTAGAGAACTTTGATCCGTCATCAGTCCAAATGATGAGCTTTATTACCCCACGAGCATAATCTGGAACTATAATAATCTCTCCATTTTTCGGTGAAGCGATACCATCAAATCCAAGTCCGATATGGTCTTTTTTTACCAATTTCCCCTCATGATATTCTGAATAATAAATGTTGAGTTTGGCATATTCATCAGTTGTAGTAAATTTATAAATATTTGCTCCCTCTGACCCTGCAAGCAAGTTCACTGTCTGCATTTCTACACTGTTCTCAGAGAGAGGGGTAATTAAGTTCATCGGCTTGTGTGAACGATACACTGAAGCCCCAATCACCGATATGGCAAATATTGAAATAATCAGCAATACGCAAACGACTGCCTTCAATCTCTTTTGCCTGTACTTGCTGTCTGTAGCAACACCTATTATGTTCTCTTCAGACTTCTTTTCGATATTCTCACGAACAATATCTTCGCCAGCCAAAAATTCGTTAATACTAATTCCGAGAAGCAAACAAAGATCCGAATAAATCGATACATCCGGAAGACAAATACCTCGCTCCCACTTTGAAACAGACTTATCACTCATACCTAATTTCTCAGCAAGCTGCTTTTGCGTCAACCCTAAGTTCTTTCTTTTACCTGCGATATACTGTCCGATTTTAACAAGATCCATACTATTACCTCCTTCCTTTGAAGTAATACTACTATATCGGAAAGAAAAATCACACCTCTCGAAAGTAGAATTGCGTCTTTAAGCGTGAAATTTAATTCATTCTATTCCACAAGACCTTTAAGTGAAAAATTTATTGCCAAAAAAATCCATAATGATTGAAATTCTCTGTAATAATCCCAGCTTCTCCCTCAGAGTATTTCTCATTTGAGTCAGTTAAAGTATTCCACGCTCTATCTGCTGCAAAGTAACTACTATTTTCTTCTATTTTCACTGGTCTTATTTTAGATATTTCTTCAAATTTATCTTATTAAATATATTTATTTAATACCTGAATTATTCATAACAAATAAAAATTACAATACAGCACCCTTACCCCTGAGTTTTGTGGAAAAATAAGGCGTTTTTGTTAATTATTTTTCTTTTAAGGGCACAATTATCCCCTTAAAAGAAAAATAGCCTTATTTAACTGTAAAGGTACGCTTTTTTCTACCGTAACTGTTTCAACTTAAATATGTTGTCCAGTGTTTCAAAGAATTCTTTTTTATAAGGGCAATGACTACATAACTTGAATATCATATATCTTGCTGAATTAACAAGTTTTGATGCTATTTTCAGCAGTTTTATGCGAATTGTATCTGCTTGGAGTTTTTCAAAACTTTTAGGTAATACCAAGCGTCTAAACCAATTGAACAAGTTATAAGCAAGCATATTTATTTGAAGTTTATTGGCATTTATGATCATATTTTTGCTTCTCATAGAAGCCATGTTAAAGCCATATTTGGATTCACGAATAAAATTTTCCATTGAACCACGCTTATGATAAAAATTTATTAATTCCTCAGGTGAGCTTTCCATATTGGTTACAATAAATGTATAGAGATGGTTCATTTGTTCCATAGGTTTTTCTATTTTACAAATAACTCGTCTGGTATAAAGCCATGAATCCGCTTTATACAAAAACTCACCATAACTTACAGCATGATCTGTCTTGTTATATACAGTTTTTTGAAAAAGCTCCTCCTCAATAAAGTCTGCAGCTTTTCGAAGACGAGGATTTTCTTTCATACGAATTGCATAGGATACACCATTTGATTCAAGTTTTTCATAAATCATAACATCTGCAAAGCCGCTATCTCCTCTCATAAAAAGAGGTATATCAGAATAATTAGTACTGAACTCATCTAAAAGAGGCTCAAGAAAGCTTGTCGTATCTTTAGATGTATAACAGTTTCCCGAACGGAGCTTAGCACTTAACAGATCACCTGTTGTTCCATCATATGCCAATAATGGGTGGTAACCGTAACCATGGTAATGAGCATTAAATGAACTACCTTCTTGTGAACCGTATGTTGCAAATAATGATGAATCAATATCAATCAAAAGGAATTCAGGTTTTTTCCACGAATAGATCCTGTTTCTTAGTTTTTGATGTATGAGTTCAAACTGATATAAACATATTTCATCACATCTGTTATTAAAACGAGATATAGTAGGCTGTGAAGCAAGTGACTTTTTATTAAGTATGGTCGTGAAAATTGGCTCAGATATCAATTCATCTGAATCATCATCCTGAAAGTAGCCTGCGATCAGTTGATAAATTTTTTGCATTGCATTTTTACTGTCCGTATGTTTGCGTTTTCCATTATCATCGGTAGAAAAGTCTTTTTCAAGAATAGCTTCCAAACCAAGCTTTTCGGCAAACTCATGTATTAGGAGCATGCCGGAATCTGAAGAAAGATTTCCACCTGAGAAATTAATTTTAATTTTTCTATTGCTATTCATGGTTAATGCATTTACAATACTCATAAAGGACTCCTTTGCAGGTGATTTATTGTTTGGTCACTTTTATTTTACCATGCAAGTTGTCCTTTTTCTATTCACTTATTTGATGAAATGCAATATTTAATTAAAACACTTTAGTTATAGGGCTTTCAACAACACTTAATATAAAGCTATGAATAATTCGGGAATATTAGTCAGTATATTTCGCAATTACCTATATGAATATATCAATTGTACTGCCAAATATTTGCTTAAGATAGGTTTCGGTATCCGCAAACCTTGCAAAAAAGTATCGCTGCTCATACTCTTTAAGAAAATCTTTGGAATAAGAGCTTTCATGCAACTTAACAGGAATCACTGTCCATTTGCTATCCCCTTCATCAATTTTAAAATTCGTTTTTGCAGTCTTTCCTACGTTAGTAAGATCCGAATAAATTCCTGAGACTCTTACAGTCTTTTCTTCTTCTCCAATTAAGAGTGTAATGCTATCTCCTTCTTTTTTTGAAAACTCATCAGAGGAGAGTTTTGATAAAGCTATTTCATTATCATCTAAGGGGGAAAACCCTGAAATGTACTTTATCGGGAAGCTTTCTTGCTTACCTGCATCGATCCGGAGTTTCTGTCTTTCCCCTTCATCTGTTTTATAATCAACAAGTTTCCCTGTATAAATTTCAAATTTATCTACATGTGAGTCTTTTTCTAAATCATTCAACAGCGCTTGTAGCTTTTCTTCATTCTTCGCTGTATCCGATAGGTCTATTCTTATGTCATAAACCCCTATTCCAAGATAATTTACAAAACTCTTGTCTGAGATTGTCGAATATATTGATATAGGAATTGTAAGAATAAATACCGACAGTATGAAAACCGAAACCAAGGTCAAATACAGCTTTTTTCTTGCAAAAAAATCACTGAGCACAAGCTGCATAATTTGGGGAAAGTTTGCAAGAGATTTGATACAAGCTCCTTCTCAGGGTGGGATTCTACGAATACTTCCATTCTTTCTCTGTCTATCTCTCCGGTATGCATCTGTAAAAGATGCTAAGTCTTTACTTTTTTGAATAAGGTACTGACCGAAGTATTTATTCGGATTGCAAGCTGAGCTGCAACTGCCAGGAAAGCTACCGACAGTATAATAAAAAACGCTATATTAAAACTTTGCAAACGATTATTGCTTATGTCGTTTTTAAGCAACTTCCAATACATTCCCTTCCTCCAATTCTCTTATTTCACTCTTGTGTGGAATTGTAAGGGCTATAATCATCAGAAAGGCAGCTGCAATAATAACCATAAGTGCAGCACCTCTTCCCTCTCCCCTGCCCGGTATGTTAAGAGCATACTTTAAAGCATTGCCCTCTTTTTGAAGAAACGGCTTTATTATAAAATCAACCGCTACTCCTGTAAGGGCATAGGCAAGTACATAACCTGCCTGAGAAATAAGGCTTATCAGCCCCCATGCCTTACCCTGATGGGTCGCCGGAACATTGACCCTTACCAGATAATCCATAGCCGCATTCGCAAACGGCAGGCTCATAAAAAGACAAAAACCGAAGCCGCAAATCAAAATCTTATTATTCCCCCATGCAAATGCAGCCATAAAAAATCCCATTCCAAGCAAAGAAGCTTGTAAAATATGTGAAAAGTCTTTTTTGATACTGAACCTGCTTAAAATAAGTCCTCCGACTAACATTCCACAAGCTGAAACAGTTGTAGCAAAGCCTGCAAAAGACTCTCCGCCAAAGGGCAACAGCATAGGTATCATAAGAGTCTGAATCGTTCCCAGACAAAATGAAACTAAAATACCGAGCATAACTAAGAGCCAAAGTCCCTTTTTATCGTAGATAATGTGAAAACCTAAGCTAAGATCCTCACTAAGTTTAGTACCCTCACCTTTAGGTATTCCTCTCATTTCCCTTCTTACGATATAAGTAATAGGTAGGGTTATCAGTATGGTTAAAATATCAAGCATAAGAACCGGACGAATACCTGCAAAACTAAGCACCAACCCTGAAAGCACGGGAGACAGCAGGTAGCGTGAAGCCGGTATCAACTGCACCATACCGCTTGCCCTCGTATATTCATCTTTTTTTAATAAATCTGATATAGTAGCTCTAAATGCCGGCTCTACCAAAGAAGAAAATCCTGAGCTTATTGCCGCTCCAAGCAGTATCCCCCCAACTAGTAATTCTCCCTGTAAAAACTGTAAAGAAAATAAAGTGCACAAAAGACCTATAATTGACAGTCCGTCTCCCATCATCATCAAAAACCTGCGATCATGCCTATCTGCCAAAGCTCCGGCAAAGGGAGAAAATATAAGCCCCGGCAAAAATCCTGCCAAGATCATCAGCCCCGGCATAGTGCTCAGCCCTGTTTTTTGATACATAAAAATACCCAGTGCAAAAGAGCTCATACCTGAACCGCTTGCAGAAATAAGGCTTGCTCCCCACAATAATAAAAACTTTTTATAACCGCTACTCATCTTTTTCACCTCGCTTTTCATATAAAGACAGTTCCTTTAACTTGGCAAAACTGCCCTCTTTTGCACCAAGCATACGCTCCATGTTGTATAAAAGACTTTCCATACGACGCTCCAAATCATTCTCACCGGTACTTTCATAAGGTACATCCATAAAACCCATGATCATAACTAAAATAAGCTCCGCACTCTCATAAGGGAAGGCATTGTCAAATATACCTTCTTTAACACCCTCACTTATAATATCCCCCAATATAGGCGCTATTTTTTGAATAAATGCTCTGTTGCTCTTCTCATGAAAAAGTGCATTCTGAGGTTGATTGAGGTAATCAATCATAAGCTCTCCTCCGGCAAGGCGATTAATATTGGACTCGGAAAACAATAAAAAAATCTTTTCGTGTACCGATAAGCCCTTTTGTAAAACAATACCTTTTGCCTCTTCTACTATCTTTTTTGCCGTTCTATCTATAATTGCATCCATAATTGCCTCTTTAGATTCAAAATGGTAATAAAGAGTTCCTCTTGCAATATCCAATTTACTCAAAATATCACTGATAGAAGTATTATCATATCCCTTTTCAAGAAAAAGAGAGAAGGACATATCTAAAATTTGTTCTTTTTTACTCTTCATAAATTTTTTCTCCTTTTTAGACTGACAGTCGGTCTGTTTTTTATAGTCTAGCAGTAAGCAAAGAATTTGTCAACCGGATTTAAAAATAAAAAAGTACAGTAAGTAGTTAAAATGTTAGAGTTAAGCTAGTGTAGTGTATCATTGATATCCAGTCTTATTACTGCTTTGTTGATATATCGTAACACTATATAATAAAGAGAACTGAACTGTGATTTACTATTTCCGGTTTTAATTAAATATCAACGATACACTACACTAGTGCATCGTTTCTTAAATATCTTCTGAAAAATAAAAAAATCCCTGTAGGTTCTATAAATATGAACTCTACAAGGATTTCGGGTTTATTATCTAAGATTTCTTATTACTAAAAGCGGGCTTAAGGACTGTCGTAAAATATAGATTTTGCACGGGATATAGCATCATTTTAGTAAAAAGCCTCCATATAGCCTGTGTAAAAATCTTAAAATACAAAAACCTATCACAGATTAAGGGGTGGCAATTTAAGTAGGTCGCTCTTCTTAGCAAAAAAACTAAAAATATTTAAATACCTACAAAAACTTCCACAATATTTCTTATATTTTCCAATACGCTTTCTTTCTTTTTCTCCCTCGCACCCTGTCTGCGTGATGTTGGAGGAATTATTTTATCAAGTTCATCTCCGGCATACTCCACATAACCTTTTGAAATAGCTTTTTCTATAAAACGCTTGGACTCTTCTTTTAACTTTTCATTTTCAATCAAAGAGTCTATTTTCTTTTCTTTTTCTTTTTTTGCAAAGTTATAAAATGTATCCAAAATATCATCGGTTTTCTTTAAGCTTGATAATTTAGTTTTATTAATAAAGTCGATTATAAGCTCCTCTTTTGCCCTCGTTCCTATACTTGACCTTATCACTCTTCTGACTTCAACCTTTAGACTTTCAATATCCATATTTTCCTTTGATTTTTCAAGAATTAAAGCAAGTATGTAATCAAGATTTATTTCATCCGTTTTCAATAAATCTATCTGAAATTCCACATCAGAAAAGTCAATCTGCTCCTTACCGGCATCATCATTTTGCCTTGAATTTACAATACTTTCCCTGATATCCACATATACGCTCCTCATATCCTGCATCTGTCTGTCGGAAATAATAGGCTCAAAATCTTCAAATTCATCAAAGTTTTTAAGTATATTTTCCGCTTTTAATAACTCTCCGAAAAGATTTGCGAATTCTTTTTTATCAGCCTCAAGTGTAATCTCTGTAGGCTCAGGGAATTTAGCTATAATCTCGTTACATATATCCACATAGCCTTTTATAACTTTTCCGCTTTCTTCATCCTTAAAGCCGTTAATGTATTCGTCATAGCTTTTTTCCAGAATAATATTTACGCTGTTCTCATCACCGAAAGTTTTGATTGCATCTTTTGTTGCCTTTTCCAAATCTCTAAAACATACGATATTTCCGAAGGTTTTAACCTTATTTAATATACGGTTCGTTCTTGAAAAAGCTTGAATAAGACCATGATATCTAAGGTTCTTATCCACAAATAAAGTATTAAGTGTGGGAGCATCAAATCCGGTCAAAAACATTCCGACAACTATAAGCAGATCCACTTCTTTATTTTTAACCTTTAATGATAAATCCTTATAATAATTTTGAAACTCATTGCCGTTAGTTGAAAAATTTGTTGTAAAATATCCGTTGTAATCCGCAATTACTTTTTCAAGGAATTCCTTTGCTGCCATATCCATAGCCGATACATCAAAATTCTCCTCTGATATCTCACCTATGGCTCTTTGCTCCTCATTGGCGGCAAAGCTGTAAATCGTAGCAGTTTTCAGTCTTTTTTCTTCTTTTAACAAGGATTGCTGTTTCATAAATTCTTCATAATAAAGCTTAGCCGCCTCCACACTTTGAACCGCAAACATCGCATTAAAACCGTTTAATCTGCGTTTTTTCAAATCATAATACTCATTTCTGTGTGTCTTTGCATCAAATACTTTTAGTATGTGTTTGACTATTTCACTGATACGCTCAGGATGTAAAAGCATTTTATTCTCAAGCTTAGTAAGCTTCTTATCATCATTTTCTTCTTCGGCAGATTTGAATTTGGGGGTAATGTTATTGTAATCCACTTTGAATTTCAAAACCTTACCGTCCCTGATGGCATCCGTAATTACATAACTGTGTAGCTGTGCCCCGAATATAACTGCCGTAGTTTCTCCTCCTAAAGAGTTTTCTGCAAATATAGGCGTTCCCGTAAATCCGAATTGATAGTATTGTTTAAAAGTTTTTCTTATATTTTTTTGTGCATCTCCAAATTGAGAGCGATGACATTCATCAAATATAAGCACACAGTGTTTATTATAAATTTCATGTGTCGGATTTTTCTTAACAAATTCATTTAATTTTTGAATGGTTGTCACCACTATCCTGTTATCATTTTTTTCAATACTTCTTTTTAATTCCTTGGTATCCTTGCTTCCGTTTACACTGTCTTCCTGAAATCTTTGGTATTCTTTCATGGTTTGATAGTCAAGGTCTTTCCTATCTACCACAAAAAACACTTTATCAATAAAACTTAAATCACAGGCAAGCCTTGCCGCCTTAAAAGAAGTCAAGGTCTTTCCGGAGCCGGTTGTATGCCAAATATAACCTCCGGCTTGTGCAGTTCCTGCTTTTTTGTTCTCATAACTTGACTTTATCTTCCATAAAATCCGCTCAGTCGCCGCTATTTGATAAGGTCTCATAATCAAAAGTGTATTATTTACATCAAATACACAGTACTTTGTAAGCACTTCCAAAGCCACTCTTTTTTCAAAAAATGTCCTTGTAAAATCTTCCAAATCACAAATAACCTTATTTTTAGCATCTGCCCATTCACAGGTAAATTCATAATTATTTTTATTTTGTGCGCTTGTATTTGCAAAGTATCTTGTATAGGTACCGTTTGAAATCACAAATATTTGAACATATTTATATAGAGACCTTTCGCTGTTAAAACTTTCCTTGCTATATCTGTGGATTTGATTAAAAGCCTCATGCAGATTTACACCACGCTTTTTTAATTCGATATGTATGAGAGGTAAACCGTTTACCAATACTGTAACATCATATCTGTTATGGTGCTTGCCCTCCTGTGTTACTTGATTTGTAACCTGTAAAAAATTATTATGAATGTTTTTCTTATCAATAATTTTTATATTTTTTAACTGCCCGTCATCAAATGTAAAATCATGTATGGGGTCTTCTTGAATCTTCCTTGTTTTTTCAATCATACCGTCATTTGGAGCATCTAAGTATTCGATCAAAAATCTGTTCCATTCTGCATTAGAGAATGAAATATTATTGAGTTTTTCAATTTGAGTTCTTAAATTAGCATATAAATCCTCATTTGTCCTTACTACAAGCCTTTCATAGCCTTGCAACACAAGGTTTTCTATAAGCCTTGACTCAAGCTGTGCCTCAGTTTGATAAGTTTCCTGAACTCTTTTTACTTTTTCATAGTTAGCTAAAATAATACCATTGGTCATCTCGGCAACGGTTGATGATTGATATAATACTTTTTCCGACATACAGCCTCCAAATATTTATTTAGAAAATATCTACTTATAATAAAAGTCCCACCATGGTTGGCAGCGCAGCTAAGACTTATGCATGGTGGGCTTTGCCGGGTATATCTTATATGAAAATATACCTTTATATTTTGTTCTTCACTTTTTATGACAAAAAACAACCGCTATCTTTGTCATATAGATAGGTAATACACTTACCATCTAAATACTTTCATAGTTTCTGATTATCTTTTCGACCAAAGCTAAATCCAAGTTAAGTTCAGAGGATATTTCTTTTTTATCAATTCCCTTATTATAAAGTTTTAGGATTTTAGTACTACTTTCATATCCCTCTTCTCGTCCTAGTTCTCTATTTTCTCTATCTCTTTGGAACAGTGTCATATACTCCACCTCCATTTCCTTACTGTCCTTAACCGCTTCCACCTTCTTTTGTATGTCTTTTATCAAACGGTTATTCGCACTTGCCGCAAACTCGGCAGTTGTTGTTTCTATATATTGCAGGAACTCTTTAATATCACTGTTTACATCATCAAGAATGCCTTTGGTATTTAAAAACATCTTTATAGTTTCATCGCCTAGTATTAGTTTATTATCTTCCTTACAAATATTTTCAAAGGTATAGACATGTCTTCCTTGATTAAAGAAATCAAAAGTACATATAAATATTACATAAGTTTTTCGCAAATCTTCATAAGGTCTTCCTGCACTGATTAAGTCCAAATCTATATTTCCCTGGTAATATCTTGCTCTTTTGGGTAAATCTTTTCTTTTTGTCCTCTGCATTTCAACATTATAGACTGTATCATTGTCATCATTAACATATACATCAAGACGTATACCTTTGCCATCAAGTAAGAGGTCTATCGTCTTTTGTGTTATTGGAGACTCCACTTTCTTTATAGATATATTTAATATCTGTTCTAAAACCCTGCGACAAATTTCATTGTCTGACATGACCTTGGCAAATAGAAAATCATCTTCAAGATTCAGGTCTTTAATGTTTTTGGGTGCATCATTCATCGGCACACCTCCTTATTAATTAAGAAAACAACTTGTATTAATAAGTATAGATACGATAAAATAATTACTGTATCTGTTATAAGTATACCATATGGTATACTTATAAATCTATATTCTGCAAAAATTAAGATTGGTAGGGGAGTTGGCAACATAAATAATTAGGCAGTAATAATTAACAGAAACACTCCCTATTTCAATCATACTCGCAGTA
>ERZ773083.2550-NODE-2550-length-11192-cov-44.390500_pt1 | contig 11192 bp, 7 predicted proteins | sample MGYA00511465_ERZ773083 | MGnify/ENA primary metagenome ERZ773083 (study PRJEB29015, sample SAMEA2738001) | human oral metagenome | biome: human oral; feature: human-associated habitat; material: dental | place: China | collected 2060 ... | reverse complement strand
GATCGTTGGCAACTACTTCGTCAACGTCCCGGTGGCGATCTTCAACGAGGTCTCCGCCAACAACCTCATCGCCTCCAACATCGTGGCCGGGGCCGGCATCGGCATCCACGTCTCCGGCTCCAACGACACCCGGGTGTGGAACAACACCGTCTCCCACGCGCTCACCAGCCTGTGGATCCAGGAGGACACCCGTTCCGACGGCTGCAACGCCCGCAACGCCCAGGGTGTGTGCACCCAGGTGCAGAAGTGGAGCGCCGAGCACGGACTGAGCTGGGACACCACCAACACGACGGTGATGAACAACATCTTCTCCTCCGAGCAGACCACCCCCAAGCCCGGCGACGAGTGGCGCTACTCGGCCATGGTCCAGGTCCTCGGCGGGGCCAACGATGACGGCTCCGGTGCGGTCTACGCCAATGAGATGGTCTCCACCATCGACTACGACGTCTACTACCGCCACGAGAACCCCCAGACCCTGTCCACCACGGTCCTGTGGAACTACGGCGCCGACCGTAAGGCTCAGTCGGTCAATGCCGAGAAGCTCTCTGACTTCACGGCCAACTCGAACGTGAAGGCCGCCGGTAAGGAGTCCAACGGCCTGGACCTGCACGGCTCACCGGAGAACAACCCGTTCTTCGTCAAGGAGTCCGCCAACCCGATGGACAAGACCTCTGACTTCCACCTCAAGGAGGGCAGTCCCGCCTCCGGCTCCGGCCACGCCCTGCCCGAGGATGTCGCCAAGTCTCTCGGTGTCAACGCCAACGTCGCCGTAAACCGCGGTGCGCTGGTCAATGTTGCCTGGGGTGGCGGAGCCGTCCCAGGAGCCGCCGGTGACAACGGCGGTAACAACAATGCTGGTGGTGCCAACAACAACGCCGGTAACAACAATGCTGGTGGTGCCAACAACAACGCCGGTAACAACAATGCTGGTGGCGCCGACAACAACGCTGGCAACAACAATGCTGGTGGCGCCGACAACAACGCTGGCAACAACAATGCTGGTGGCGCCGACAACAACGCCGGCAACCAGCCCTCCACCGCGGCTCCCCAGGACGGCAGCGGCTCCACCACTGGTGAGACTGCTAGCGGCACTGCCGGTCAGAGTGCCCAGAGCGCCAGCCCCTCAAACTCCAAGGCGGGTGCTGGACAGAAGAACTCCCACGTTGCCAAGCCCGGCGCCAACGCCGCGGCCGGACAAGGGCAGGACGCTGCTGCCGCAGCGGCTGCTGGTGGTGGCCGGCTGCCGCTGACCGGAGCCAGCATGGCCGCCATGGTGCTGGCGGTGGCCGCCATCGCCACGGGGGGCGGATTCATCCTGGTACGTCGTCGTATGGCCAGCTGATCAGTACCGGCATCGGGGCGAGGCGTGGCGGGCTCTTGTGACGAGCACCGGATATCTCGGACTATTGCCTTGTGTCACAACCGCTTGCCATCACTGTCGGTGACCGTTTCCCGGTAGGGGAGAGGCTCTACCGGCTCACCCCGAGGCTGGCTGAGTCCACCATCGCAGCACGCTCCGTCCTTCTCGATATCGCAGAGCACCGTGAGGTCATCACCTACGGCGAGCTGAGCGAGTCGATCGGGCGGAGCGTGCTGCCGCGTCATATGGGGCCGTTGCTCTCCATGATCGGCCATGACTGCGCTGCTCGAGGGGAGCCGAGTCTGGCCTCCCTGGTGGTGTCGGCCGCCACCGGTGAGGTCGGTACCCGGGACGAGAGCTGGGCCCCGCCTGAGCGTCTTGCCTGCTGGGCGAGATGGGGCGGGGAAGTGCTGGAAGGGCCGCGTCAGCAGGAGGTGTGACTGTCCTGAGGCGGCGGCGCGATCCTTTTCGTGGTGGTTGCCTCTCGTACAACCCCGTTGTCCCGGCACCTTGTGACATGACTGTGACATGACCTTTCAGCCGGCATCCTGCCCGGGGCAGGCCGCCAGAAAACTTGCTGGATGGATGTTAGGTTCTCACTATCTGGGATGTTGGCGGGAGTGGGGATCGAGCATGGTTTGATACGCTCGACCATCCAGAGCGGCCGAGAGACCTGGTTCGATGACGCCGCAGCAACCCGGTGCGCGGGTGCTTCAGCCAGGATCGATGGAGACGACGTGCTAGACAACGAGCCCACTGAGTCCGCCTCCGTGCCCGGGAGCAGCGGCGATGACTCGGGTAGTGCCAGGCGCGAAGCAGAGCGGTCACTGCCCACTGTCAGTCTGGAGCTCTTCCCCCCTCGGCCCGGTAAGGCCGCCTCAGCGACCTGGGGGCGAATCGACAGGCTCCTGGCTACCGGCCCCGACTTCGTCTCGGTGACCTACCGCCCCACCTTCGTCACCGAGCCTGTCCCTGGAACCGGCAGGAGGAGTGGGGCGGATCAGGAGTGCTTTCCTCGTGTGCGCGTGGTCCAGGAGGAGGCCAACCCCTCCGAGGGCGTGCTCGCCCACGTGCTGGAGTCCAGCACCATCCCGCTGATGGCTCACCTGACCTGTATCGGTTACTGCAAGCAGGAGGCCGTCGACATCGTCACACGTTTTCTGCGCATGGGTGTGCGGCGCTTCCTGGCGCTGCGCGGCGATCCCCCTGCCGGTGCCCGGGCCGACGAGGTCGCCGGGGAGCTGCGTCACGCTGACGACCTCGTTCGGGTCATCCGGGAGGTCGAGGCCGACTTCTTCGGTGACGGCAAGCGCCATGTCACGATCGCCGTGGCCGCCTACCCGGCCACGAACGATCACATCGAGGCCATCGAGGTCCTGGCCGCCAAGCAGGCCGCCGGTGCGGACCTGGCCATCACCCAGGTCTTCTACGACCCGGCCGACTACGTGGCGCTGACCAACGCGGCCTCCTACGCCGGCGTGAGCATCCCAATCCTTCCCGGGGTCATTCCGCTGACCGACCTGCGCCGGCTCACCCGCCTCGAGGCGCTCACCGGTGTCAAGGTGCCTGACGCCCTGCGGTCCTCGCTGGGGTCTGCCAGCGGTGCCACGCTCGTGGAGCGCGGCATCGGTGCGACACTCGACCTGGCCACGGCGCTGCTGCGCGCCGGGGCGCCCGGACTGCACCTGTACACCTTCAATCGGACCCGGCCCGCCCTCGACGTCATCAGTCATCTGCGTCTGGGCGGCATCCTGGCTGGGGCCGCCCCTGACCGGGAGGTGCGTGACGCCGTCGATCGCGGCTACCTTCAGGCCACCCCCGGGCGTGGTCCCTCCTTCCTGCGCAGCGGCTCCCCGGGCGCAGCAGCCTCCCCCCGCCACCCCGTCCAGCCCCACAACACCATCACCAAGGAGAACGCATGAGCGCCACCCCCGAGTCGGCCACCATCGCCTCACCGGCGGAGATCGCCGTGACCGAGTCGCAGGTCCCCTCGACCCCTCTGCCGAGGGCCACCATCCTGGGCTACCCCCGCATCGGCAGGGACCGCGAGCTCAAACGCGCTGTCGAGTCCTTCTGGAAGGGGAACCTGAACGCCGACGAGCTGCGCCACGCAGCTTCCGAGCTGCGCGGGGCGACGCGCTCGCGTCTGGCGGACCTGGGGCTGACTCAGCCCGCCTCGGTGCCCGCCGACTTCACCCTCTACGACCAGGTCCTCCAGGTGACCGCCACCCTGGGGGCGGCCCCCGCACGTTTCCGTGACCTGCTGGACGCCGACGGCTCCCTGGACATCGAGGGCTACTTCACGCTGGCTCGTGGTGAGGGTGCGCGTCCGGCCCTGGAGATGACCAAGTGGCTCGACTCCAACTACCACTACCTGGTTCCTGAGATCGACGCCTCCACGCCCATCGACTACGTCGACACCGCCATCGCCGACCAGGTCCGCGAGGCCAGGGCCGCCGGGGTGGAGGTGCGTCCCGTCGTCGTGGGACCGGTCAGCTACCTGCTGATGGCCAAGCCCTCTGACGAGGCACCCGAGGGCTTCCACCCCCTGGACCGGCTCAGCGACGTCCTGCACGCCTACGGCCACCTGCTCATGGACCTGCAGAAGGCCGGTGCCACCTGGGTCCAGCTCGACGAGCCCGCCCTGGTCTCCGACTCCTGGAACGTCGATCGCGGGCGCATCCTCGATGCGGTGCGCGACGCCTACACCTGGCTGGGAGCGATCGTGGAACGGCCCCAGATCCTCGTGGCCGGAACCTACGGCTCACTGGGCGACGCCCTTCCGGTCCTCGGACAGGCCCCGATCGAGGCCGTCGGCCTCGACCTCGTGGCGGGCTGCCTTCCCGAGACCGGTGACCTGGCCGCCCTGGCGGGCAAGGCCGTCGTCGCCGGCGTCGTCTCGGGACGTAACATCTGGCGCACTGACCTGGATGCGGCGCTGACGACGCTCGAGCAGCTGCGCGAGCGCCTGAACGAGGGCACCCCCATCACCGTGGCCACGTCCACCTCCCTGCAGCACGTCCCGCACGACGTCGAGCGGGAGACCGCCATCGACCCGCAGATCCGCTCCTGGCTCGCCTTCGCGGACCAGAAGGTCGGCGAGGTCATTACCTTGGCCAAGGGGCTGGCTGAGGGGCGCGAGGCCATCGCTGCCGAGCTTGCTCAGGACACCGACCTGCGCAACCAGCGCGCCGCCCACCCGGGCGTGCACCGCGACGAGGTGCGCACCGCCGTCGCCGCCGTCACCGAGGGTGACCGCACCCGCGCTCCCTACGCCGAGCGCAAGGCTGCTCAGGAGGCGCGTCTGGGCCTGCCGGAGCTGCCCACCACCACCATCGGGTCCTTCCCTCAGACCGCTGAGATCCGTAAGGCCCGGGCCGCCTGGCGCAAGGGCGAGATCGACGACGCCGCCTACGACGCCGCCATGCGCGCCGAGATCGCCAGCGTCGTCGCCCTCCAGGAGCGCCTCGGCCTGGATGTACTGGTGCACGGCGAGGCCGAGCGCAACGACATGGTCCAGTACTTCGCCGAGCTGCTCGACGGCTTCGTGACCACCGAGCACGGCTGGGTCCAGTCCTACGGCTCGCGCTGCACCCGTCCCTCCATCCTGTGGGGTGACGTCGCCCGCCCTGAGCCCATGACGGTGACCTGGTCGGCCTACGCCCAGTCCCTGACCGACAAGCCCCTCAAGGGCATGCTCACCGGCCCGGTGACGATCATGGCCTGGTCCTTCGTGCGTGATGACGTCCCGCGCGCCCAGGTCGCCGACCAGCTGGGCCTGGCCCTGCGTGAGGAGGTGGCGGACCTCGAGGCCGCCGGTATCGGCGTCATCCAGGTCGACGAGCCCGCCATCCGCGAGACCCTTCCACTGCGTCGCGCCGACCGCCCCGCCTACCTGGAGTGGTCCGTCGGCTCCTTCCGTCTGGCCACCGGGGGTGCCGCGCCGGCGACCCAGGTCCACACCCACCTGTGCTACTCGGAGTTCGACGTCGTCATCGACGCGGTCGACCACCTCGACGCTGACGTGACCTCCATCGAGGCATCCCGCTCGCGCATGGACATTCTTCCCGCCGTGGCTGAGCACGGCTTCGAACGCCAGCTCGGCCCGGGTGTGTGGGACATCCACTCCCCGCGCGTTCCCAGCCAGGCCGAGTGCACCGAGCTGCTCCAGCGGGCCGTCGACGCCCTGGGGGCGGAGAAGGTCTGGGTCAATCCCGACTGTGGCCTCAAGACCCGCGCCTACGCCGAGACCGAGGCGAGCCTGACCAGTCTCGTGGGCGCCGCCCGCGCCGTGCGTGAGTCCCTGTAGTCGCTGACACGGATCAAGACGTTCCGGGCGGCCTGGGAGAGGACGTTTCTCCCAGGCCGCCTCGTACGTGGTCGGCGGAGGCCGTATTCAAGCGCGCCATCACATAGGTGGCTCGGGCGGCTGCGTGTGCGGCCGGTAGGCTTGCACGCATGCTCACCCGTACTGATCTGCGCAGTTCCCGACTCGGCCCCCGCGAGCTGGCACAGGCTCTTCCCCGGGCCGCCCTCGATGTGACTACCGCTCAGGCCGCTGTGGCTCCGCTAATTGAGGACGTCCGGTCCCGGGGCGCGGCCGCTCTGCGCGACGCCGCCGAGCGCTTCGACGGCGTACGCCCCGTTCACCTCCGTGTGCCCGCCCAGGCCATCGACCAGGCGCTCGGCGACCTGGACCCTGCGGTGCGCGAGGCCCTGGAGATGTCCATCACCCACAACCGTGCCGGGCACGCCGCTCAGGTGCCCACCGAGCGCGCGACCCAGATCGTTCCCGGCGGCACCGTCGCCCAGCGTTGGGTGCCGGTCAGGCGCGTCGGGCTCTATGTCCCCGGAGGACTGGCCGTCTACCCCTCCAGCGTGGTCATGAACGCCGTGGCCGCCCAGGTCGCCGGTGTCGAGCAGATCGCCCTGGTCAGCCCGCCTCAGGCCGAGTTCGGCGGACTGCCCCACCCCACGATCCTGGCGGCCTGCGCCCTGCTGGGCCTGACCGAGGTCTACGCCGTCGGAGGCGCCCAGGCCATCGCGATGCTCGCGTACGGGGCCCACACCCAGGACGACACCGACCGTGCTGACGTCGAGGGAGAGGTCCTGTGCCAGCAAGTTGATGTCATCACCGGCCCTGGCAACGTCTACGTGGCCGCCGCCAAGCGCGCCGTCATGGGGGTGGTGGGTATCGACGCCGAGGCCGGCCCCACCGAGATCGCCGTCCTGGCCGACGCGGGCGCCAACCCCGAGTACGTGGCTGCCGACCTGCTCTCCCAGGCCGAGCACGATCCCAACGCGGGCAGTGTCCTCATCACCGACTCCCCGGAGCTGGCCGACGCCGTCGATGCCGCGCTCGAACGCAGGCTCAGTACGACCCGTCACCGGGCCCGGGCGGCGGACGCCCTGACCGGTCCGCAGTCAGGGACCGTGCTGGTGCGCAACATCGATCAGGCCATCGAGGTCGCCGACGCCTACGCCGCTGAGCACCTGGAGATCCACACCGCCGATGCTCCCGCGGTCGCCCGTCGCATCCGCAATGCCGGTGCCGTCTTCATCGGCCCCTACAGCCCGGTTCCCCTGGGGGACTACCTGGCCGGTTCTAACCATGTGCTGCCCACCGGCGGCACCGCCCGTTTCGCCGCCGGGCTGAGTGTGATGTCCTTCCTCAAACCAGTCCAGCTCATCGAGTACAACGCGAGCGCGCTGGAGGCGATGACGCCGGCGCTGGAGGTCCTGGCGAGGTGCGAGGACCTGCCCGCCCACGGTGAGGCGGCCCGGGCCCGCCAGGGGTGAGAAAGTTGGCTGAGCAAGCCATCTGAGATCATTCTGTTATCTCTTGTGACCAACTCTCCGGTCCGTCAAGGAGGGGGTGCCGATCGTGGAGCACCCCCTCCTTGATGTTTCAAGCGTTGAAATAGCGGGGATTGAGGGGGCTCTGAGTCTTCCTCTAAGATCTTGCCGATCGGGTAGGTGATTGACACAGTGTTGCGAGACGTTATTCGTTTGTTATATTTGGTTTCGACGCACGGTGTGCCGTGCCCGACGGGCTGAGTTCCCACATCCCGTCACCCCCGGGCACGCCGCACCGAGGCGTTGGTGCCGGCTGGCTCTGCTTGCTGTCCCCGGTTTGCTGCAGCCGGTGATGCCGGTCGGTACCGGCCCTACCCCTTGGATCCAGATGGATGGCCTTATGCACTACTCCCCATTCGCTGCCGGAACCGGATTGTTCGTCGTGTGGTACGTCGCCCCGGCAGGCTCCCCTCCCGCCCTCGTTGCCCGTTTCCTCATCGACCTGGCCGGACTGTTCTTCGTCGCTATTCTGGTCTTCTTCCTGCTGACCAATCTCTACGGCGCGGCAAGCGGCCTCATCCCGCGCTCACGGCGTAGCGGCGGACGCCATGCCCAACGGCGCAGCGGCATGATGAGTCTGCGGGCGTGATGAGTACGCAGGCCCCTTTCATGCGTATGGAGCTTGGTCCTTCAAGCCTTCTGGGAATCCTCGACCGGGTGGGCTGGTGGGGCGCTCTGGGAATGATCGCTATCGCCCTCGTCTACACGCTCTTCATGCTGCTCGTCTCCCGAGGCGCCCCGCGTCACGGCGGACCCTCGCACCCGGACGCGCCACTTCTCGTCGTCATCCTCATGCCCTGCCTCAACGAGGCGGAGGTGATCGGTGCCAGTGTCAGGCGACTCACCTCGATCCCGGACCCGGGGCTGCGCATCATGGTCATCGATGACGGCTCCGACGACGACACCGCTCAGGCGGCCGCCCAGGCCGGGGACCAACGCGTCGAGGTGGTCCGCCGCCGGCCGCCCCATGCCCGTTTGGGCAAGGGGGAGGCGCTCAACGACGCGTTGTCGATCGTGCGCTCCCGCTGCACCGCAGTGTCCTCCTCGAGAGTGGTCGTCGGAGTCATGGACGCCGACGGCAGGCTCGACCCCCACGCCATCGGCGAGGTCCGCAAGGCTTTTGCCCCTCAGGAGGTCGGTGCCGTCCAGATGGGGGTGCGCATCAACAACCGCTTCGGTTCCCTGCTCGCCCGGATGCAGGACATGGAGTTCGTCATCTTCACCGAGGTCTTCCAGCGGGGACGGCGCCGGGTCCGCAGCGTCGGTATGGGTGGAAACGCCCAGTTCGTCCGTCTCAGCGCGCTCGACGCCCTGGGGCCCCGGCCCTGGACCCGGTCCCTGACCGAGGACTTCGATCTGGGGATCAGGCTCAACGCCACCAGCTGGACCAACGAGTTCTGGCCCTCGGCTTCCGTCCACCAGCAGGGCGTGACCAATATGCGGCGCCTTCTGCGTCAGCGCACGAGGTGGTTCCAGGGGAACCTTCAGGCGCTTCACCTCCTGCGCTCCGTGGCCCGGGAGCAGCGGGGGCTGGGGCGCGCCGACACGCTCTGGCAGATTCTCACGCCCTACCTGCTTCTGACCGGATCGCTACTGACCCTGTCCTTCCTCATCACCATGGTGACCGCCGCCGTGGCTGCGGTACTGCGGTGGGAGCAGTCATGGATATGGCTTGTCGGGGCCTACGTCATCGCCTTTGGGCCGGCGCTCATCTATGCCTGGATCTACTGGCGCATCGAGCGTCGCGAGGGCCTGAACCTGATCAAGGCCGTGGGCTACGCCCATCTGTTCGTCCTGTATGGGCTCCTGCCCAGCCTCTACGGCTGGCGTGCCTTGGCCAGGGAGCTGACCGGACGCACCGGGTGGGCCAAGACCGCTCGGGAGGCGGAGCCGTCTCCGGTCGCACAACCCTTCCAGGCCGCTGCCCCCGTCGCCCCCGGCGGGCCGGTACCCACGGGACCGCCGGCGCTGGGCAGTCAGCCTCCGCCCCATGAGGCCGTTAGGAGGGCTCCCATCCCGGCACCCGGGACCATGAGGACCGCTAGCGCCGCTCCGGCCGGATCCTCACTGGGCCATCCGGCCTTCGTGGGGCGTCGCACCCACCGTGCAGCCAGCAACCTGAACAACGAGGAGATGAGATGACAGCCACCAACGCGCCTCAGCGCGCAGGAGCACTCGACGGATTCGGTCACAGCAGGATCCTGCGCCGCGTTGTGCTGGTGGGCTGCGTCCTGGCCCTGATCCTAGGAATCACTGTGTACTGTCACGCCAGAGAGACCGACGCCCAGAAGTGCTCGCAGTGGGAGATCGTCTTCGACGGCTACGGCGAGGCCTCATGCGCCGACGGCCTGCTGCGTCTGAAGCCGACATCTGCCAACTCTCAGGACAAGACCCACGCAGGACTGGCGAAGTCCACCACGGTCGAGATCGAGTCAGGCAGCGTCCACACCATCCACACCACGATGACCACTGTCGGCCAGCTCCGCCAGGACGGCAGCCCCAACGCCTGGGAGGTCGCCTGGCTCCTGTGGAACTACTCCGACAACAACCACTTCTACGCCCTGGCGCTCAAGCCCAATGGCTGGGAGGTCTCCAAGCAGGACACCAACTACGACGGGGCCCAGCGATTCCTGGCCTCGGGCAACACGCCGGTCTACCCGCCCGGGACGAGCCACAACGTCACCGTCACTATTGACACCACCAACCCCGCAGCGGCCACCTTCGTCGTCACGGTGGACGGCCAGGAGCTCGGAAAGGTCACCGACTCCGAGTCCCCCTACCGATCCGGTGCCGTAGCGGCCTACTGCGAGGACTCTGACGTCACCTTCACACCGATCACCGAGGACGAGTGAGACCGGCTCGCGGCAGCCACCACCTGGCCGGACCACCGGTCGGCTCTGCCCGCTCCCTCCCCAACGCACCTGAGCAGGAGAACTCATGACAACAGACTCCACCCCAATGGGCGGCCCCCTCCGGGTCATGCTCGTCTACGGCACCCGGCCGGAGGCGATCAAGCTCGCTCCCCTGGTGACCGCCATGCGCGACGACGAGCGCTTCAACCCGATCGTGGTCGTCACCGGACAGCACCGCGAGATGCTCGACCAGGTCCACGACTTCTTCGGCATCGTGCCCGACGACGACCTCGACATCCACTCTCCGGGACAGACCCTCACCCAGATCACCAACCGCTCTCTGCAAGGGGTGGGGCGGGCGATCGAGGCCCACCGGCCCGACGCTGTCGTGGTCCAGGGAGACACAACCTCCGCCTTCGCCGCGGCGCTCGCCGCCTTCTACCACGAGATCCCGGTTCTTCACGTTGAGGCCGGCCTGCGCACCGGCGACATCTCCTCTCCCTTCCCCGAGGAGGCCAACCGGCGTCTCATCAGCCAGGTGACCGCGCTGCACCTGTGTCCCACCACCAGCAGCCGGGACAACCTCCTGCGAGAGAGCACCGATCCCCAGATCGTCCGTGTTACCGGAAACACGGTCATCGACGCGCTCCTGGTGGCCGTCGACCGCCGGGTTCCGCCACCCGACGAGGACCTGGCAGCAGCCCTGGCCGACACCTCCCGGCGGGTCGTGCTGGTGACTGCCCACCGCCGCGAGTCCTGGGGGGAGCCGATGCGGGCGATCGGACGTGCCGTCGCCCGCCTGGCCGGGCAGCACCCCGAGGTGCTCTTCGTGCTGCCGGTTCACCGCAACCCCAAGGTCCGCGAGGACCTCCTGCCGCAGATCGAGGGCCACGGCAACGTCATCTGGTGCGACCCTGTGGAGTACGGCGCCTTCTGCGCGCTCATCAACCGCTCCGACGTCGTCCTGACCGATTCCGGGGGTGTCCAGGAGGAGGCTCCCGCGCTGTCCAAGCCGGTCCTGGTCATGCGTGACAACACCGAGCGCCCCGAGGCGGTCGCCTTCGGGGTGGCCGAGCTGGTCGGAACCGACGAGGACCGCATCGTCGAGCGGGTCTCCACCCTGC
>ERZ773083.2548-NODE-2548-length-11195-cov-15.009785_pt1 | contig 11195 bp, 11 predicted proteins | sample MGYA00511465_ERZ773083 | MGnify/ENA primary metagenome ERZ773083 (study PRJEB29015, sample SAMEA2738001) | human oral metagenome | biome: human oral; feature: human-associated habitat; material: dental | place: China | collected 2060 ... | reverse complement strand
TCAAGTTTTTCTAGCTCAGGTAAAATCGTATCTATTTCCTCTACAGCAAAACCATGTTTACTAGCTTCTTTGGAAATATTTACTTGTAAAAAGCATTTAATGATATGTTCAGCTCTTTTGTTGATTTCTTGAGCTAATTTTACTGAATCTAAGGCATGGAAATAATCAACATAATTGATGACGTCTTTCACTTTCCGCCTTTGAAGTGTACCAATTAAGTGCCAAATTACACGTTCATCTTTCAGAGCCTGATATTTCTCTAGAAATTTATCAACTCGATTTTCACCGATATGATGAATTCCTGCTTTAACCAGCTCTTTAGCAGTAGAGCTGTCAACATATTTGGTGACAGCTATTACTTCTACTGAATTTTTTGAGCGATTAGCTTTTTGAGTAGCTTGTGCTACATTTTCTAAAACTTGATATGTATTCTTTGCTAAATCCATTTTATCGGTTTTTAAAGAATGGTGGTGTTTCTAATTCATCGTCATCAGAACTGGTGTCTTCATAACGTTCCACAGCTGGTGCGGCACTCGCATCTGTTGAGCGAACAATATTCTCACGACGCAAATCCCAATCACCAAATGCTGAAGCCTGTGGCGCTTCTGTCCGTTGACGACTTGGCTTTGGAACTTCAAGATTTTCAGTCAAATCAAAGTTACGGTCATAACCTTGGCTTCCTCTAGAATTACGATTTTCACGAGTTCCAGCTGCATAAGAATTTTGTTGAGCAACTGGACGAACACCACTTACTCGATCAATTTTTTCTTGACGAACACCCGTTGCAACAACTGTCACACGAATTTCATCTTTCATGCTGTCGTCAATAGAAGTACCTAACCAGATATTAACACCATGACCTGCTGCTTGATTGACGATTTCTGACGCTTCTTCTGCTTCAATCAAGGTCATATCAAGACCACCTGTAACGTTGATGATGACATCTTCAGCTCCATCAATCGTTGTTTCAAGAAGTGGTGAATAAATAGCCTTACGTGCAGCTTCAATAACACGTTCTTCGCCATTACCAATCCCGATTCCCATAAGAGCATCACCTTTATTTGCCATAACGGTTTTCACGTCGGCAAAATCAAGATTGATAAGTCCCGGACTTGTAATCAAGTCTGTAATTCCTTGTACACCTTGACGAAGGACATTGTCTGCTTCGCTCAAAGCTTCAAGAAGAGGAGTTTTCTTATCAACAATTTCAAGCAAATTATTGTTTGAAATGATAAGAAGCGTATCTACATGCTCACGAAGTTCGTTGATTCCTTCAATCGCAAAGTTACCACGTTTACTTCCTTCAAATCCAAATGGACGAGTAACAACTGCAACAGTCAAAGCGCCAAGACCTTTTGCAATACGAGCAATTACTGGTGCAGCACCTGTACCAGAACCACCACCCATACCAGCAGTGATAAAGACCATATCTGCTCCTGTGAGAGCTTCTGTCAATACTTCTTCGCTCTCTTCAGCTGCCTTACGACCAATTTCAGGCTGCCCGCCAGCACCAAGACCACGAGTCAATTTTGGTCCAAGCTGAATAACCGTTTCTGCTTTCGAGCCAGTAAGAGCTTGTACATCTGTATTGGCAGCGATAAATTCAACACCCGATACCCCTTCATCAATCATCCGGTTAATGGCATTACCACCACCACCACCGATACCAATAACTTTAATCACTGCTCCTTGTGCTGCAGCTGTATCAAATGAAAATGTCATAATGTATTACTTCTCCTTTAATCAAACATATTACCAAGTAGATTTCGAACACGATCTGTCAATTTTTCTTTTGGCTGTTGAGATTGTGTTGGAAGTGGTTCAGGACGTTCAACTTGTTCTTCTGTTTCATCAACCAAAGCCGGAGTTGGTTGTTGCGGTTGAGTAAATCGTTGCAATGGATTGAACGACTGACTTTGTTGCATTGAACGAGAAAATTCAACTGGCTGATGTCGCAGGAGTTCATCCCCATGAACAGCAGCCTGTGCTAGAACATCCACTTCAGATAAGTTTCCTGCATATTCTGACAAGCTAATGACATGAGCAAAAGCTGGATTGCGGATACCGATTTGATTTGGTACGTATAGTTTAACAGGAACACCGAAAACTTCTTGTGCTAATTCTACCACACCTGGCAAAATGGCACCACCACCGATAATAACAATTCCACCTGGCAAATCTAATAAGTGCCTTCTCTCTAAATCTTGTTTGGCTTGTTCGAAGATATGTTTAACGCGTGCTGAAATAATTTCTGCTAAATAACGCTCTGTTACTTCAACTGGCTCCACTTCCCCAATCACTTCCACTTGGAAAGTCTCATTGCTAGCAGCTGGTACATAAACTTCTCCGTAGTTAAACTTCAAACTCTCTGCCAGCTTCTTAGAAGTTTTTAAAACTTTTGAAATGTCTTTTGTGACATATTCGCCACCTTCTTGATAAATGTTTGTGAATTGTAGCTCTTGGTTGCGGACAGAGGCAACCGTTGTTTGCCCACCACCCATATCAATAACAGTCGCACCAAATTCACGCTCACCTTCATTTAAAACAGACTTGGTCATAGCAAGTGGAGAAATAATAATATTTTCTACCTGAACTCCAGCACGCTCAACTGTTTTTCGTAAATTGTGAAGAATGGTACGTGGTCCTGTATAGAGAAGTCCACGCATTTCTAAACGAATCCCCATCATTCCTCGAGGATCACGAATACCTTGGAAGCCATCTACAATGAATTCTTCAGGAATAAACGTAATGACTTCGCGGTCTGGGGTCATGCTTTTTGTCAAAGCAGATCTTACAACATTTTCAACATCTGCATCTGTAATTTCTTTTGTTTCACTTGTTACAGGAATCATACCTTGCGTTGGTTCAATCTGCAACAAGTTAGCAGGCAAGCCAACGTTCACCAACTTAATTGAAATCCCTGCTTTTTCCTCAGCTTGCGAAATTGCAGATTTTATAGCACTTGCTGCTGCCTCTATATCTACAATGATACCATCTTTTACGCCAGCACTTTTCGCATTACTGACTCCAATTACGTTCAATTCATTGTTTACGTGTTCTGCTACCAAGACCTTAATGGAGCTTGTTCCGATATCTAATCCTGTAAAAAAGCCATCTCTAGCCATTAGACCATTCCTCTCTGTCTACCAAGTTTCTCACTTATCAATTTAACTATCAAAAAAGTATAGTTATTCAAAGCATATTATAACATAAAAAATTAAAAAGTGGTTAGATTTTCTGTATTATTTTAGCTAATTCGATAGCTAAATATTCCAACTTCCATATCCACGACACTTGTTTCCGTCAATTGTGGTTTAATTTTTTCATAGTAAGGTAATTTTTTAGCTACTTCTGACAGCGGAACTAGAACTTTATTTCCATCTGTCATAGTGATTGTCAGCAAATCCTCAGTTGCTTTACTTGGTGTATGCTGAACTGTTTGAATTTCTGATTTAATTGTATCAGAAATACCTGATAATTGTTGCACAAATTTCTTAAGCATCGCTTTATCTGAAAAATCAAGGCGTATATAACTTTTTGGCAACTGCGATTTCTTAACCGGACTAGAAATTTCTTCCCCGCTAGATAATACTGGGAAATACTGCTCCCCAGAATAATCATAAGCGACAACTCTATACTCTGTCACTTTAATTTTGAATGTAACAGGAAACTGATATACTATTTCTGCTTTTTCAACCCATAAGCTCGACAATTTGATATTTTTAGCATGAGCTTTTTGACTCAAATAGGTTGTCAAGGTGTAGTCATTTTTTTGAATGCTAGACGCCGCCAAAATCTCTGTTTTTGAAAGGTGTTTATTTCCCGTCACCTCTATATTTTTCAATTTTGAGTAAGGGCTTATAAAATAAACAGCTAAAATCAGCAAAATAGAACTGAAAAATAAGATTGGAAGAGCGCGGTAAACGTGACGAAGAGCAATTTTTTCTTTTGCTTCACGTTTTGTTTGTTTGTCCTCCGACTTTTCCTCTTTTTTCAAGATCTCGTTTTCAAAATACTTATCTTGCTCCTCCTCAGAGAACTCTGTCTCAGTAAGTTCTTCCGTTTCCTCTGATTCAGCCTCTTGAATATCAGATGTTTCTTCTGGCTTTGCCTCTTCTTCATCTGTATCCAATTTCTCATAATTCAGCAAATGCTGTTTTTTTTGTTCTGCTAGCTCTTTCTCTTTTTCAGCCTCTTCTTGAGCTTTTTTTTCAAGGTATTCCTTGTTTCGTTTTTGCCACTCAGAAAGGTTTTCTGTTCCGTTATCTTTCTGTTCCTTCTGCTTCTTCTTTGTCATTGTTTTCCTTTATTTATGTCGTTATTTAAAAGGTTATAAAATTCATCTAAAGATTTTATTTCATGAGACTGTTTCATTGTTTGCTCATATAATTCCTTCTGTCCAAGCAATTCGGTAATCACTTTTTGCAGATTTTCTAAGTTCAATTTGGGTTCATCCAACTTTTTAGCATAACCTTTTTTCACAAAATAATCTGCATTTTCAATTTGATCTCCACGACTTGCTTCACGTCCTAAAGGAACAATCACATGGAGTTTTGCCATGGCCAATAACTCAAAAATGGTATTCGAGCCACCGCGTGTGATAACGATGTCTGCTAAATTCATCAAAGGTTGATAGAGCTCTGTTACATAGGCAATCCGATAGAGATGATTGGATAATTCATCTAAATGAGCATCTCCTGATAAATTGATAACATTGTAGTGCTGGGTTAATTCTATTTTATTTTCCGTTACAAAATCATTAAAGACCTTAGCGCCAGCTGATCCACCAACAAACAGAAGGGTCGGAAGATTTTCGTCAAAATGTTGCTGAATCCTTTGAAGTTGTTCAGTCGAAACAATTTCTTTTGCTCCTACTTTTGTCACAGCTCCTATATGTTCAATTTTGGTCAAACTATGAGCCTGTTCAAAAGTAGAATACATTTTTGTAGCACATCTGTAGGCAATTTTGTTGGCCAGCCCAATAGAGAGGTCAGATTCATGTACATAAACTGGTACCCCAGATAAACGTGCTGCAATGACTGGAGGAACAGAGACAAAACCACCTTTAGAAAAGAGAGCTTGCGGACGTACTGTTAACATAATCCCTAAGGATTGTAAAATACCCCAAGTCACTTTGAAAGCATCCAACATATTTTGCCAAGAAAAATAGCGACGTAATTTCCCTGTTGCTATAGAATGAAATGTGATATCCAAACCCGACTTCTTGATTTCTTGGTATTCAATTCCGTGCTTATCACCAATATAGTGAACTTGCCAGCCGGCTTCTAGAAATTTTGGAATGAGCAAAAGGTTTAGAGTCACATGACCAACCGTTCCTCCACCTGTAAATATAATCTTTTTCATTTTAACCCTTTAATTCTTCAACTGTTTTAATAAACTCATCACCACGAACTTCAAAATTGGGGTACATATCCCAGCTAGCATTTGCTGGACTAAGAAGAACAATATCACCTGCTTGAGCTTCATCAAAAGCTTTTCGTGTTGCATCCTTGATACTTTCGGCATCAATATAGTCAACACCTGCTTTGTCTGCAGCTCTCTTGACGCGCGCTGAAGATTCTCCCAGGATAACCATTTTTTTCAGTCCTTGAATATCTGGTATCAATTCGTCAAATTCATTCCCACGATCTAAACCACCAGCAATCAAGATCACCTTGCTATTCTCAAAACCAGATAGGGCTTTTTGTGTTGCTAGAATATTTGTAGACTTACTATCGTTATAGAATTTAACATGATTGATTTCATCAACATATTGAAGACGGTGTTTGACACCCCCAAAACCTGCCAATGTTTCTTTGATAACTTGATTTTCAATACCACATAATTTCGTAACTGCAATAGTTGCAAGAGCATTTTCAATATTATGACTGCCCGGCACACCAAGCTCATCTGCTGCCATTATCGGCTCACCACGAAATGTCAAGATGTTCCCTTCGAGATATGCACCGTCTACCTCTTCCGTCGTTGAAAAGGGTACAACAGTCGCCTGTGTCTTGGCAGCTAAGTCTTTCGCTAAAGTTTGGTTGAAATTCAATACGAGAAAATCAGATTTTGTCATATTTTTTTGTAAATTCCATTTAGCAGCCACATAATTTTCAAAAGAGCCATGATAATCAATATGAGTTGGCATCAGATTGGTAATTACTGCAATTTCTGGATGAAAAGTTTCAATTCCCATAAGCTGGAAAGAGGATAGTTCCATAACCAAAGTGTCATTTCTTGTTGCAGTTGTTGCAACTTGACTAGCTGGAAAACCAATATTACCAGAACGTAAACCATTCTGTCCAGCAGCGGTTAAAACCTCTGCAATCATCGTGGTTGTTGTTGTTTTCCCGTTAGAACCAGTAATCCCTATGATTGGAGCTTCTGAAATCAGATACGCCAGTTCAACTTCAGTTATAACTGGAATTTTCTTTTCCAATGCTCTCACTACCATAGGATTATCATAACGAATGCCAGGGTTTTTAACCATCAACTCAAAGTCTTCGTCCAAAAGTTCTAACGGATGTCCCCCTGTTACAACTTTAATTCCTTCTTCTAAGAGGGATTGTGCCGCAGGGTTTTCCTCAAATGGTTTTCCATCATTCACCGTCACAATCGCTCCCAGCTTATCTAGTAAACGAGCAGCAGATTCACCAGACTTGGCTAAACCTAAAACTAAAACTTTCTTATTTGTAAAATTTGTAATGTGTTTCATAACACGCCTCTTTTTTTATTCTTCTTATCTATTTTACCTTTTTTTCAGAAAATAAAAAAGCCTTTATGGCTTTTTATTCTTGTCTGTTACGAAGTTTTGAGCGAAACGATATTTTTTTATCTTTTTGTGATAATTTTGAAATATCACGTAGCGAAAAATATGCTATACCAATCATTGCAATTCCTATAAAAAATTCAGATGGTAATTGGAAAATCTGAAACACTGCCAACCCCAATAAAATGATAAAAGCTACAAAGGCAATCACTAAAGTTACTATATTTAAAGTTCCTTTAATACTCTGTGGAGCAGCAAAAATGTAAAATAATAGAATGAGAATCCCAAAGATTAAATAAAACATTCTGCTCCTTTCTATCCTATCCACCCTTTGATATATTAGCAACAAAGTAACTAGCGCTTTTATTATTCAGCTGATTTTTTCTTTTTAGCAGCTTTAGCACGTTGATTTTTGTCAAGAATTTGTTTTCTCAAGCGAATAGACTCTGGTGTTACTTCCATATATTCGTCATCATTCAAGAATTCGAGCGACTCTTCTAATGTCAAAATACGAGGTGTTTTAATAACTGCTGTTTGATCTTTCGTTGCAGAACGTACATTAGTCATTTGTTTTGCCTTTGTAATATTGACCGTCAAGTCATTTTCACGTGAATTTTCACCAATAATCATTCCTTCATAAACTTCTGTACCTGGATTGACAAAAATGGTTCCACGTTCCTCAATAGACATAATTGAATAGGTCGTTGCTTTTCCTGTATCAATCGAAACGAGAGCTCCGCGACGCCGTCCACCAATTTCACCTGGAATCAACGGTAAGTATTGGTCAAAAGTATGGTTCATAATCCCGTAACCACGCGTCATAGAAAGAAACTCAGTTGAGTATCCAATTAAACCACGAGCAGGAACAAGAAAAATCAAACGAGTCTGTCCATTTCCTGTCGATACCATATCTAGCATTTCCCCCTTACGCTCAGATAAGGTTTGAATAACAGATCCTTGATACTCTTCAGGTGTATCAATTTGCACACGCTCAAATGGCTCACATTGTACTCCATCTATTTCTTTGACGATAACTTCTGGACGAGATACTTGCAGCTCATAACCTTCACGACGCATGGTTTCAATCAGGATGGATAAGTGCAATTCCCCACGGCCTGATACAATCCATTTATCTGGCGAGTCAGTCGGATCCACACGAAGCGAAACATCCGTTTGCAATTCAGCCTGCAAGCGTTCTTCAACTTTCCGAGATGTTACCCATTTCCCTTCACGACCAGCAAATGGAGAATTGTTCACCAAGAAAGTCATTTGAAGCGTTGGTTCATCAATATGGAGAATCGGCAATGGTTCTACCACATCCGTCGGAGTAATGGTTTCACCAACAAAAATATCTTCCATACCAGATACTGCAATCAAATCACCCGCTTTGGCTTCGTCAATTTCACGACGTTCTAGCCCAAAGAAACCAAATAGCTTGGTAACACGGAAATTTTTCGTTGTATCGTCTAATTTAGAAAGAGTAACTTGGTCACCAACTTTCACAGTCCCGCGGAAAACACGGCCAATCCCAATCCGCCCTACAAAGTCATTATAATCCAAAAGAGAAACCTGAAATTGAAGGGGCTCATCTGAGTTATCAACTGGTGCTGGGATATGATCAATAATCGTATCAAAAAGTGGTGCCATAGTGTGTTCTTGGTCAGCTGGATCATCTGACATAGAAGATGTCCCATTAATAGCTGAAGCATAAACAACTGGGAAATCTAATTGGTCATCGTCAGCACCAAGTTCAATGAAAAGTTCAAGAACTTCATCCACGACTTCCGCTGGACGAGCTGATGGTTTATCAATCTTATTTACTACTACAATTGGTACAAGATCTTGTTCTAAAGCTTTTTTCAACACAAAGCGAGTTTGTGGCATAGTTCCTTCATAAGCATCAACAACTAGAACAACCCCATCAACCATTTTCATGATTCGCTCAACTTCTCCACCAAAGTCCGCGTGTCCTGGCGTATCCATAATATTGATGCGAACACCATTATAGGCAACAGCTGTATTCTTGGCGAGAATGGTAATCCCGCGTTCCTTTTCAAGATCGTTGGAGTCCATTGCTCGTTCTTGCAACTCTTTACGCTCATCCAATGTATGAGATTGCTTAAGCAACTCATCAACCAAGGTTGTTTTCCCGTGGTCAACGTGAGCAATAATAGCGATATTGCGAATGTCTTCTCTTAATTTTGTCATTTTGTCCTCTACATCTTATGTTTTATTTCTAACTGAACAATTATATCACAGATTGAGGTAAAAAACACGGTTAAACCAGGTGTAAATGTTTTCATTAAAAAATCAATCTTCTTCAATTTTATTTCCATTTCTTATCACAAAAAATTATGGTATGATAAGAAAAAATTCAAAGGAAATGATATGCGTTTAGATGTTCTATTATCTCGGGTCCACGTCAGCCGTAAAAAAATGAAACAGGCCCTTCTGCAAAAGGAAATTTGGGTGGATCATTCCCCTGCTCGAAAACTTAGTCAAAATGTTGATACTGGCTTGCAAACGATTACAATAAAGAAACAACCTATCTTCACCAATTCACATCAATATTTTATGATGAATAAGCCACCTGGTGTTGTGACTGCTAACTCTGATAGGAAACACCAAACCGTTCTGGATCTCATCAGACCTGAAGACTTCAATGAACACCTATATTCTGTTGGGCGACTTGATCGAGATACTTCTGGACTATTGTTAATAACCGACAACGGACCTCTCGGTTTTCAACTACTACATCCTCAATACCACATCGCAAAAACATATGAGGTTGAAGTGAACGGGCTCCTAGATAACCAGATGATAAAAACCTTTCAAAAAGGGATTGTTTTTCTTGATGGAACTATTTGTAAACCAGCTCTACTTACAATTCATTCTTCTACTCCAAACAAAAGTACTGCGACAGTCACTATTTCTGAGGGAAAATTTCATCAAATCAAAAAAATGTTTTTGACTGTCGGTGTCAAAGTTATTTCTCTTAAACGGACTCATTTCGGAGCTTTTGAATTGGACCAAAATTTAGCAGCAGGAGAATACCGAGCGCTGAACCAAACAGAACTCGAAAAAGTAAAACAATATTTAGAAAAAAGCTATTAAAAGTGAGCAACCCTTTTAGATTACTCACTTTTAACTTTTCCTTTCCAACCATCTAGTCCTGCAGAGAGGATGTAAATATCCTTATAACCTTCCCTTTTCAATAAGATAGCTGCATTCATCACACGTTGTCCCCGACTATTTTCATATAGTAAAACAGCCTTGTCTTTGCGAATCGCTCCTAAGCTTGTTTTTAATTGCTGGGACGGAATATTTCGTGCCCCTAAAATATGTTTGCGACGAAAATCAGCTGGGTCTCGCAAATCAATCAACTGACCTTGCCGAACCCTATTGCTGAATTCTGCATTGTCTACCACTTTAGCAGCGCGACGAACGCGCACATAGTTAAAGCCCATCCATCCCAACATTCCAACAATAATTGCTAATAAAATCCAGTTTAACATTTTTTCTCCTCGTTCTTTTTCAAATATTGCAGCTCTATTCGATGCTCTCTTCGTAAGATGCTTTCAGCTTCTAGATAGTCTAGTTTTTCTATCAAGCCTGCATCGTAAATCCTCTCTAGCTCAATTTTCATCATTTCAATATCATACAAGCGTTTACCCATATAGATAATAATGCCAAAACTTTTGAGGTATTGCTGCACATCATAAAGTGTTTTCATGAGCCTTATTTTACCAGAATTTTAAGAGCATTTCAAGATAAAAAGAAGTCCGTATCTGTCTCATATTTTGATCAGAATAGAAAAAAAGCCACCAATTAGGTGGCTCTTATAGGGAGATTATTATGAAAAAGAAAAGTTTAGGATTTTATCAAATAAAGTTAGGAGGTCTTCATCTGATGGTATTAGTATAACGCTATCTCCTTAAACTTATCTTAAACTCTAAAAAATTTTTTTAATTTATTTTCTACTTTCAAAATTCTATTTACAATCCTGGAACTTGTCCAATTTCTGCTGTCAACATCCAAATGTTCTTTTCCAAATCGGCTTTGGCACCAACAAAAATATCGTTCGTAACATCGTCTCCTTCTTCATCTGTTGCATCCAAAGCTTCTTGGTAAAGCTTCACCAAGTAACGGAAAATTTCGATAACACGTTCCAAACTTTCTTCTACACTCTTACTGAATTTTCCTTCTTTTTCTTCAATATTACTGTGTTGAATAAATTCACTCAACGTTGAATATGGAGTTCCGCCTAGAGTAATCAAACGTTCACTCACTTCATCCAATGTTGTATCCAAGTTTTCCATATATTCATCCATCTTAGGATGCCAAACCATGAAACCTGCTCCACGCATATACCAATGTACTTGGTGAAGAGCAATACGAGCAGTGTATAAATCTGCTACCGCTT
>ERZ773083.2542-NODE-2542-length-11224-cov-8.267974_pt1 | contig 11224 bp, 12 predicted proteins | sample MGYA00511465_ERZ773083 | MGnify/ENA primary metagenome ERZ773083 (study PRJEB29015, sample SAMEA2738001) | human oral metagenome | biome: human oral; feature: human-associated habitat; material: dental | place: China | collected 2060 ... | reverse complement strand
GCCGAAGCCGCTAGCAAAGGCGTAATGCTGTCAAGAAAAACACCCTAGTTGCACCAAAGAGGCGCAACTTTTTTGTTGCCAAAAATCATTAATCAAAGGAGGAATTATGCCCCGCAACAAACGCGAAGGAATCTTTTACGGCACCGTGATGGCGTTCACTATGTCACTGTTTATGAATTTGTTCAATATGTTTCTGCACGCCGGCGCTTCGATGGAGTCGCTCGGGCGAGCATTGCTGCTACAGCCAATCATATTCGCAATTGTCATGCTAGTTGAGGATTTGGTGGTGTCAAACTTGGCACACAAAGCCATGAGGCGTTTCGTCCAGGCGAAAGATAGTCTGGAAGCTCGTGCCCTGGCGCAAACAGTTTGCATGGTGACTGGTATGTCGCTAGTGATGAGCTTGATCGGGCTGGTGCTGGCGGGCACGCCTCTACCCGAGTTGCCAGCACATTTCGCTGCTGCATGGCCGGTTAATTTCTGCATAGCTTTTTGGTGGCAGATATTGGTCGCTGGACCAGCGGCGCGTATGGCTTTGCGGATGGCGCGGGCATATCACAGCAACCATTCCTTAGCAACGAGCGAACTGTAAGAAGTTGTAAAAATCATAAATTAGTGTTATAATAAGCCAGTTGTGTCCGAGAAGAAGATAATAAATGTCGGCGTTTTCAGCATTAAGCCTTCGTCGTCTATAGAGAATACGCCCATAGGGTTAGCGTTTCACTCTGCTGAATTAGATGAATTCGACATAGCGGTAGCCGATCAGGGTCATCACCAGTCTTTATACGCCGCTTACATGCGAACTTTACCAGGTGAGATATCTTCGCAAATGCCTGGTATGTATTTTGATGGAGCTGATGCTTTTGGTTTTCATGATAATACGCCTTTGCCTGATGTGTATTATCTTGAGCGTCAGGGTCGGCACGCAATTAGCCAAGAAATGGCTGCCCGTGCGTTGTTTGTATCCTTGTGCGCACGAACATATTATCATCTGCCCGCAGATAACAGAATGCGTGAAATGCAAGTTAGTCAAGAGCGATTAGACAAGGCAATTGTGCGTTCAGCGAGACGATCTACATAATTGTGATATAATATGTCAGACGAAGGAAGGTCGGTCGTAATCTGACCATATTTTTATGAAAGAACCAAAGTTTATTCGCAATATCGCTATCATTGCTCACGTTGACCACGGCAAGACAACGCTGTTGGATGGATTGCTCAAACAGTCTAATACCTTTCGCAACAATCAAGCCGAGATGCATCAGGAGCTTATCATGGATTCTGGCGACCAAGAGCGCGAGCGCGGTATTACTATTACAGCCAAGCAGACAACGGTGTACTATGAATATGATGGTGCGGCTAGCGATGAGTTTAATGCCGCCGCTGGTACCTACAAAATTAACATAATTGATACCCCGGGTCACGCTGATTTTTCTGGAGAAGTCGAGCGGACTCTAAATATGGCAGATGGTGCGCTGCTGATAGTTGACGCACAAGAAGGACCTATGCCGCAAACTAAATTTGTGTTGAGCAAAGCGCTAGAATTAGGCCTTAAGCCAGTGGTGGTTGTCAATAAGATTGACAAACCAGCACGGCGGATCGCCGAAGTCAAAGATGAGCTGGACGATCTGTTTTTGGAATTGGCGACCGATGAATCGCAATTGAGCTATCCTATTTATTATGCGGTAGCCCGAGATGGAAAAGCATGGATAGACATGCCAGATGACCCAAACGATTTGGCTAGCTTGGAGCCGATTTTTCGGGCTATTATAGAACAGATTCCGGCGCCGCAAGTTGCAGACGGTTTATTCCAGATGCTAGTGACAGCGCTGCAATATGATAATTTTCTCGGCAAGTATGCTATCGGGCGAATTTATCGAGGCAAGGCGCGACGCAACTTACCGATTGTCTTAATAAAGACCGATGGTACAGTGCAGAATGCTAAAATTGATAAATTATTCATTAGCCAAGGTTTAGATAAAGAAGAGGTCGAAGAGGCTGGTGCTGGTGACATTGTCTATATTGTTGGAGTAGATGAAGTTCGCATTGGTGAAACATTAGCCGATCGAGCGGCGCCAGAAGCTCTGCCGGTGATGGAAGTCGAGGCGCCGACAGTTAGTATGTATTTAGGCCCAAATACAAGCCCAATGAAAGGTCGCGAAGGCGAGTTTACTACGTCGCGACAAATTGGCGACCGGCTGGCTCGCGAGCTAGAGACTAACGTAGCATTACGAGTACGCGAGGACGGAATTGGCTTTGTTGTTTCAGGGCGTGGAGAGCTGCATTTGAGCGTGTTGATTGAAGCGATGCGTCGTGAGGGTTACGAATTTGAAGTTGGCCGGCCGGAAGTTGTTACGATTGTAGAAGATGGTGTCGAGAAGGAGCCGGTCGAGGAGTTGCTAATTGAAGTTGGCCAAGAATTCGTTGGTACTGTTAGCCAAGAGCTGGGCAAGCGTAAGGCTGAGCTTGTCAAGCAAGAGCAAGCGTCCAGTGGTGCGGCGCGAATGACCTATATTATTACGACGCGTGCACTAATTGGTCTGCGCAATACACTACTAACTGAGACTAAAGGTACGGTGATTATGTATAATTTACCACACGGTTATCAGAAGGTCGGCGGTGAATTATCGTCAGTACGAAGCGGTGTTCTGATTGCTTTTGAGCCGGGTACTACTACGCCGTATGCATTAGAAAACGCCGAGAGTCGTGGTGAACTATTTGTCGGTCCGGGCGCAGAAGTTTATGCTGGTATGATAGTTGGTCTTAATAATCGTCAGGAAGATATGGAGATTAATGTCTGTAAGTCTAAGCATCTAACTAATATGCGCAGTAAATCAAGCGACGGTACAGTTCAGCTAACTCCGTATACGCAACTAAGCCTAGAACAATCGATCGACTTTATTGAGGATGATGAGCTACTAGAAGTTACGCCGAAATCTTTGCGCTTGCGTAAGAAATTACTTGACGCCAACCAGCGTAAGCGCGCTAATAAAAAATAGCGCAAGAAAAACCATTATCGCTATTGAACAAACGTGAACTAGTCTCTATAATTAATAGAGATGAAAGCTAAGAAACCGTCGCAGCTTTATTCGAGGGCTGTCAAAAAAACTAAGAATAGCGCCAAGACTGCTGTCGTCAATACGGTCGGTACAGTGCTGCCGATGCCTGACCCGCCAGACGAAGCTCTGCGCGAACTATTCGATGCTGTTCAGCGGCAGCGTATTTATGATGACGGTAAAACATTTGTCGATATGCGTCCGATAGGTAAGGTGAAATCTATCATGAAAGCTTATCGCAAACAACGTCAAAAACCTGACTTTGATTTAGCGCAATTTATCGACCAGAATTTTTTAGCTCCGCAGTATCCGGCCCCCAACTATCAGCCGACCAATACTACGACGGCGCGGGAACACGTTACTAATTTGTGGGGTGTTCTGCGGCGTAGCAATAGGCGGGATCGTGGATCCCTTATATCGTTGCCGTATGCTTATATTACGCCTGGCGGACGGTTCGACGAGCAATTTTATTGGGACACGTATTTTACTATGCAGGGATTGGCTGCTGATGGCGAGTGGGGCTTAATATATGGTATGGTGCGCAACTATTCTTATATGCTTCGTAAGCTAGGCATGATACCGACGGCCAATCGTACTTATTTCTTAAGCCGTTCGCAGCCGCCTTTCTTTTCTAATATGGTACGTTTGCTGGCTGAGCATAACGGGCGGGCTAGAACTTTTACTGAGTTCTTGCCTAGTATGTTATCGGAGTATCGTTTCTGGATGAAGGGTAAGAAAGAAGCGGCTAAGAGCGTCGAATACTCGGCGTATCTGCGTGCTGTTGCTATGCCGGATGGCACCATACTTAATCGTTATTATGATAATCGTTCTACTCCTCGACCGGAATCGCATCGAGAAGACTTGATCACTGCCGACGAAGCAAATAGCGCTAACAAAAATCGTATCTTTTTGGATTTGAGGGCAGCAGCTGAAAGTGGCTGGGATTTTAGTAGTCGCTGGTTCGCTGACGTTAACGATATACGAACTATCGAAACGACTAACTATGTGGCGGTTGATTTAAACTGTTTACTCTACCAGCTAGAAAAAACTATTGCTGAAGCATATTCAGTTATAAAGCAACGTTCTCTGGCGCGACGTTTCGAAGTAGCGGCCAAGAGGCGAGCGGCAGCGATTCGGCATTATTGTTGGAATTCGCAGTCAAACTTTTTTGAAGACTACAAGATCACCACAGGACACGCATCAGGGCGATTGACGTTGGCAGGTGTGTTTCCGCTGTTTGCTGGTGTGGCGACGAATGATCAGGCGCAGGCGGTGGCTGAACGTCTCGAAAAGGATTTTTTGTGCCGCGGTGGTTTGGTGACTACTTTGATTGACAATAAGCAGCAATGGGATTCGCCAAATGGTTGGGCGCCACTGCAATGGGTAGCTATCGTTGGGCTGCGTAATTATGGTTATGATGAATTAGCAGAGACAATTCGTGATCGTTGGTTAGAACTAAACGAGTTGGTTTTTGTCGAGACGCAAAAAATGCTTGAGAAATATGACGTTGTTAACATACGTGCTGGTGCTGGCGGCGAGTATCCAGTACAGGATGGATTCGGCTGGACTAATGGTGTATACGCAGCGCTTAAAGACGATCAGAAGAGGTAGATTATGGCGGAGAAGTGGTGCGATGTTAACGCATTCTATCAGATTTATCCGCGGTCGTTCATGGATTCCAACGGCGATGGTATCGGCGATTTGCGCGGCGTGATTGACAAGCTTGATTACATTAAGAGCGGTGATAAGTCGCTCGGCATTGATGCGATTTGGTTTTCACCGTTTTATCCGTCGCCGCAAGCCGACATGGGCTACGATGTGGCGGATTATTGCGATATTGATCCGATTTACGGCTCGCTTGACGATTTCAAAGAGTTGATCAAAAGGGCGCATCAGCGCGATATTAAAGTAATGATTGATTTTGTGCCGAATCACACCAGCGAACAGCATCCGTGGTTCGTCGAGTCGCAATCGTCCCGCGATAACAGCAAAAGCGATTTTTACACTTGGCGCGATGCGCGCGCCGACGGTTCGCCGCCAAACAATTGGCTGAGTATTTTCGGCGGCAGCGCTTGGCAGTGGCACGAGGGACGTCAGCAATATTATCTGCATACATTCTTGAAAGAGCAGCCAGATCTCAACTGGGATAATCCGGCAGTACGCGCCGAAATGCAAAAGGTGCTGCGCTTTTGGCTGGATTTAGGCGTCGACGGTTTTCGCGCTGACGCGGTGCGCTGGATTAGCAAAGATCCGGAGTTGCGCGATGACCCAATTGCAAAGCACTACAAAGGCAAAAAACCGCCAACACAATTTGACGATTTGCAGCACAAATACAGCCGTTTCTGGAAAAATCTCTTCCCGTACTTGCGCGAGCTGACCGATGTGGTGGCTTCTTATCCGAATCGCATTATGGTGTTCGAGGATTATCCGGACGAGAACTACAGCACAAGCGAACAGTACTTGGGCTTTTACGGTGTCAATCCGAAGGTGTCGATGCCGTTCAATTTCGAAGGTTTGCACGCCAAGTTCAACGCTGAATCAATAAGTACAATCGTCAACGGATTCCAGGGCATGATCAACCCTGACGTCCACACGCCAGTTTATTGCTTCAGTAATCACGACCAATCGCGCATTGTTACGCGGTTCGGCGGCGAGGAGCAAGCGCGGCTAATCGCGCTGATGCAGCTGACTTTGCCGGGGCTGCCGGTGGTGTATTACGGCGATGAAATCGGCATGAGCAACGCACCGATTCGCTTTGATCAAATCCAGGACAAGTCAGTCTTTAGCCATAATAATGACGAATCGGTCGGGCGCGACCCGGAGCGCACGCCGATGCAATGGACGCCTGATGAAAACAATAACGCTGGCTTTAGCGCAGCGAAGCCATGGCTGCCGGTTAACCCTGCTTGTAAAAATGTTAATGTCGAACTCGAGCAGCAAGAGCCAGATTCTTTCCTAGCGCTGTACCGCCGCTTATTGACGCTGCGCAGCCGCTACCAAATCTTGCGCACCGGTGAGTACGAGCCACTTAGCAGTACTGATAAGGATATTTTCGCTTATGCACGTTGGACGCCTGGAAAACAGCGTGTTCTTGTGGCTATGAATTTTAGTAAGGAGACGTGTCGTGTGAAGTTGCCGCATGCGGATAGCATATTGTGTACGACACACCCTGTTGATTATCCTGATGTTGACGAAGACGATTTTGTGACATTGCGCCCGTACGAAGGTGTGCTAGTCGAATGTGGTGAATGATTTATTGATTACTTGTAAAATTAAATATGTAAAAATATGGTTTGTTAATTAGTTTAATCTTTCTTAATATCCTCTGGTAAGAATCCCTTTTCATGCTGGAAGCCGGCTTGCCATTTATAGCCTTTGCTATAGCCGAGGTCTTTCATCAGCTTGGTCGGAGCATTGCGCAGGTGCAGCGGCACTGGCGAGTTGGGATACTTGCGAGCCAGAGCAATAGCGTCGTTCATCAAATCGGTAATTTCGCGCGATTTTTGGCTGCGTGCCAGAGCGATGGCACAATGGAATAAATTATACCGCGCTTCTGGCAAACCAACACGCTCGACTGCTTCAAACGTCGCCACCGCCAGGCTCAGCGCGCCGTTGCCCGCGAGACCAATATCTTCGCTGGCAAAAATCACCATCCGCCGAGCAATGAACTTCGGATCTTCGCCAGCGTCAATCATCCGCGCCAAATAATACGCCGCAGCTACCGCATCGCTACCGCGCAACGATTTGATGAACGCCGAGATGACGTCATAATGAGCGTCGCCTTTCTTATCATAGCCAGGCAGCCGCCGCTGAGCCGCTACTTTGACGACCTCCGGCGTGACTTCGCCGCCAAAACTGAGCGCTAATTCCAAATTTCCCAGCGCCACTCGCGCGTCGCCGTCGGCCAATTCCGCCAGATAATCCAAAGCCTTTGGCGTAACACTTTTGGTTTTTTTCAGAACTTTCAGCGCCCGCTTCAGCACCAGTATAATTTCGTCATTCGTCAGCTGATGCAACACCAGCACGCGCGTCCGGGAAAGTAGCGGCGTGATCACTTCAAAGCTGGGATTTTCCGTGGTAGCGCCAATCAGCGTAATCAGCCCGCTCTCGACATGCGGCAGAAAGGCGTCTTGCTGCGCTTTGTTGAAGCGGTGGATTTCATCGACAAACAAAATCGTCCTGAGTCCCAAATTCCAATTTTGCCGGGCGTGTTCAATCACCCGCTCGACGTCCTTTTTGCCGCTAGTAACTGCCGACAACTCGATAAACTCCGCCTTCACCTCGCGGGCGATGATTCGCGCTAGCGTCGTCTTGCCGGTTCCCGGCGGCCCCCACAAGATCAAGCTGACTGGCTCGCCGCGCCCCACAATTTGCCGTAGCAGCTCGCCCTCGCCCAGCAAATGACTCTGCCCAATCACCTCATCCAATGTTTGCGGCCGCATCTGTTCGGCCAGGGGTTGTCGATTCATGGTCTTATTATAGCGCATGCACTAATCCATCGCAGTAAGCTATACCTATTTGTTCTTATCTTTTAGTCAATTATCAATGATAGCGGATTCGTCGACTTGATTTTATCTCTAGATTCATCGAGGAGTAAAGGTGGTATTGCTACAGTATCAGAGAAGATAAAAATATGATTAGTATGACAAGTGTAGGAAAAGTAAAGGTATAGTTTAGTGGAAAAAATTGATGCCTTTGCTCATGTGCTACCAAACAATTTTTACAAAAAATGCTAGTCATTGATGCCAGTATTCCTAATAAGCTCCCCTTTATAAAACGCGTTAATATTAATCCAGAAGATTACGTAAGTCCTATAGAGGCTTTCAGTTTATGCAAGGCAGGAAATGAGGAGTTAGTGCAGCTAGTAGCAGAATACAAGGATATATTTTTGTATGCAGTTGCCATGATTCCCTATTTTGCGGAGAGAATTAATCATATATTAGGTAGAGAATTAGCGGAAGATTTTAAGAAATTTTATGTTGATACTGCACTACTAGGAAATCCGAAGGCCATAGAGCTTGCCATCTACTATTTTGGTATAGAACATGTCTTATTCGGGACGGATCACCTCTCGGGATTAATCCAGCGGGCGCAACAGAAGAGATAATCAAAGCGATACAATCTTTAAAGCTTGGTCAAGTAAACGAAGAAAAGGATTAGATTAATATTTCAGTCCAAAACTCTCCATATCCTTCATTCCATTTGCTATGTCTAGGCAAGGTATAGTTGTCAAATTTTGTGTATTTATATGCTATACAATGCTAAAATAGAATCATAGACAGGAGGTATATGTGGAAATAATTATCGTAGCGGTCGTTTTAGTGGTTTTCGTGCTGAGCGGTATTAAGGTAGTCAACCAATACCAGCGCGGCGTGGTGCTGACGCTTGGTAAATTCACTGGCATGCGTGAGCCGGGTCTGCGCGTGGTGGTGCCAATTTTCCAGACAATGACGATGGTCGATGTGCGCTCGACGCCGATTGACGTGCCGAAGCAAGAGGTTATCACCAAAGATAACGTTACGGTCGGCGTTGACGCGGTAGTGTACTTCCGGGTGGTTAACGCGCCAAAAGCGGTGCTGGAGACCACCAATTATATATATGCCACCAGCCAGTTTGCCCAGGCTGCCCTGCGCGACGTTACCGGTAATGTTGATATGGATGATTTGCTTGCCAAGCGCGAGGAAATTTCGCAGCAGATCAAGGAAATTGTCGACGCCGAGACTGACAAATGGGGTATCGACGTTGAGAATGTCAAGATTCAGAATATCGAACTGCCTGGCGACATGAAGCGCGCCATGGCCAAGCAAGCCGAAGCCGAGCGCGAGCGCCGCGCCAACATCATTAACGCCGACGGCGAAAAAGCTGCCGCCGAGACGCTGGCACAAGCCGCCGAGATCCTGGCAAAAACCCAAGGTGCAATTAACCTGCGGACCCTGAACACACTGGAGCGCATCTCCACCGAACCATCACAAAAAACGATGATGCTTTTCCCGATTGAACTGATCGACGCAATTCGCGGGAATAAGAAATAAGGAGTAAACCATGAGCGAACAAAACCGCACCGAAGAATTTAGCGTTAACGGCGATCAAGTTGTCGAGAAGGTCAAGCAGCTTATCAAAGAAGGCAACGTCCGCCGCGTTATCATCAAGAACGAAAAAGGCGAAAGCATCATGGAATTCCCCGTCACTGCCGGCGTGGTTGGCGCCTTGCTGCTGCCAACCCTCGCAGCACTCGGCGCAGCAGTGGCATTGATGGCGCAATGCACGATCGCGGTGGAGCGGCGGGATTAAACAACGGTCTAGTTTATGTAAAATATGGCTAGAGGAATGCACGCTGGCATTAAAATATGCAAACTAGACGATCACAATAACAGTGTCAATAACGAGATACTTGCCTTTATCGCTAGTTTAGAGATAAGTGATGTATACCATACACTTGACAGATATAAATCAGCCTATCGTAGGCTAGAAGAGACTCGTGAAATAAGATATTGTCGTTCATGTCTTTATGAAGGATCCAATATACTAGAGCATCTTAACGCCATAAATAAATATAAGAATAAAATCGAAAATAAAGAAGATGAACTAAGTCAAACTATTCTAAATATGAGAAATCATATACGTCATGACATATGCGATAATATATTTGACGATAATTCAGAGAACAACAAAAAACGTCGAGAAAAGCGCGCCAAAGAACTTGGTATTGGTGATAGGCTCCTTGTTCATGTAGGATTTGATATTGATGCTATAAAAGTAGGAGACACAGAGTTGACATTTTCGCAAATTGAAAAATTTCTAGAAAGATCACAAGATATCTTCAACCAACACATGCAAGAACTCGTGCGGGACGGTAGATTGTCGATAGTATAATAAACGATTTAGATTAACAATCATGCAACGCCTATTAGTGGACATTTGCTAATCTATATTGGTGCGGGTAGAGGGAGTCGAACCCTCATCTCATGCTTGGGAAGCATACATAATAACCGCTATACGATACCCGCGCTAACCCGATTATATAAAAAAGACGCCAAGGCGTCTAGTTCGTAATGGTGCGGGTTAGGAGATTCTAACTCCTGGCCTCTTCCATGGCAAGGAAGCGCTCTAACAGCTGAGCTAAACCCGCGCACTGTCTACAGGCTATAATAGCAAAGTTTTAGCATGTTCGCAAGGTCTTGTTGCGAAAACCTTGAAAGGTTAAGGATAGGTGGCAGCACTATCTTGTGCTTGACTAATACCCCCAAGGGGTATTAAAATATATTTTATGATAGCTAGTATAAAATGCAGATTGTTACATCGAATCAAGATAATTCAGGGGCAAATGAAAGCACTCGAGCAGCATATAGTCGACGATGAATACTGTATAAATTTATTAACGCAAAGTTTGGCCATGCAGCGATCATTAGCTTCACTTAACAAACTTATCCTAGAGAATCACTTGCGCACCCATACCACGCAGAGACTTTCTTCAAACGACAAGCAGCAGCACGAAAAAGCTATCGATGAGCTATTAAGCCTATATGAATTACATAACATACGAGGTAGATCGTGAATTGCGATAGCTGTAATAACAACAAGCACCACCGTTCACATCATACGCATAATTCAATTAACAAGATGACGGTTAGCGCTACGTTCCATTGTCTGATTGGTTGCGCGATTGGTGAATTGGCGGGTGTAACTATTGGTACGCATATTGGATTTGAACCTCACAGTACAGTGATTCTTGCAGGCGTTTTGTCATTTGTGTCGGGCTATATTGTTTCGACTATTCCGCTACTGCGCGCTAAGTTACTATTTATTGATGCTTTGAAATTAGTATTTGCTGCTGATACGTTGTCGATCTTGACCATGACTCTTACCGATAATCTTATTATGCTTATAATTCCTGGCGCTATGGACAAGGATTTAGCGCATCCGATCTATTGGGTTAGTCGCATTGCGTGTTTTGTGGCGGCGTTTGTAGTAGCTTTTCCGGTAAATCGTTATTTGCTGCTACACAGCAAAGGTCATGCGCTTACTCATGAATACCATCATCACTAAGTAAAATTACATCTCCTACAGCGTTTTACGATTTCTTTCTCTTGTCAGCTAGCGATAATTTTAGTACAATTGTGGGGCGAGCGTGGCTCTTTAGCTCAGTTGGTAGAGCAGAGGCCTGAAGA
>ERZ773083.2538-NODE-2538-length-11227-cov-51.682420_pt1 | contig 11227 bp, 8 predicted proteins | sample MGYA00511465_ERZ773083 | MGnify/ENA primary metagenome ERZ773083 (study PRJEB29015, sample SAMEA2738001) | human oral metagenome | biome: human oral; feature: human-associated habitat; material: dental | place: China | collected 2060 ... | reverse complement strand
GCCGCTGCGTTGCCGCCGCCGCGCAGCCCCGCACCGGCGACGTCCGTGGCGCGGGGGCCTGAGAACGACCAGCGTCCGTACAGGCCGAGGTGGACGTGGAGCCAGGCGGGGCCGTCGTCGCCGAGTAAGGGTTCGGCGGTGGGGGTCCTGCTCTCAGCGAATGGCATGAAGAAGTGCTTCCCCCACGCTTGAGCGTGGAAGGCGGTGAGACCGTCCAGGCGCGCCGCCCCCTCGGCGAAACGCCCCTGCGGCGAAGACGCGGCGACTACCCGCCCTGCCAGGAATCCGCTCGCGATCCTCGCCAGGCGGTGGATTGCTTGACCTTCGGGCACGCGGCTCCCTTCGTGCGCTTCGACTCCCATGGTTCGCTCGGGGACTGGCTTCTAATCCCTGGTTTAGGATACGGGGTCGGCCTCGGCCGGAAAAGAGCGGCGGCGGAGCTTGTGCCTCTGTTCACTCGTCATTACGAAAAGCCTTGGAAAAACACTACTTACGTCCGTTCGGACGGCTTCCCTTGATAGCCTAGGATGGCATGGAAAGGATCCGACAATGGATTCAGGATTCAAAAAGCTCAATCCCTACGGCCCTACAACCAAAGAAACAGGGCATTCCGGCTATCTCGTTGACGGAGGAGAAGCACAGATAAAAATCGCGAAAGTTGTTTTAGGAACCGCAGGGTAATGAGGTGGATGCATGAAAAAGTTTCTTGTATGTATATTTGTATTTTTTATCAGTTAGCGGATGTTTAAAACAGGAGAAGAAAATGCAAGAACCTTCAGTTTTCGGTAATAGTAACGGTCATCATTTTTGGGATGGTGAGTTGCCTTTGAATCGACGTGTGAATATTACGACAGCTTCCTCTCAACTTCAGATTGCTTTAGTTCGAGTACGTGATCGAATTGATGCGAACTTCGGTAAGCAAGGATGGACGCTTGTGGATTCATCGGATCGGAATTTTTCTCACTGTAAAGATCGAACTGAAGAAGGAAGTGAAGATACGAGTATGCAAGGTTGGACTTCTGGTCTTAAGAGTGATAATTATAAATATATTTTGAACATTTTAGAAAATGAATTACGGTTGTATGGATTTAAAACAGTAATTGATCTTTCAGACAGTGATGCTTATAGGGCTAACATTCATGATAGAGAAAATGGAGGGTATGTTGGTATTGTCATGAATAAAACAATAATGTTTTAACTTTGAGATATACAACAGGCTGCCGGCCCAGTTCTGGTCCCGAAGGAGGGAGTGAGCCTTTAGGAGAAGGCCGCTTTTCGGCGTCGAACAGCACTCCATGACCGCCGAATACCGGTGCATTGTGGACTGGCGAAGGTGATATGCGAAAGATTCCCGTTTTGATACTGACGGCCGATGAAAGAACGACATGCTACGCTGAAAGCACCGTGCAACTGCAATGAGGAGATGATCGCCGTGAAACGGCCTATCGGATTCTTTCGCCTTTCGCAATGCCCCGGAATCGCAGCGGGCGTTCTGGCTCTGGCATTCCTCTCGCCCATCGCCGCATGCTCGTCCAAGGGCTCGTTGGACGACCTGAAGAACCCCACGCCCTCGCCCTCCACGTCATCCTCTAGGCCCTCGGCCTCTGCGAGCATTGCGTCCGATACGCCGACTTGGAATTTCCCGGTGAACCTGGACGGCTGGAAAATGGACATCATCGATCGAGACGGCAAAAACCGGGCGATCAACTCGGCTGGATGCTACTTGACCACCAGTCAACGCCCCATCGCCGGGCCCCTCGAGGGGGACAGGAAAGAGTCCGAGTATCAGAATGAGCGCATAGCGACGACCTTGCGGTCCCAACTCACGAATGTGCAGGCCCAGCCGGCCTCCGAAACCAGGGTGTCCGGTTTCAGCGGAAAGAAGATCGAAGGCGCGGCCTCAGAGATCTCCTATACGGGCAAAGACGGGGTGGCATACAAGGGTTGGTATTGGTCGCGCGTGTTCGGCAAGATCAAGACCCCCGTGCTCCTTCAGTCAACTTACGCCTGCCCGGTGCAGGCATACTCTGCGGCGGAGCTGACGTCCATCATCAACGGGAAGCTTTCCATATTGTCGACGGCCTCGGAGGACTTCGACGGTTGATCGGAAACCGACAACTCGAGGGTTGAAGGCGCGCACCCCCGCTCTGCCCTCCGAGTTCTCGCCTCCAGCTTCTTGTGGTTCCCGGAGCGTGCGCAATTGCGCTCGCCACCGCCGCTTTGCCCTACGGGTTCTCTGTAGTCCCTAACGTGCCCCGGTCCGCTGCGTCGACATGAGAGCGTAGTGCCTCGACGTGGCCCATGGCGTGCGCGGCCCCGGTGACTGGCGGGACTCCGCATGGTGAGGCTCCCCGCGGCCCTCGGCGTGCGCTCGCCTGCGGTTCTCAGTGGATTCGGAGCGGGACTTCCAAACTTGAGCGGAATAGGCTCAACATTCGGGGCGTTCCTTTCCATGGAAATCCCGTGAGAAGGAGAGAATCTATGGACAAACTGACAACGAAATCGCAGGAGGCCCTGGCCGAAGCGATCAGCCTGGCCGCCGACAGGGGGAATCCCCAGGTCGAGCCTTTGCACCTGCTGAGCGCCTTGCTCGGCCAGCAGGGCGGAGTCGCCGTCGCTCTGCTCGACGCGGTCGGCGTCAATCGGGCGGACGTCGCTGCGCGCGCGAACGCCGCCATCGCGGCGCTTCCGGGCGCTGAAGGATCCTCGGTGCAGCAGCCGAGCGCCTCGCGCACGCTCTCGCGCGTCATCAGCGACGCAGGCAAGGAGGCCACCGCCCTCGGCGATGCCTACATCTCCACCGAGCATCTGCTCATGGCCGTCGCCGCCTCGCAGAGCCAGGCGGGCGAGATCCTCCGCGCCGCCGGAACGGACCGCGACCAGCTCGCGGCGATCCTCCCGAACGTGCGCGGCAGCGCCAAGGTGACGAGCCCCGATCCCGAAGGCACCTTCCAGGCACTCGAAAAGTACGGGGCGGACCTGACGGCGATGGCCCGCGAAGGCAAGATGGACCCCGTCATCGGCCGAGACTCGGAGATCCGCCGCGTTGTCCAGGTGCTCTCGCGGCGCACGAAGAACAATCCGGTGCTGATCGGCGAACCCGGCGTCGGCAAGACGGCCGTGGTCGAGGGCCTCGCCCAGCGCATCGTGGACGGCGACGTGCCCGAGTCCCTGCGCGGAAAGCGGCTCATCCAGCTCGACGTCGCCTCGATGGTGGCGGGCGCGAAGTACCGCGGCGAATTCGAGGAGCGCTTCAAGGCCGTGCTCCAGGAGATCAAGGAATCCGACGGGGAGATCGTCACCTTCATCGACGAACTCCACACGATCGTCGGCGCGGGCGGCGGCTCCGAGGGCGCGATGGACGCCGGCAACATGCTCAAGCCGATGCTCGCGCGCGGCGAACTGCGGCTCATCGGCGCCACCACCCTCGACGAATACCGTGAGGGTATCGAGAAGGACCCGGCCCTGGAGCGGCGCTTCCAGCAAGTGTACGTGGGCGAGCCCTCGGTGGAGGACACCGTGGCGATCCTGCGCGGCATCGCGCCCAAGTACGAGGCGCACCACAAGGTGACGATCTCCGACGGCGCGCTCGTGGCCGCCGCGACGCTTTCGAACCGGTACATTCCCGGGCGGCAGCTGCCGGACAAAGCCATCGACCTCGTCGACGAGGCCGCCTCCCGCCTGCGCATGGAGCTGGATTCCTCGCCGGAGGAGATCGACGCCCTCCAGCGCCAGGTGGACCGCCTGAAGATGGAGGAGGCCTACCTCGTCGAAACCGACGGAGACGGTGACGCGGCGGCTGCCGAACGCCTCGACAAGCTCCGCGCCGAGCTCGCTGACAAGTCCGAGGAGCTCGCCGCCCTCAACGCGCGGTGGGAGTCCGAGAAGGCAGGGCGCAACCGCGTCGGCGAGCTGAGGGTCAGGCTCGACGAGCTGCGCACCGATCTCGAGCGGGCCGTCCGCGAGGGCCGCTACGAGGACGCCGGGCGTCTCCAGAACGGCGAGATTCCGGCGATCGAGGCGGAGATCGCGCAGGCCGAGGCGGCCGAGGCCGCTGACGCGGACGCCGACACGGAGCCGATGATCGCCGAGCGCGTGGACGCCGACGAGATCGCCGAAGTCGTCTCCTCGTGGACGGGAGTGCCCGTCGGCCGCCTGCTCCAGGGCGAGACGGAGAAGCTCCTGAAGATGGAGGAGGTCATCGGCAAACGGCTCATCGGCCAGACCGCCGCCGTGGCCGCCGTGGCCGACGCGGTGCGCCGCTCTCGGGCGGGAATCTCCGACCCCAACCGCCCGCTCGGCTCCTTCCTGTTCCTCGGGCCCACGGGCGTGGGCAAGACGGAGCTGGCGAAGTCGCTGGCGGAGTTCATGTTCGACGACGATCGCGCGATCGTGCGCATCGACATGTCGGAGTATTCGGAGAAGCACTCCGTCTCGCGCCTGGTGGGCGCCCCTCCCGGATACGTGGGCTACGAGGAGGGCGGCCAGCTGACCGAGGCCGTGCGCCGCCGCCCGTATTCGGTGATCCTGCTTGACGAGGTCGAGAAGGCCAACCCGGACGTCTTCGATATCCTGCTGCAGGTGCTCGACGACGGCCGCCTGACCGACGGCCAGGGGCGCACGGTGGACTTCAAGAACACGATCCTCATCCTCACGTCGAACCTCGGCTCGCAGGCGCTTATGGACCCTGTGGTCGGCGACGCTGAGAAGCGGGAGACCGTCATGCAGGCCGTCCGCGGGGCGTTCAAGCCGGAGTTCCTCAACAGGCTCGACGACATCATCGTCTTCGATCCGCTCTCGCTGGACGAGATCGGGCAGATCGTCGACCTTCAGGTCGCTCAGGTCGCCGCGCGGCTCGCCTCCCGCCGCATCGCGCTCGACGTGACGCCGGGCGCCCGCGACATCCTGGCGGTGGAGGGCTACGATCCCGCCTACGGCGCGCGCCCGCTGCGGCGGCTCATCCAGCGCGAGATCGGCGACCAGCTGGCCCGCATGCTCCTATCCGGCGAGGTGCACGACGGCGATGCCGTCGTGGCAGACGCCGCCCCTGATGGGAAACAGGGCTTGACCTTGACCGTCAGGAACGGCTGATCGCCAGGCGGCCTTCCTATCAAGAAGCTGCCGTCGAACGAATGCTGAAAGGATGTGGGCGGCCGGTTATGGCCGCCCACATCGCAGTGAAAACGGCTGTATTCCCGATCCTCGTTTTCAGCGAGGGAAAGCGGAAAAAGCCTGCGAATCCTCAGCGAATCCGATGTAGGCCTTGTATGAACGCTCACAACTTGCTATGCTCACATGCATTAGCTCATACAAAGGATTTCTCACTGTAAGGGGTGAATTATGGGCGAAATTCACATTGTGGAGGGGATTTGGAGTCTTTCGCTAAGGCTGTGGGGAGTATTCCGGAGGAACGGTTGAAGTCGGTGGACGGTGAGACGATATTGCGTGAGGCGACGGTAGGTATGCCGGGGTCGGAGTCGAAAGTGCATGCCGCCGACTACGGGGCGGCTCTAGATCGTGAGTGTAAGAAGGTGGCTGCCGCGTTGACGGAGATGGAGAGCGATGTGTTGACCATAGCGGTGACGTATCATCGTGCTGACGAGCATACGGCGGCGGCGTGGGCGCGTCTGTCGCGGGATCCGGCTTCGGAGGCCGGTACCGGCGTGCCGGGGGTGAATCGGCGCGGTGGGCGTCGTGTTCATGGTGGGGGTGATCGGTGATGGGGTTGTCGTGGTCGGATGTCAGGGATTGGAAGTCGTCCTATTTGGAGAGGCAGGTTGAACGGTTGCGCGCTGAGCGGGCGAAGTGGCTTCAGGGCGCGGTGGAGGCGGAGGCGGCGATGAACAAGGTGGCTTCCTCGGGCGCGGGGGTGGAGGCGATTCGGGCTTCGTTGCGCAGGAAGCTGGCGGCGATCGACGTGTGCGTGAACAAGTTGTCGGAGTTGATGATGGCCACCTCTCAGGCGTGTGACGGGGTGTGGTCGGTTCAGACCAGGATTCTGGAGTGCGAGCAGTATGCTGAGGTACACGAGCTGCGCATCCTCAGGGACGGAAGCGTGGAATCGCAGCCGGGCAAGGATGCCAGTGGTGATGACGTGAAGAAGCTGTCCGGTAAGGTCTCCGAGGTCCTGACCTATGCCGGGGCGGTGGACCAGCGTTATAAAATGCGGATGTGGGCTGTGGCCACGGGCATGTATGCATCTCCTGAGACGCATAAGTCGGCCAGTCCGGGCCTGTATGATTTTCCGCAGGCGGAGTGGTCGGCCAGCGAGGTGGCTGGGTGGTGGAAGGCGTTGTCTGCGGCTGAGAAGCAGGATCTGATCGCCCGCCATCCGGAGATGATCGGCAATCTCAACGGCGTGGACATGGCCTCCCGCGACCAGGCCAACCGCATCCTGCTGCCGCAGAAGATCTCGCAGACTGAAGCGAAAGTCCAGGCACTACGAGCCACATTCAAGATGAATCCGAGTGAATACTATCGTCACGATCGCGTTCCCAAATCGAAAGTAGCTGTTAACAGTGAACTAGAATGGGAAGAAAAAAGACTCGCTGACCTTAAAGCTATTCGCAGTAATTTAGAAGAAAATGACAAATTGAGAGAAAGTAAACCCCATACACCTAAGCGTGGTCTTGTTTACATGGACGATTCGAAGAAGGACGACCGTGTCAAGGTCGCTATATCGACCGGTGACGTCGATCGTGCCAAGCATGTCAGCACCGTCCTTCCCGGGATGAATAATGTTCCATCTGAAGATATTGGTGATCATGTAAAAAATGCCGAAAGAGTACGACAGCATTCTATACGCAATGCAAAAATATCTTCTGAGCAGGTAGCAACAATTGCGTGGATGTATGATACGCCGCAGGGTGGTCAGGTGGTGTCGTCGAAGTATGCGACGAAGGCGTCGCAGGAGATCGGGTCGGCTCTGGAGGGAATGCACGCCTCTCGCCATGCAAACGGTATTGAACGCGCGCACACTTCCCTTTTGGGACATTCCTATGGGTCGACGACGGCGGGCAAAGTCGCCAAACTGGTCCGCAAAGGCGTTCTCGACGATTTGGTGATGTACGGATCGCCGGGCGCAGGCGCTCATGATGCTAGGGAGTATAATCTAGATCACGGGAGGGCGTATGTTTCGGGGATTAAAAGTGATGATGCAGTTAAGGGTAAAGGAACTCTTAACAGTAAATTCGGTAATAATCCAATGGTTATGCCGGGCGTCAAACATCTCGCGAATAACTCGGAGCGTGATCGTTTATTTTTTATTCCTTGGAAAATGTTCGATCGACATTCGGAATATCTTGAAGAGGGAACGAGTTCCTTAGAAGATATTTCTCGAGTTGTCACTAAAGTTCCAGTGAAGGGAGAACGATAATGAAGTTTTGTCGAAAAATATGTTCAATTACTTTATGTTTGATTATTATTTCATGTTCTTCGGTATCTAGAAACGAAAAACATAGACAAATTGGAGATGGAACTAAAGAATTGAGAAAGCGGCAAACTATTGAAGAATATAAACGAAATACACTTCCACGTATTGAAAAGTTTCTAACTAAACTATCGCTCGCTGGCGCAGGAGAATTGGTCTATGAAGAAAGCGACTACGATGAAACGTGCGGAGAAAATAAAGAAGGGAAAAATTATTTGAGCGCTAATATAAAAGGTCGTTCAATTGACGTAAATAAGGTCATAAAATATGGTAATGATATTTTGAAGCCTGCAGGTTTTTCTAAAAGAACTGAACGGAAATACGATAATGGAGACATTGTACTCTATTGGCTTAACGTAAAAGATGGAGGTTATGTATCACTTACGGTTTCTCCGCAGGACTTCATTGGAATTTTCTATGTTTCTGGATGCCGTCCGACTGACGGGACTACGACGCCTTCGCCGAGTCTCACACCTAAGAAAACATGGTCCGGATACGAGACAACAACTCACTCTGGCACTAATAAAGGATGAGAAATGAAAAGATTTTTCACCGAATCTGCGTGGTGTCGGTGTGTCTGGTTTTGATTTCGTGTGCGTCGATTACCGGGAAAAGGAGCGGAACGTTCTGGGGTGGTTCGAAGGCTTTTGAGAAGCGGCAGACTATTGAGGCTTATAAACGCGATACTGTGCCCATGATCGAAAAGTTTTTGGTGCGCATTTCCCAGGCTGGCGCGGGAGAATTCATCTTTGATGGAGACGATCAAGATCGTCGGTGCGGGGAAAATGATGATGGTTATGATTATTGGAGTCCAAATATATCTGGAAAGCCGATTGAAGTGGCTGAAGTGATCAAAGCTGGCGATAAATATCTTGTTCCCGCAGGCTTTTCTAAAAAAACTCAGCGTAAACATGAGAATGGAGATGTTAGATTCTTTTGGTTGAATAAAAAGGATGGTGGGTATGTCACTGCGATAGTATCGCCGAAAAGCCACACTGGGATATACTACATCTCAGGATGCCGTCCAAGCGATGGAAGTGCGACACCGTCGCCAAGTCCAACGCCCACGGGAAAGCTACCTGACGCCACTAATTCTAGCTATAAGACATCAGATCCAAATGGCACGCCAACCGAATAATTTGTTGCCAACGTGTTGCTTGGAAGGCAATAATACAGGTTTACATCGCTCGCATGGCGTCCGTTAGTGCCGGCCAGGCCTCGGCATGCTCCGTTCCGAATGGTTTGGCTCCGAGGAATGCCCCGGTGCGCCCGGCGTCCGGATCGACCCACAGGAACGATCCCGCCTGACCGAAGTGCCCGAAGGTGCGCGGCGAAAACGAAACACCCGTCCAGTGCGGAGCCTTGTGGTCTCGGATCTCCACACCGAGCCCCCACGCATTGTCCGCCTGCCGTCCGTAACCGGGAAGAATCCCCGAAATCCCGGGGAACTGCGGCGAGGTGGCCTCGGTGTGAAGGTCGGCCGAAATCAGAGTCGGAGCGAGGAGATCCCTCCCCAAGGCGAGGAGATCGCGAACCGACCCTTCACCCGAATGCGCCGGAGAACCCGGAATCGCGGTCGCCGACATCCCCAGGGGGATCAGCACGGCTTCCTCCATCCACTCCCGAATGCCCACGCCCGTCGCCGCCTCGACGTGCTCGCCCAGAACTTCGAATCCGAGATTCGAGTACACTCGGCGCCGCCCCGGCGGGGAGATGGCCGCACCGCCTTCGAACGGCAAGCCCGAGGCGTGTGCGAGCAGATGACGAACCGTCGAACCGGGCGGCCCAGCCGGATCCTCTAGCGAAATGAGACGGCGCTCCACCGCGACCAGCGCCGACAGCGCCGCCACCGCCTTCGTCACCGACGCCATCGGAAAGACGGCGTCGAGATCCCCGCGGGACGCGATGACCGAATCGGCGTCCGCCACGCCGAAAGCGTGCGGAAAGGAGAAACCGCCGAAACCGTGCGAAGAGAAGGCGGAGGGGATGCCGTGCGCATTGGAGGGGGCGCCGTACACAGCGCCGTGCGCAAGGGGATCTCCCGGGGAATCAAAGGCCGGGGAGCGAAGGCGTGCCGCGGGGGAGGACGCGTCCGGTGGAAGGCTCACCGGCTCAGTCTGCCATGCCCGAACCGACGGACGGAAGACGCTGGTCCGCATATCGTGCCGGGGGATTCCCGAAGTCGGCCACGGCGCGGCCGTGCCCTCGCGCGTCCTGACCCGCTGTGAGAAGTCGCCTACGGTGGGTTCAGCTATCCACTCGAAGGGGAGGCACCCCGTAGACTACGGCCATGCGCACGATCAAGAATTGGCTGACCGACATGGACGGTGTCCTCATCCACGAGGAGAAGGCTCTGCCGGGTGCCCCGGAGTTCATCGACACGCTTCGCGAACGCGAACTCTCCTTCCTCGTTCTGACGAACAATTCGATCTTCACCCAGCGTGATCTCGCCGCGCGCTTGGAGGCCTCCGGGGTCTCCGTGCCCGAAGACAACATCTGGACCTCGGCTCTGGCCACGGCCAGCTTCCTCGCCACGCAATCGGATTCCCGACGCGCCTACGTTGTCGGCGAAGCGGGACTGACCACTGCGCTATACGAAGTGGGTTTCGTGATGACCAACATCAAACCCGACTTCGTCGTGCTGGGCGAGACCAGGACCTACAGCATCGACGCTCTCACCCAGGCCATCCGCTTGATCGACGAAGGCGCGCGCTTCATCGCCACGAACCCCGACGTGACCGGCCCCTCCGCCGAAGGGCCGATCCCGGCCACCGGCGCCGTGGCGGCGATGATCACCGCCGCCACGGGCAAAGTCCCCTACTACGTCGGGAAGCCGAACCCGATCATGCTGCGCAACGGGCTCAACAAGATCGACGCGCATTCCGAAGAGACCGCTCTGATCGGCGACCGCATGGACACCGACATGCTCGCCGGCATGGAGGCGGGACTGCAGACCCACCTCGTCCTATCCGGATCGACCGCCCGCGACGACATCGGGAAGTTCGCTTTCCGCCCCGACTACGTGCACGAGGGGATCGGGGAGCTCCTCGACCTCATATAGCCGACACAGCAGAAGCGAATCCCCGCGTTCCCGGCCCGGCGCCAGCCGCCTCTGCCGGAAGCGCGTCTGGCCCTAACGGCCTCTTGCGCTGTCGGCCCGGCGTCATTGGAACGCTGGGCCGACATGCACGCACGCAGGGCTCGCACAATGCCTCTTCGCACAGCGCCTTTGGAGTCGGAACTGACGAAGCTGAGTCGGGGTGCGTGGGACCGAGTCCATTTGAGGCCGCACCCCATGTCGAGAGGCCTCGGGTTAGCGCAGGCTTCGAGCGGCTGGATCGGGCTCTTTCCAAGCGAAATCTCGGGTCGCGCGGGTTGGGTGCGGCTGCAGGAGGCCTCCGGGCACGTGGGTTACGCGGTTACAGGAATGCGGCGCCCACGAGGCTCACGTCGTCGCCGAGCTGCGCTGGGACGACGATCCCCGCGCGGTTGGCGGGCACGAGCGCCTCCCGGGCGACGCATTCGCAGGCGCGGGATATCCACTGCGGATGCGCGATGGCTACGCCGCCGCCGATCACGATGAGCTCGGGATTGAACGCATTGGCCATGTCGACGCAGGCCGAGGCCACCGCCCGTGCGGCCGACTCGAGCACCAGCCGGGCGGCGATATCGCCCGCTGCGGCGCACTCGTCGACGTCCTTGCCGGTCAGGGCCCGCCCCGACGCCAGGATCTCATGCAGCGGACCGCCTTCTTCCGCCAGGTCGCCCGCCCGCCGGGCGATCGCGGGGCCCGAGGCT
>ERZ773083.2534-NODE-2534-length-11240-cov-4.266696_pt1 | contig 11240 bp, 7 predicted proteins | sample MGYA00511465_ERZ773083 | MGnify/ENA primary metagenome ERZ773083 (study PRJEB29015, sample SAMEA2738001) | human oral metagenome | biome: human oral; feature: human-associated habitat; material: dental | place: China | collected 2060 ... | reverse complement strand
TGTTCTTTCAGAATATTGGAATTATCAATAATTTGCTCATTAATATTTTTTTCTTCTATACCTCCAAAATAATTAAGCAAAGCACTTAGTCCGCCGTTAAAACCATTCGAAATAGCCGCCAATCTCCAAGCATCCTTTATATATATCTCTGCTGAAATAATTGCGGCTTCTTTTCTAAAGTCTTTACCTGTATTCAATATCACTATATCTTCTTTTCCACTTTGTTTTATAGTAAAGGTGAATTTGTCAATTTCAGACATTGTACCCTTTCCATCAATACTAACCGTAAAAACTAATTTTACGATCTCTTTCGGTATATTACTTAAATTAATTTCAAATATGTCAATATTACCGCTCTTTTTGTAATTAATGTCATTATTAGGAGTGGAGGTTTGATTATAAAAAATCATATAATTCTCATTTGATAATTTTCCATCTTTATCTACTCCAAAACAACAACAGTCATAAGTAGCTTTTCCAAGTACTGTCATCTCTACTATAAATGTCTTATTTACATCTATATGCTTTTCCAGCTTATCTCTCATTCCCTTTACAAATTGCATTTCCTGCTCCTTAAAAAAATAGTCGTTTTGTTTACCAAATACTATACTTTATTTTAATTTTCTCGTATGATATTTTAATTTTAATGAACAAGAAAGTCAATAAATAAACTACATTTTATCTTATAATATATGGTAGCTCCACATACGAAACCACCGCCTCTTTTTTCCTCTGTACCCAGTCTACTTCTTCACCTAAAAGTTTATTAAGTGCAATGTTAGGTATATTTATATCCGCTGCCAGACAGCTCATCTGCAAGCCCCCCGACATCCTTGCATTTATTTCAAGCAGATACAGCTTACTTCCTTTATATTTGAATTGCACATTAAAGGGGTATTTTATATCTATATTAGCCGTAATTATCCTGACCATATTTAGGATATCCTCATCATAAAATACTCTTTCGTCTCTTGAGTTCCCTTTTTCTCTTGGGACAGCAATAAGCCCTTTTTCAGTATTAAGGCAGTCCACACTAATTTCATTTCCCTCTAAGTAGGGCATCAGTATGATGTCATCAAAGTCCTCTACACCTTCCAGTACAGCCAAGTAATCATCATAGCTTATACCCACGCCGGCATAGCTTTTGATTTTCTTTAAGCCCTTACTTTCTTTGCATATTTTCCTAAAGCTCTTACCGCCCTCATCTCTTACGAACTTTGCACATACAACTTCGTTGTCTGAACTAAGTTTTGCATAAGCCTTTTTAAACTCCTCTACACTAGCCACCTTATAGTAATCGGGTACATTTATACCGTCTATACTCTTAAAAAAATCATAGGTTTTTACCTTATCTTCCAAAAGTGAGACAGTTTCATAATCATCCAAAAGAACTTTTACACCTATATCGTTGAATTTATCGATATTTTGACTGATGCTTAGCATATTTCTTCTCGGTACCAATACATCCACCTGCCTGCTTTTACAAAAGTCAAGGCAGTAGCTTATATACTCCGCTCCTTCACAGGTCGGCTCCTCATACCATTCATCACAAACCTTTTGAATTACGGAGTTTTTCTGCATATTACTGCCTATAATATAGATTTTTTTATTTGCATCCTCCTTCATCAGCTCAATAAGTCTGTATGAAGTGCTGAACCAATGGTTAAACCAAACTCTTATCATCCCCATCTCCATTCTTAAAACAAGCCGCCATAAAAGCAACCTGTAATGTATTTTTTACACTATCTCCATTCTGCGAACAAGTCGCAACAAAAACAGCTATGAAAGTATTTTTACTCTATTTCCATTCTGCTGACAAACCGCAATACAAATATCATGTAATATGTTTTTTATCAACTTGTAAAACCTGCCGTAAATAGTTTGATATTCTCATAGCCTACCGCCAGATTAATATTTTGCCCTCTGTCGATTCCGGCAGTACTTATGCCTATGACCTCTCCGTACATATTAAGCAGTGCCCCTCCTGAACTTCCATGTGATATGGGAGCGGTAAACTGTATCATATCTACATTATCTATATTTCTAAAACCTGAGATAATTCCGTCGGATACGGAATTAAAAAGCCCCAGAGGACTTCCTATCGCAACGACCTTTTGCCCTCTGACAAGGGCTTTTTCACCCCTGTATATGGGAATAGGCTTTAACTGCCTTTTTATTCTAAGCACTGCCAAATCGGTATTTGAATTATATTTGATAAGTTCGTTGGTGGAGTATACCTTGTCCTCTTCCTCTACTCTGACGGAATAAAATCTTCCTCCTGCTGCCACATGGTGGTTGGTCAAGATAAATCCGTCTTTTCCGATCATAATACCCGAACCCGTACCTATGACTTCTCCCTTGGCATCATGTATAGCAATAAGCACTACGGAAGAAGCCAACTTTGCAAGTTCTTCAAAGCTTAGTTCTCTTCTTACACTGCTTGCTTGTTTTACGGCAGCTACAGGAGGTACATAGGAAGAAGGAGTATTATTTACCAAGGCTTCCTGAGCCTTTTTATTTTTTTGCGGTCTTGGCGGAATCACCACTTTTTTACTGACGCCGGCATTAACAGTGTCGGAACTAAAGTCCTCTTTCTTAACAGCGGCATTTGGTACCTTTTTTATATAGGACTTGATATCGGTATTCCCATAAGCACCCAACCTAAATTTTTTAGAGTATTCCAAAAGCCCGTCCGCTATCTCTATGTCGGCTTTATTTTGTATCAGCAGCACATCACAGCCTATAAATGTCAAAAATAAGTAAAATAAGTATTCCTGTTCTCTTGTAACATTATCCGCAATAACTTTTATTAGGATGTTTTCATTCCAATCTTTTAAGGCTTCGGACATACTTTCATCAAGCCAGTAGAATAATTTGATTATAAAGTTTTTAATAATTGAATAACTTGTATTTTTCCCGAACTTCTTATACTCATCACTTACCCTTCTTAATGCCTGTAAAAATATACTTTTAAGTGTCTCATTTAATAAAATATTTCTAAAAGTCCCTATAGAGCCGCCTTCCCATTTTGAATAAAGATTCTGATAATACTCCGAGTCTTGTATTTTAAGCAGTTTTGGAAGTGTAGTTATTCGAACATATTTAAGTTTATTATTTGCCGCTTCTTTATCCATTTGCCTATCTGCATCTTCAATCAAACTTTGAATATTTTGTGGCTCACCGACCGCTCTTATAAAGTATACATCTCTTATACCGTTGTTATATCCGCCCTTTATATTTAGAAATGCTTCTATCGAGTCTATACTCAAAATATTGTACCTATAATTCAATGTTTCCATAAAAGTTAATACCACCTTTTTGCTGTCTGTTCTCTAATCTTTCTATAGTATAAAGTATATCTTTTTTTTTCAATAAATGATATACTTTATTGCGTTGTTAATCTTTTTGCAAAGGTGTGAAAAACTATGAAAGATAATGTTCTATATTACAGTGTAGGTGCTTTGTTATACTGCCCTGCCAACAAAGAATCAATTGCAAATTCAATTATAAATGAAAAATTCGGCACAAAATTCTCACTGGCTCTTTGCCTTGAAGATACTATTAATGATGATTTTGTAGCTGAAAGCGAAGAGCTTTTAATTGCATCTATTAAAAAAATTTTTATAAGCTATCAAAAACAGCCCTTTTATTTGCCAAAGATATTTATAAGAGTGAGAAATCCCGAGCAGATCAAAAGATTGACCGAGCATCTTAAAGAAAATATTGAGATAATTACCGGATTTATTATACCTAAGTTTAACCTTGGTAATGCTAAGGATTATATTAACGAAATAATCAGGGCAAATGAGCTTGCAAACAAAAAGCTTTATATGATGCCGATCTATGAAAACTCCACTATTATTGACCTCAGATATAGGACTGATATACTTTACTCATTAAAAGAACTCTTGTCACAGGCGGAAGAGCTTGTATTAAATATAAGAGTAGGGGGCAACGATCTTTGCCATATGTTCGGTTTCAGAAGACAGGTTGACGAGTCTATTCACAAAATAAGACCCATCTCCAATATTTTCTCAGATATAATTACGGTATACGGTTTGGATTATATTGTGTCCGGTCCGGTTTGGGAGTATTATGCAGGAGAGAACTGGGAACAGGGCTTGATCAGTGAGATTAAAGATGATAAACTCTGCGGATTTATCGGCAAAACTGTTATACATCCGAATCAAATACCGGTAATCAACCAAGCCTATAAGGTATCAAGATATGACTTCAACGATGCACAGGAAGTGCTTGACTGGAATAAAAATTCCAATTCCTTCGTACTGGGCAGTCTTTCAAAAGACCGTATGAATGAGTACAAGACCCACATTAACTGGGCAAAGAAAACTATTTTTTTGGCAGAGTCATTCGGTATAAAAGATTAAACAGCATAATTAAATAAAAACACTCCCTATTTCAATCATACTTGCGCTACTGTTAATAAAGTTTTGACTTTCTTTTACAAACTGTGGAATTTGTAAACAGCAGCGAACGATGCACTAGGGAGTGTTTCTTTAATCGGCAACCGAAAGGAATTATTTACCAAATAAGCAAATGGCTTTTGCAAGCACTGATTTTTATAGAAGACACTATGGGCTTTTCATGTTAAACCGGCAAAAATCACTATAATCAGCTTGTTTATAGCATCACAGCACTATTACTATGGTGTGATTTTTAACATTCCGTTGAAGAAATGTTCAGCCTCAATATTCTCCGGTGGGTAAATATCCAAACTAAACTCTATATCATTTATCTTCGATTCATCTATATCATTTTCTTTAAATGTTTCTTCATACCATTGGATATTGGACAAAGATACCTTACCTGCACTTACATCTTTGAAAAAATCTGCTCCAACCATATATCCGTTTATAGACATATCATCTCCTGAAACTGTGATATCTTTATCTGTTTTATTAACAATGTAAAGGTTTATGGAATAACCCAATTCATTTTCTTTATTATCTCCGGTATAAATAACTGTAACATACTCATTGTCAACAAGTACCTGATCCCCTGCCTTTGCTTCATAGACGAACTTGCCGGCATTTTCTTTACCGTACGGATAAATATGTATAGACTCGCTCATTGTATAAGGCTCATCATAAGTGTATTTACCTTCTGTGACATTTACAATAAGCTCTATATCAGTATATTCTTCAATGCCGTATTCTTTAAGATTCTCAATAAACACTGTTATATTTGCTTTTTTACCCGGGTTGATAAAAATAATTGTATAAGGATCAACCTCTACTCCGTTGACCTGTCCTTTTTGTATGCCGAATGTATAAGTTTTATCCGGAGATTTATTTTCAATCAAGAGATTAACCAAATATCCATATTCACTATCTTCATCTATACTTTTTGCTGTAATCGAAAACAATTCATTATCAACCAGCATTTCATTTTTAAGTGTAATCGGTCTTGTACTTTTAGAGGGTGTTTTTTTACCTTCCTTTGTCTCTTCTTCGTCTTTAGACTCTTCTTCATCCGATTCATCTTCATCCGACTCGTCTTTAGACTTATCCTTAGACTTATTCTTCTTGCCTTTTTTTGTTTCTTTTGTACTTTCGGTTTTTTTATCTTCCTTTACATCTTCTTTGGATGCGGTACAGGCAACAAGTAATATACTAAGCATCAAAAACATTAACAAACGATACAATTTTTTCATACGATACCTCCGCTTATTTGCTTGATTTTTATGTAAAACTTTATATTTACAATACGCAGCTCAAAGCTTTATCTTTTATATAAAAGAGCGACTCTTCCCCCACACGAGTACGTTATTGTTAATATCTATTATTATGGTGTAATAGTTACTTTTCCGTTAAAGAAATGTTCTCTATCAGAGTTATCTTCATCGTAAATATCCAAATTAAACTCTATATTTGATATACTTGATTTATCTATTCCCGCCGACTCAAAGTCCGAATTCAACCAATTTATACCTGAGAAAGCACTTTTTCCCCGATCAAGAGTTTCCATATAAAGAGGATCTGCCATATGTCCGTTTACGGATACATCACCGGCATCAAGTGTCACCCTGCTATCTGTCTTATTGACAATATATATTGTTGCTGTATATCCGCTAACATCATCACTCTCACTGCCCACGTAAGCAACTGTAATATATTCATTATCTACAAGCACCTGATCTGTATCCTTTATCTCATACTCAAACTTAGTTGCCTTTTCCTTACCATAGGGATAAATATGTATAGTCTCATCAGGAAGAGGCTCATCCATAATATCGTCACTGTTATAAGCAAGAATTTTAATTTCTATATCGGTATACTCACTGACTCCATATTTTTTCAAATTCTCAAGAAAGATTGCTGTCTCTTCCTCTTTTCCTGCAGGAACATCTGAATACATTAGTGAACTTACCTGTACTCCGTTTACTGATGCCTCTTTGGTGGTAATCATATAATTTGTATCCTTAGATTTGTTTTCAACTAAGACGTTAATAGTATATTCTCCAATACTGTCTTCACCCATACCTTGTATGGTAATAGAATACTCATCATTGTCAATTACCTTATCCCCATCACTCTTTGAGTCTTTGGTTTTAGATGATTTTTTCTTCTTTCCAGACTTTGTTTCTTCCTCATCTTCAGAATCTTTATCTTTAGATTTTTTATCTTTTTTAGACTTCTTTTTCTTCTTTGATTTTTTTGTACCTTCTTCAGTCTTTTTATCTTCCTTTTTGCTCTTGCTTTCAGATGAGCCGCAGGCAACAAGCAATACACTTAGAATTAAAAGCATTAAAAAGTTATAAATTTTCTTCATAAAATTCCTCCTCTTCTTTGGTATATTTTTACATTAAAACTTATATCTGTAAAAATATATTAAACACTTTGATAGTGTAAGAATAACATGAAATACGAGCCTTTACAAGCAATTACCCAATATTGACAATATATTAAGACAACTTCTTATACTAACTAAAAACTTTTTAATTAATCTAAATATAAATGTATTATAAGTTTTAATATGTTATTGTATAGATATGTAAAGTGGAAGTCTTATCATTGTTAATAAAAAGTCAATTCTTTGCAAAAATAATTTCTTATATTTTTTCAGTGTTAGAGCTAATGTATAAAAATCCCTTATTTTATAGTTTTTAAAGCAAACTTGCTTTTTATACTCTACTCAAATAAGCTCCTTAACTACCTTTTTGGCTAATTGTATAAATGCCGCTGCAGAAGATGATAAGTTTTTTTGCTTCATAACTCCTATGCCCAAGGTTCTTACCACACAGGGGGATGTGGGTATTATATTTATATTGGCATCTCTGCCTTTTAAAAACATTTCAGGCAAAAGACTTATTCCAAGGTTATTTTCCACCATGGAAATAATAGTATTTTCATCATTGCATGAAAATTTTATATTGGGCTTTATATTTGCCACCTCAAAGGCTGTGCTCACATCACTGTCAATGCCGCTTGAAGATGCTATAAAAGGATATTCTAAAAAAGCCGAGAAAGGAAATGTCTTATTATAATCCTTAGGCAGAGTAATATCGGCAGATGTTACAGCATATAAATTATCTCTTGCAAGGCTTATAAACTTAAAATTTTGATCCTTTCTCCAGCTTAGAAATCCGAGATCTATAACGCCATCATACATCCATGTTTCTATAGTTTCCACACCGCCTTCATGTATGCTGATTTTTATATTCGGATATAATTCCTGAAACTTTTTTATAATAGAAGGAAGCCACTGTCTTGCTATGCTTGAATAAGTTCCTATATTGACTTCGCCCTTTTTCAGTCCGGTTATGGAGTCTATGCTTTCCATAAGCTTATCATAGTTTCCAAGAATAGCCCTTACCTTGGGAAGTAAAAACTCCGCATCCTTTGTAAGAGATACTCCATGATTGGTTCTTTTTAAAAGTGAAACTCCCATTTCTTTTTCAAGTTTATTAATTGCATGGCTTACACCGGACTGTGTATATCCCATTCTTTGTGCACTGTCAGAAAGGTTTTTGGTTTGTGCAATATCTGAGAAAAGCTGCAATTTATAGATATCCATCTAAGTCCTCCTTTGTTAAAAATTTAGTTATGAAATTTTGTCATAAGGCTGATTAACTATTCTCTCTTTACTAATAACATATTTAGAACTACAATGCAAATACAAAAAGCTCAAAAACAAATAATAAATTACTTAATATAACTTTTTATTTCAAAATATTATCAAGTTATTACTTAAGTTATTTTACTAAAAATTTCAAAGTTTAACCATATTATTATTACGGATTATTTTGATGTAAATTGTTAATATATAGACATTTTATAATCTGCAAAGTTTATAACTTTTGAGTTTCTCAGCCTTAGAAACTCAATTTAGGAGGAAATATATATATGAAACTTACTTTTCCGCTGAGGCAGCACATAGGTGTTCCCTCAGAACCTGTTGTATCGACAGGTGCTCATGTAAAAAGAGGTCAGCTTATAGCCAAAAAACCTGACGCTTCACTTGGAGCAAATATTTTTTCAAGTGTGGACGGTACGGTAGACTCCGTTAATGAAGCAGAGATAGTAATCAATGAAGAAAATACCGATTTCTCAAAGTATGAAAAGCTCACTGAAACTTCTCCTCTCAAACTTATTGAAGAGTCCGGGTTGGTAGGACTTGGAGGTGCCGGTTTTCCAACTTATGTAAAACTCGGCAAGAAGTTTGAAAGCGGCGGAGTTATAGCGGTAAATGCCGCAGAGTGTGAACCTATACTCTCACATAACATAGACAGGATCGAAAAAGAACCTCAGCAATTAATAGAAGGATTAAAAATTGCTATGGAGGTCGTAAATGCTCAAAAGGGCATCATTTGCTTAAAGCATATACATACCAAGGCTATCGAGATCTTAAAAAACACTATAAAGGATGACAATATTACTATATTTGAATTAGAAAACATATACCCGGTAGGTGAGGAAAGAGCCATAGTAAGAGATGCCCTGGGAGTATTGCTCGACCCTGAGCAGTTACCTTCTGCAGCAGGTGCAATAGTTATCAATGCAGAAACCGTTTATAGACTTCGTGAGGCAGTTATTGATAAAAAGCCCCTTATAGACAAAGATTTGACCGTAGCAGGCAAGCTTAAGGAAAATGCCTCTATACATATATTCAGAGATGTTCCGCTTGGAGAGAGTGTAGGAACGGTTATAGATATGGCAGGGGGACTTGGATCCGAATACGGTGAAATAATTATGGGAGGACCTTTTACCGGAAAAAGAACCACTCTTTCGGAACCTATAGTAAAGACTACCGGTGGAATTATAGCCGCAGAAAACTTTATGCCAGGTCCCAAGAAAATAGGGCTTTTGGTATGTGCCTGCGGAGCCAATAAGGAAAGACTTGAAGAACAGGCTAAGAGCATGGGCTCAGAAGTAGTAGGAGTAGAGTATTGCAAACAGGCTAAGCAAGTAAAAAACAGCCTTAAGTGTGAAAATCCGGGCAGATGTCCCGGACAGGTGCAAAAAGTTATGGCATTAAAGAAGAACGGGGCACAGGCGCTACTTATAAGTAACTGTACCGACTGTACCAATACCGTAATGTCATGTGCACCACAATTAAAGTTGCCGGTTTATCATTGTACTGACGGTGCTTTACGCTCAGTCAACTACAAGATGATAAGAAGATTTAAAAATTAAAAATAATTGTTACAGTTCAGATAGGATAGATATAAATGAATAGTATACACCTGAAAGCAAGTTTTAGTTCGGTATATTGTTCATGTATATCTATCAGGATACTACAGACATTCATAATTCGTCTGATTTATAAATAAAATTTAGAAATCTTAATTTTTGACGAATTATAAATGCCTATCTGAACTGTAATAAATAATTAATTATAAGGAGGAAGTAAGTAATGTCAATTACACAGGAAACACTGCAACAGCATCTTAAAGATCCTGCGATCTTCTGCTGTAGAAGAGAAAAGGGAACAGTTATAAGTGCAGCAGACCTTGAGGATCCGGGACTTTTTGCAGATATGCAGGAAGCGGGACTCCTAACACTCAGCCCCGAAGGACTCCGTATAGAGCAGGTTATAGGACGCACTTTACTTGAGGATACCGAGGCACTTACACCTATTACCGCTAATGTACTTGACTCTGTAAATCAGGTAGAAGAGGAAAAAGCAGCTGCCAAGAGCAGTGCAGATGTTTCACAACCGGTAGCAAATTCAGCTACAGTTTCACAATCAACTGTAAGAACAGGAGGAGACGGCATGATTCATATTGAGATTGGAAAAGCGGAGAAATTCGAAGGATTAAAACTTGATGTACCTGTATTTGCAGGTGCTGCTGCACCGGCTGCACTTGCTGCACAGCCTGCAGATGAAAAGCACGGTGAAAAGAAAGTTATACGTCAGCTTATTAAAAAGCACATCAAAATTAAAGATGTAAAACTCGGCAAAGAAACTTCTATCAAGGACGGTGTTATCACTATAGATAAGGATATCGTTAAAAAGGCAGTCAATGAGGATGTGCTTTGTAAGAGTCTTGAACTTGAAGTTATTTATCCTGATAAGAGACATATCTACACAGAGACCATCATGGATGTATGCCCTATAGCTACCAAGGTTGAAGGTGAACTCGGTGAGGGTGTTACCAAGGTTGTAGACGGCGTTGTATTCATGCTTACAGGTGTTGACGAAGACGGAGTTCAGGTACATGAGTTCGGTTCTTCAGAAGGCTATCTTGACGAGAAAATGTTCTTCGGTCATCCGGGATGTGCTGACGAGGGCGATATCATAATCCGTTGCCATGCTGTAATTCAAAGACTCTCAGGTATGACAAGACCGGGTCCTTTCGCAGCTCATAAGTGCCAAGACTACATAATACAGGCTGTTCGTAATGAGCTCAAGGATTACAACGGCGAAGTAGTTCGTGAAGAAGTATGTGAAGATGTAAGAAGAAGCGGCAATCCGAGAGTTGTTCTTATCAAAGAGATCATGGGACAGGGAGCTATGCACGATAATGTACTCTGCCCGACAGAGCCTTGCGGAATCCTCGGAGGACAAAAGAATGTTGACTGCGGTAACGTTCCGATAATGCTTACACCTAACCAGGTTAGAGACGGATCAATCCATGCACTTACCTGTATAGGACCCGCTACTAAGGAAATGACTCGTCACTACATAAGAGAGCCGCTCGTAGAAGGGCTTGCAGCAGACAGTGAACTTGACCTTATAGGTGTTGTATTTGTAGGTTCTCCTCAGGTTAATGATGA
>ERZ773083.2533-NODE-2533-length-11240-cov-16.277693_pt1 | contig 11240 bp, 11 predicted proteins | sample MGYA00511465_ERZ773083 | MGnify/ENA primary metagenome ERZ773083 (study PRJEB29015, sample SAMEA2738001) | human oral metagenome | biome: human oral; feature: human-associated habitat; material: dental | place: China | collected 2060 ... | reverse complement strand
CACAGCCGTTGAGTGAAGAAGCGCCTTATAAATATGTGAGTAAAATGCGTGCTTCTATCGTGGTATTAGGTCCGATTTTGGCACGTAATGGTCATGCCAAAGTTTCTATGCCTGGTGGTTGTACGATTGGAAGTCGTCCTATTGACCTTCATTTGAAAGGATTAGAGGCAATGGGGGCTGAAATTAAGCAGACGGCTGGATTTATTGAGGCCAAAGCTAACCGATTGCATGGAGCTCATATTTACATGGATTTTCCAAGTGTGGGTGCGACGCAAAATATCATGATGGCAGCAACTTTAGCAGATGGTATAACAGTGATTGAAAATGCAGCGCGCGAACCGGAGATTGTTGATTTAGCTGTTTTATTGAACAAAATGGGAGCTAAAGTTCGTGGTGCAGGTACAGAGACACTAACCATTACTGGAGTTGAGGAGCTGATGGGGACAAGCCATAGTGTAGTACAAGACCGCATTGAAGCCGGGACTTTTATGGTAGCAGGTGCTATGACTGGTGGTAATATTCTTATTCAAGACGCTATCTGGGAGCATAATCGTCCACTTATTGCGAAATTGCTAGAAATGGGTGTCTCTGTTACCGAGGAAAATGAGGGGATTCGGATTCGTTCAGATTTGGCCAAACTGAAGGCAGTCAATGTCAAAACACTTCCTCATCCTGGTTTCCCAACAGATATGCAGGCACAATTTACAGCTTTGATGACGGTTGCTAAGGGCGAATCCACTATGATTGAGACTGTTTTTGAGAATCGTTTCCAACATCTGGAAGAAATGCGTCGAATGGGTCTACACTCGGAAATTATGCGAGACACAGCTCGTATTGTTGGTGGCCAAGCTTTGCAAGGAGCCGAAGTGATGTCAACGGACTTGCGTGCAAGTGCCGCGCTAATTTTGACTGGTTTGGTTGCAGACGGTGAAACAAAAGTAGGACAACTAACTCATTTGGATAGAGGTTATTATCAATTTCATAAAAAACTAGCTAATTTGGGTGCAAATATTAAGCGAGTGAAGGAAGAAGACGATGAATAATAATTTGAAATATGTTAAAAAACAAGTCGGAATTGTTTTGGCCGTCTTATTGTTTGGTTTGATTTTGTTTGCACTTGGCTTGGTTGTTGGCTATGGTGGAAAAAATCCATGGGATATTCTATCTCCAGACAAGTGGCAGGAGATTGTCAGCAAATTTACAGGACGATAGTATTTATTGAAAGAAGGTTGAGAGTTGCTCAGCCTCCTATTTTATTTTAAGAAAGGAGAAAAATGGCGCAGAGAAAATCCAATCAAAAAGTAATACAGAGTGTTATTGGAGGGATTATTGCACTTAGTTTAGCTCTTGGTGCTTATTATTTTCGAGCAAATAATAATGGTACAGTTCATCAAGATAGTTCTGCCATTAACAAAAGTCTCGAGCAACATCATGCGGGTCCTAGTAAAGATCTGGCTCAGAGTGTATTGACAGGTAATGTGCGTTCACAATTTAAAGGGAAAATCGAGTGGAATGGCGCAGGAGCTTTTATTGTCAATGAGAATAAAAATGATTTAGATGCTAAAGTGGGAAGTATTCCTTATGCGGATAATAAGACAAAATTGGTCAGAGGTCGAACTGTTCCGACGGTAGCAAATGCTCTTTTGTCCAAAGCTACTCGTCAGTATAGGAATCGTGAAGAAACAGGTAATGGTTCAACAACTTGGACACCTGCTGGCTGGCATCAAGTGAAGCATTTATCGGGTGAATATCATCATGCAGTTGACCGTGGACATCTGCTAGGCTATGCCTTGATTGGTAACTTGAAAGGCTTTGATGCTTCGACTAGCAATCCCAAAAATATTGCGGTGCAAACGGCTTGGGCGAATCAAGCAAATGCTAGCCATTCTACAGGTCAAAATTTTTATGAAACGAAAGTACGTAAAGCTCTTGATAAAAATAAACGAGTTCGGTATCGAGTGACCTTGATTTACGCAAGTGAGCAGGATTTAGTACCGGTTGGTTCACATATTGAAGCCAAGTCTAGCGACGGTAGTTTGGAAATAAATGTCTTTGTGCCAAACGTACAGACAGGAATTCGATTAAATTATCAGACAGGAGAAGTGACGGTCACCAACTAAATTTGGAGTTAATAGCTCATATGCTTTTGCATTTTTATCATCTTTTTGTTATACTGTTTTTGCATAGGCGTGCTTTGGCACGCTCTATTTTGTCTAAAAAGTGTATAAGTGCTTTTTTATTGCGGATTATTTTATGATGTAGGGAGGAGAAACATGAAGTATATTTGGTCTTATTTGAAAAAATATCCAAAATGGTTGCTATTGGATTTCTTTGGTGCTGTCTTCTTTGTTGTGGTGAATCTCGGTTTACCGACTGTTTTAGCACGGATGATTGATGAAGGGATTAACCAAGCAGACAACAACCGTTTGTATTATTGGGCGATTGTGATGCTTATTGTGATTTTATTGGGAATTTTGGGGCGGATCGTGCTTTCTTATGCAGCTGGTAAGTTGACAACGAGTATGGTGCGTGATATGCGTAATGACATCTACGACAAATTGCAAGAGTATTCCCATCATGAATACGAGCAGATTGGTGTTTCATCCTTAGTGACACGGATTACCAGTGATGCTTTTGTTTTGATGCAGTTCGCAGAACAATCCCTAAAAATGGGTGTCATTACACCAATGATGATGATTTCTAGTGTGATGATGATTTTTTTCACTAGTCCTTCCTTGGCTTGGATTGTTGCAATTTCTGTTCCTTTCCTCGGCATTGTCGTTTGGTATATAGCAGTCAAGACTCGTCCTTTATCAGAAAAACAACAAAAAACTTTAGATAAAATCAATCAATACGCACGTGAGAATTTAATGGGGCTACGCGTTATTCGTGCTTTTGCTCGAGAAGAATTTCAAGAAGAGCGTTTTGCTTCACAAAATGACATTTATGCGAATAATTCGAATCGTCTGTTCAAGTTAACTGGTTTGACAGAACCTCTTTTTGTTCAAATTATCATCGCGATGATTGTTGCCATTGTCTGCTTTGCTTTAAAACCACTAGGTACAGGAGACTTGCAAATTGGAGATTTGGTTGCTTTTATCGAATACAGTTTTCATGCATTGCTGTCATTTCTGTTGCTGTCTAGCTTGTTTACTATGTATCCTAGAACTGCTGTTTCGAGTGAACGGTTGAAAGAAGTAATGGAAATGCCCATTTCGATCAATCCAAACGAAGATGGTGTGATTGAGACAGATAGTCATGGTTATTTAGAGTTTGATAATGTTACCTTTGCATATCCTGGTGAAACAGAGAGTCCAGTCTTGCATAATATTTCCTTCAAAGCAAAACCTGGTGAAACAATTGCCTTTATTGGTTCAACAGGTTCAGGGAAATCATCTCTGGTGCAGTTAATTCCACGCTTCTATGATGTAACTTTAGGAAAAATTTTAGTGGATGGGGTAGATGTGCGCTCCTATAATCTAAAAGCATTGCGGCAGAAGATAGGCTTCATTCCACAAAAGGCTTTGCTATTTACGGGAACAATCGCAGAAAATCTGCGGTATGGGAAAGAACATGCCAGTTATGAAGAATTGACACAAGCGGCAGATGTAGCACAAGCTAGAGATTTTATCGAAAGTAAGGAAGAACGCTTTGAAACCCATTTAGCTGAAGGGGGAAGCAATCTCTCAGGTGGGCAAAAGCAACGCCTTTCTATCGCACGTGCTGTCGTGAAAGAACCAGATATTTATATCTTTGATGATTCATTTTCTGCGTTGGACTATAAGACCGATGCCATTCTTCGAAGTCGACTCAAAGAAGTTACGCAAAATGCTACTGTATTGATTGTAGCACAACGTGTAGGAACCATTATGGATGCAGATCAGATTATTGTTCTGGATAAGGGAGAAATTGTCGGGCGCGGAACACATGAAGAATTGTTGCAACAAAACGATATCTATCGCGAAATTGCTAATTCTCAGCTTAATAGTCAATCACTAACAGAAGAATAGGAGGGAAAGATGAAACAACATAGTTTTATGCGCTTGTGGAGTTACTTAAAAGTTTATAAACTCTCAGTAATCCTTGCTATCTTTTTGAAGGTGGTGAGTATTGTGATGAGCGTGCTAGAGCCTTTTGTACTTGGTCTTGCTATTACAGAATTGACACGAAATGTGCTGGACATAGCAAAAGGAGTCGAAGGCGCCAGTATAAACACAACATATGTCTTTTGGGTAATGGCACTTTACCTTTTGCGTGGCTTGTTCTATGAAATTGGGGCTTACTATTCTAATTATTTTATGACCAATGCAGTGCAAAATACAGTACGTGACATGCGCAATGAGTTGAGTTCTAAAATTAATCAAATTCCAGTTTCTTACTTTGATAAGCATCAATTTGGAGATTTGCTAGGGCGCTTTACCAGTGATGTAGAGACTGTCTCAAATGCGCTTCAACAATCATTCTTACAAGTTGTAAATGCGGTTTTGACCATTACCTTAGTTATCGGAATGGTCTTGTATCTTAATTTTCAACTGGCTTTGATAGTGATTGCTAGCATTCCGTTGACCTATTTTGGGGCGACCTTTATTTTGAAAAAATCACAACCATATTTTAAAAAGCAAGCAGATACGCTAGGTGTCATGAATGGATTTGTTCAAGAAAATCTAACTGGTTTTAATGTGCTGAAACTCTATGGTCGTGAAGAAACATCTTCAGACGATTTTCGAGAAATCACGCAAAACCTCCAAGAAGTCGGGTTCAAAGCTAGTTTTATTTCTGGCTTGATGATGCCAATTTTGAACGCAATTTCAGATTTGACTTATCTGCTTGTAGCAGTTGTTGGTGGTTTGCAAGTCATTTCTGGACAATTAACAATTGGGAACATGCAAGCTTTTGTACAATATGTATGGCAAGTAAACCAACCAATTCAAAATTTAACGCAGTTAGCTGGGCAATTACAAAGTGCTAAGTCTTCGCTGGATCGTATTTTCCAAGTCTTAGATGAACCAGACGAAGTAACGGATATAAAAGAGCAATTAGAACATGATTTGACAGGACAGGTTAGTTTTCAACATGTTGATTTTCAATATGTGGAAAGCAAACCGCTCATTCGCAACTTCAATTTGGAGGTAAAGCCGGGTGAAATGGTAGCAATTGTCGGTCCGACCGGTGCTGGAAAGACCACCCTCATCAATCTACTTATGCGCTTTTACGATGTAACAGCAGGTTCAATTTCTGTTGATGGTCACGATATTCGTAACTTATCGCGCCAAGATTACCGCAAGCAATTTGGCATGGTCTTGCAAGACGCTTGGCTCTATGAAGGAACAGTCAAGGATAATTTGCGTTTTGGAAATCTGAGTGCAACAGATGAAGAAATTGTGGACGCTGCCAAAGCTGCTAATGTAGATCATTTCATTCGGACACTCCCAGGTGGCTATAATATGGAAATGAATCAGGAATCTAGCAATATCTCGCTGGGGCAAAAACAATTATTGACCATTGCGCGAGCACTATTGGCAAATCCCAAAATCTTAATTTTGGATGAAGCAACCTCGTCAGTTGATACGCGCTTAGAGCTCTTGATTCAAAAAGCGATGAAGAACCTCATGCAAGGACGGACAAGCTTTGTCATTGCTCACCGCTTATCGACAATTCAAGAAGCTGATAAAATTTTAGTCCTTAAAGACGGACAAATTATTGAACAAGGAACTCATGAATCACTTCTAGCTGATAGAGGCTTCTATTATGATTTATATACAAGCCAATTTGCTAAGAAAGAAGCTTAATAAGTAAGAGAATAGACAAAGCCTCTCAAAGTAATGAAAACACGACCTCAGTCTAGATTAGCAGTTAGCTAATTGGATGAGTTCGTGTTTTTTATTTTTGATCATACTAAGATTGAAAGGTACTCATTCTGTATCGCGACTCTTTTTCACAACATCTTTGAGGAGAAAGTCCATTTCTTCGATCAGTTTGGTAGATGCAAGGAATAGGTTTCGTTTTGCATGTCAGCTGGGCTGATAGCAAGAACGGATTTTATACATAGTTGTCCTAGTTGATAGCAAGCATTCATTTTAGTTTTCCTGTTATCCTAGTTGATAGTTTTTAATCAGGGCTTGTGAATGGTTCCATTAAGGCAAATAGCTGCAAAGATTATATTATCGAAAGAGATTAATCAGCCAAATAATGAAATAAAATCCAAGAAAAATAGCGTGCCATTTCCAATAGAGCACAATCAATCCGATTGTTTCGCGAATCCAAGCTGATGGGAGAAAATAAAGAGCAGTCCTAGATCCGATGCTTCGCCCTTTTAAGCCAAGTTTTCGCATGTAAATACCAGCTCGCAAAGAGTGGAAAGAATTGGTGATGACCAAGCAATAGTAATTTTCCTTACTTTTTTCGTCTAAAATAGTTTTGCTAAACTGCAAATTTTCTAAGGTATTGGTTGACTGTCGTTCAATTATAATATCTTCTTGCGGAATACCTACTTGTCTTAAATATTGTGCCATTGCTTCTGCTTCGGCTATTAGTTCATCGACACCTTGTCCTCCAGAAACGACAATTTTGGGATGGTTATGAAATTTTTCATACATCGTCTTCCCCTTTTCGAGTCGTTGAGCGAGAAGAGGCGGTATTCGGTCACCAATCAATCCTGATCCTAAGATGATAAGATAGTCCGGACGTTTTATGACGGGGAATATATTATAAACAAAACCGTAAAGGATATAGGACGCATAAAGATAGCTACCATAAATTAGAAGTCCATTTGTAAGAGATAGAATCTTATGAAGAAAGATAAAATGAGGGAAGAAAAAAGTAAGCACTAGGGAAAGAGCAATGGTGATACCATAAAAGAGGGAGAGGAGATTAGCTATATGCTTACCTTCATAGATCATCATCTGCCGGCCATTAAAAATGAGATAACTAGATGAAGCTATGACACTCAATGGAATGAAAAAGGCTAGGATGAGTAAAATAAGCATTGTTAGATTTCTATTGGCAAGTTGCTCAATATGGACTACAAAAAGACCAGAAATAATTAGAGCGAATAAAATAAGAATGATACTAAGGAAATATGCATGGAAAAGTCGCCTTGGTTCTATATAGAATAAAATGAAAAAAAGCAGAGCAGGAAGAAACCAAACAAGATGCAATACCATATCTAGATAACAATCCTTTCAAACAAATTCCATTTTAGTATAGCATAAAAGTTCTTATAAAAAGTAGATTTCAAAAACAATGGGCGCAAAAAATTGAAATTTTTAGTAAAAGTGTGATATAATATTTTCATGTCTTGGGGTCGTTACGGATTCGACAGGCATTATGAGGCACATTTTGCGACTCATCAAGCGGATGTAAAGCGCCAGTTAAATATAACTGCAAAAAATAATAATTCTTACGCTTTAGCTGCCTAAAAAACAGCCAGCGTGACCAGATTCGGATCGCTCGTGTTCGATGACAGGTCTTAATAATAGCGAGATACGATTAAGTCTTGTCTAGGGACTTGATAAGAGATTAATAGACTCGCTTGGCTTTGGCTTGAGTTATGTGTCAAAGTGAAGTTAAATCCAATACATAACCTATGGTTGTAGACAAATGTGTTGGCAGGTGTTTGGACGTGGGTTCGATTCCCACCGGCTCCATTTATAAACTTGGAAGATTACTCAAGAGGTTTAAGAGGCTGTGTTGGAAACGCAGTAGGCGTGTAAAAGCGTGCGTGGGTTCGAATCCCATGTCTTCCGTTTTGGGACAAAACGCTCATTGGTGGCGTTTTTTTACTAGAAGATAAAATGAGTGAGAAACGGGTTCACTCATTTATTTTTTGAAAAATATTGAAATTTTTCTGAAAAGTAGTAGACTGTTACTAGAAAGTTTGGAGGTTTCTCGTGAAATTATACGTACAGTTGATGATTATCTTTTCGATTTCTTTAATAGGAGAAGGGATTTCCTATCTTTTTCATTTGCCAATTCCAGGAAGCATTATTGGGCTCATCCTTCTTTTTTTAGCTTTGCAATTTAAAATGATCCGATTACGACATGTAAGTATGGTGGGCAATTTTTTATTAGCTAATATGACGATTCTTTTTTTGCCACCGGCTGTCGGAATTATGGATAAATTTTCTGTGATTGCGCCTTACTTGCTGCCAATTATTTTAATGATTATTGGAGCGATTGTAATTAATGTGATTGTCATTGCTCTAGTCGTTCATTTTATCAAAAATCACTTTGAAGGAGATTATGGAGAAGGAGAAACAAGAAATGTCTAATTTGTGGGGCAATCCTTTATTTGGTTTAGCTTTATCAATTTTTGCTTATCTGGTAGGAATGTTGATTTTTCGTAGATTTCCGCACCCTTTGACGACCCCTTTATTATTAGCCACCATATTTGTCATTGTATTTTTAAAATTGACAGGTATCTCTTACAAACATTACTATGTTGGTGGGGCTTATTTGAATAATCTCATTGTACCGTCAACAGTTGCACTAGGAATTCCTTTGTATAAAACATTTCATCTTATGAAACATCACGCCAGAAGTATCTTGATTGGTATTTTTGTAGCAGTTGTGGTCAATACGAGTTTCACTGCTTTAGTCGCTAAGGCTTTTGGAATGGATTTTTTCTTAGCCATTTCATTATTTCCAAAATCAGTAACAACAGCAATGGCAGTCGGAATCACGGATAAAATGCAAGGGATAACAACGGTGACTTTGGTGGTCGTAGTAGCAACGGGAATTTTGACAAGTGTGATAGGTCCGACCGTTTTAAGGATATTAAAAATCAAAGATCCTGTTGCAGTGGGATTAGCTCTTGGAGGAACGGGACATGCTGTTGGGACAGGAACAGCCTTTAAATACGGACAGGTTGCAGGTGCCATGGCTGGTCTAGCCATTGGAGTGACAGGAATTATGTATGTTATTGTCAGCCCAATTGTTGCAAGTATTATTTTAAAGTAGTAATAAATCTAATTGTTATTTTTGCTAGGAGAAAAAATCATATGCTCAGCATGTTTTCTGTCCCATTTCCTAAAAAACATGGTATAATAGAGAGTAAAAACTTTTTTTGATAGAAAGACAGTTATGGATTTAAAAGATTATATTGCAACCATTGAAAATTATCCACAAGAAGGAATTTTATTTCGTGATATTAGCCCATTGATGGCAGATGGAAATGCGTACAGCTATGCCATTCGAGAAATTGTTCAATATGCTACAGACAAGAAAATTGACATGATTGTTGGCCCAGAAGCGCGTGGTTTTATTGTTGGATGTCCAGTAGCTTATGAGCTTGGTGTTGGTTTTGCTCCAGTACGTAAGCCTGGGAAATTACCCCGTGAGGTTATATCAGCTAGTTATGAAAAAGAGTATGGAATAGATACTTTAACAATGCATGCAGACTCCATCAAACCTGGACAACGTGTACTGATTGTTGACGACCTCCTTGCAACAGGCGGAACGGTTAAAGCAACCATCGAAATGGTTGAACGTCTAGGTGGTATCGTTGCAGGTTGTGCTTTCCTTATTGAACTAGATGAATTGAAGGGGCGCGAAGCTATCGGTGACTATGGCTATAAAGTGCTCATGCATTATTAAGATATAATTGAAAGCTGTGTCTCTTTTCACTATAATAAAATAAGAAAATAAAAGGAGATATTTTCAAGCCTATTAAGATTGATTAGAAATTACCAGCTGTTGACATTTTAAGATCGGAAAATATCTTTGTCATAGATGGAGAGTGTGCAGAACACCAAGATATTCGTTCTTTGAATATCTTGATTTTAAACGTAATGTTACAAAAGATAGTGACGGAAACATAGTTGTTGCGGCATTTAGCAAATACGCCTTGCAATTTCGTATTGGGTTCCTTTTCATGACATCTCATGTCTTTAAAACAATGCATGCAGACTATCTGGAGACTTTTTATAAGACCTTTGGTGAGATGAAAGATTACTATTTTGCTGGTTTGATTATCGCTGGAGCCCAGTCGAACAGTTATTTTTTAAAGCAATAGATTATTGGGAAGAGTTTCAGCAAGGCATTGATTGATCCAAATCACATGTGTATTCTACTTTGCATGGTTGTTAGGGAGCGCAAGCAGCTCTTTATGTTTGGCATGGTATTTTTAAACATCAGTTGAATCGTAAATTATCCGGTATCTACAAGCAATCCATACCAGAAAAGTCAAATCTATTATTTCCTGGTTTTGATGATGAATATAGGGTGTTTCATTCGCGTTATACAGAAGGTTGCAAAGAAAATATAATTTGGAAATTTTATTTTGTGGAAAAAAGATTAGTGCCCCTGTTATAGCAAGTCGTGGTCTTCATGAGGTCTATAGTTTTGCTCATTTAGAATATGACCAAGAAACCTTAGCAAGAGAATATTTTTGGGATCTAGATGCAGGGTTAAATCCACATCTTCCAGAAAATTATTTCAAAAATGATGATATTGCTTCAGTTCCATGTTTGTGTTGGAATCTAGCTGTGGCACTTTTTTTCAATAATTTGATTCATTATGCTGTTTGCCAAGAAACGCCATTTGACTGAGAAAGTGCAGTTAATGACGCTTTCTTCTTTGCTTATTTATAAGAGGTGTTATGACTTATTTATCAGCGTATAAGACAGGCAATTTAGTATTGCCAAATGATCTTCTTTTTCATTTTCATAAGATATTTGATAATAGTGATGATTTTTTAGTTTGGCAATTTTTCTATTTGCAAAACACAACATCAATAGAAGAGATTTCACCTAATCAGATTGCGGAAAGTATTGGGAAATCCGTTGCAGAAGTCAATCGTTCCATGTCAAATTTGACAGAAAAAGGATTGTTGCAGTACAAAACGATTGTACTCAATGGTGAAATTGAGGCGGTTTTTGATGCGTTACCAGCACTCGAACGGTTGGATGAAATTGTAGGGAGTCACTCAAGCGTTGCGCAAGCTGTTTCTCAAAATGTTTTAAAAGACTTGGTCGAGACTTTCCAGCAAGAATTAGGTCGTCTCTTGACACCGTTTGAAATCGAGGATTTGACAAAAACGATTCAAGATGACAAGACCAGTCCTGAACTTGTTACTGCTGCTCTTCGTGAAGCTGTTTTTAATGGAAAGGCAAACTGGAAATACATCCAAGCTATTTTACGGAATTGGCGCCGTGAAGGCATTACAACAGTAGCACAGGTAGAAGCGAAGCGAGAGGAACGTGAAACGACTAATCCGCAAAATATCACTGTTTCAGATGATT
>ERZ773083.2530-NODE-2530-length-11246-cov-9.453936_pt1 | contig 11246 bp, 8 predicted proteins | sample MGYA00511465_ERZ773083 | MGnify/ENA primary metagenome ERZ773083 (study PRJEB29015, sample SAMEA2738001) | human oral metagenome | biome: human oral; feature: human-associated habitat; material: dental | place: China | collected 2060 ... | reverse complement strand
AGGCGGATGTCATGATCGCCGGCGGTACGGAGGCAAGCATCTCCGAGGCGGCGAGCGCGGGATTTGCGGCGATGAAGGCACTCTGCACAGATCATAACGACAATCCTGCCCATGCCTCGCGCCCGTTCGACAAAAACCGCTCGGGCTTCGTCATGAGTGAGGGTGCGGGTCTGGTTGTACTCGAGACGCTCGAGCACGCTGAGGCGCGCGGTGCACACATCTATGCCGAGCTTGTCGGCTACGGTTCGAATTCGGACGGCTATCACATTACGAGTCCTGCACCGCATGGTGAATATCAGGCAAAGTGCATGCAGCTTGCGCTGAATGATGCTGAGCTAAGCCCAAAGGAGATCGACTATGTCAATGCACATGGTACCTCCACGCATATGAACGATATGTGTGAGACCGAGGCGATCAAGACGGTCTGGGGTGCGGCAGCAAAGGATGTCGCCGTTTCCTCCATCAAGTCTATGACAGGGCATCTCTTGGGGGCTGCGGGCAGCGTCGAACTCATTGCGACCGCAATGGCAGTCGAAAACGATATGCTTCCGCCGACGATCAACTACGATACACCGGATGAGGGGCTTGATCTCGACTATGTACCGAACAAAGCGCGTGCCAAGACAGTGCGTGCGGCGATCTCGAACTCCTTCGGCTTTGGTGGGCACAATGCCTGCCTCGTGGTCAAGAAGTATCAGAAGTAATCCCATGGCATATGAAATGACGGCAGAAAGGCGCGCTGAGCTTGTGCGCCTTTCTGTGCATATGGGAGTTTCCTTTGACAACATCGCCCTTTTGGACGAGGCGCTGACGCATCCTTCCTATACAAATGAGGCGAAGGATGTCATCGCACATAACGAGCGCTTGGAGTTTCTGGGCGATGCCGTGCTGGAACTTGCTTCCAGCACTTATTTGTATGCGCTCTTTCCGGATTGCTCCGAGGGAGAGCTTACCAAGATGCGTGCGAGCCTTGTGCAGAGTGAGACACTCGCGCGCCTCGCACGTCAGCTTGATCTCGGCAGCTATCTGAGACTCGGACGCGGGGAACTACACAATGGAGGCGCCGAGCGTCAGAACAACCTCGAGAATGCATTTGAAGCGGTCATCGGCGCAGTCTATCTGGACGGTGGCTGGGCAGCAGCACGTGACTATGTTGCACGTCAGCTTGCCGCTGAAGCGCAGCTCGTTCAGCGTACGCATGTCACGCGGGACTACAAGACGACGTTGCAGGAGCATATCCAGCAGAAGCGCCATGCGACAATCTCCTACGAGTTGATCGGTGAGTCGGGGCCTGACCACGATAAGCGCTTTACGACTCTTGTCCGCATCGATGGGCAGCCGATGGGAGAGGGGACAGGACGCAGCAAGAAAGAGGCGGAGCAGCATGCGGCAGAAGCCGCGCTCAGATGTATAAAGAAGGAGTGAGTTGGGGCTGTTGCACGAAGCTAGAAAACTTCGTGCAACAGCCTCGCTTCTTTTATCATTTCATAAAAATTATATATTTTTCTCAATCACTATTGACTTTATTGTAAAATGCTGTAAAATACAAGATGTACATAGTTGTATATAGACAAGTAAGTACATCTATATATTTCTATGAGACAAAGGATGTTTATCATGACAAACAATCTTCAAAAGAATGGTATGACGCCGTTGTACGAACAGGTTGCTGATTGGATACGCAATAATATTTATAACGGAACATGGGGGTATGGGCAGCAGATAGATTCTGAAAACAGTATAGTGAATTTTCTAAAGGTTAGTCGTGGAACTGTAAAAAAGGCAATCGCAATTCTTTGTGATGAGGGGTTGCTGTCACAGGTACAAGGGAAAGGGACTTTTGTTACAGATAATAAGATTTCCTATCCACTGAGTAAGGGGCTTCTCTCTTTTGCTGAGGCTCTTGCTGAGCGAAATATTCAGTTTGAGACAATGGTAATAGAGGCTCATATTGAGCCGGCAAATCCTTACACAGCGGATCGATTGAATATTTCCCCGGGAGATGATGTCTTTTATTTGAAGCGTGTCAGAAGCGTTGATGGTGAGCCTGTCATGCTGATTGAAAATCGAGTAAATATTTCCTTGTGTCGGGGTGTTGAATATGTTGACTTTACCAAGGAATCTCTTTTTACTGCAATTGAACGAATTGCGGGAACAAAGATTAAGTTCTCGGAGAGTCAATATGCGGCTCGTGTAGTCGGCAGAGAGCGTGCAGCCTTCTTACAGGTTTCAGATGATGCACCTGTATTACATCTAGTTCAGTTAGTCCATCTGGATTCGAGCAAAGTGGTCGAGTTCGGCAACGTATGGCTGAAATCGAATCGATATTACCTAGGTACAGTCTATCAAAGATAGATATTCTAAAGGAGGGCTTTTGTGAAGATTATTATAAACGAAGATCTTGTTCAAACAGATGTTATTGCATCGACGCAGAATGAAATCTTTGAACAGTTGGCAAAGCCTCTCTATGATCTTAATCTTGTCAATGAGGGCTTTTTAGAGGGGGTAAGGAGACGGGAACAAAATTTTCCGACAGGGCTGCCAACAGAGCCCTTTGGGGTAGCTATTCCACACACGGATCCCGAATATGTCAAGCAGAATGCAATCAGTGTTGGCGTATTGAGACATCCTGTTACATTCACTGTCATGGGGACAGATGATGAAACCACAGATGTTCGAGTTGTATTTCTTTTGGCGTTAAATGAATCGCAGAAACAGTTAAACATCCTAAAAAGCATTACGGAACTGATTCGTGATGCAAAGCAATTAGAGAAATTGTTATCTTGTGATTCGACTGAAATTTATAAAATATTAGACAGCAAGTTGAAAGGAGAAATCTGATATGGCGAAGCATGTACTCTTTGTTTGTGCTACAGGTATAGCGACATCTACAGAGGTTGCAGAAAAGGTCATTGCTTACTGCAAAGAACAGGGCATTGAGATGACGCACCAACAGATCAATGTTGCAAGTGTTCCGGGGCATGATGGAAGTGCAGATCTGATCGTTTCAACGACGAATATCCCCTACGAAACAACAATACCTGTTGTTAAAGGTCTGCCTCTTATCACAGGCATTGGGGAAGAGAAAGTCTATGAGAAAATACGTGAAATCTTAAAAGATTGAAGCATAGCGTAAGAGCGAAAATGCTAAGATGTTGAAAGTATATTTATTTATTTTGTCAAGGAGGTAGGAATCGTGGAAGCATTTGGAAACACACTCTTGGAGATTGTCCAATTTATTTTGGGCATGGGACCGACGGTCATGTTGCCGGTTGTATTGTTCTTTTTCGCACTTGTTTTCCAAGTTCCTCTCGCTAAGGCGGTGCGATCAGCATTGACTGTAGGTATCGGATTTGTCGGCATTTATGCTATCTTTGGAATTTTGACGTCCAGTATAGGTCCTGCTGCTCAAGCAATGGTTATCAATAGTGGTGTTAATTTGCCTGTGACCGATCTAGGGTGGCCGCCACTTGCTGCGATTACATGGGGAGGACCGATTGCAGCATTTGTTATCCCCCTGACAATTCTCATTAACATTGTGATGTTGGCATTGCGTCTTACCAAAACGGTAGATGTTGATATGTGGAATTATTGGCATTTTGCTCTTGGTGGGACACTCGTCTATTACAGCACGGGGAGCTTTTGGCTGGGACTTCTTGCTGCGGGAATTATTGCAGTGGTCATTCTAAAGCTTGCGGATTGGAGTGCCCCGATGTTGCAGCGTTATTTTGACCTTGAGGGAATTTCTCTTCCGACACTTTCTTCCGCGGTGTTTTTTCCCATTGGTTTGTTGGGTAATCTTATCATTGAGAAAATCCCTGTCATTAATAAAATCTCTATCGATCCGGCTACCATTCAGAAACGCTTTGGGCTTTTTGGTGAACCCATGATGATTGGGATTATTCTAGGCGTTCTTGTCGGTGTCATTGCGCAGTATGATCTGAAAGGTATCCTTTCTCTTGGGATTAATATCGGTGCGGTTATGTTTATACTACCTCGCATGGTACGTATCCTTATGGAAGGATTGTTGCCGCTGTCTGACGCCATTAAGGGCTTCCTTAAAAAACGTTATCCGGGGCGTGAAGATCTTTACATTGGTCTTGATATTGCTGTTGCGATCGGAAATCCGGCGATTATTTCCACGGCACTTCTTCTTACGCCGATTGCCGTTATCCTTGCTTTCGTGCTGCCTGGCAATGGTGTTTTGCCCCTTGGTGATCTTGCAAACCTCGCAGTATTCGCCTCTATGATTGTGCTTGCGACAAAAGGAAATGTTTTCCGGGCAGTAATCATTGCAATTCCCTGTATCATAGCAGATTTGTTTGTGGCAACCAATATTGCCGGATTTGTTACGCAGATGGCTGCAGATGTCAATTTCCAGATGCCTGCCGGATCGACAGGAATGGTATCGAGTTTCCTCGACGGTGGGAATCCATTCCGCTTCTGGGTGCTGAAGATTTTTGATGGAGATGTGATGGCGCTGGTCTTCATTCCGGTTATTGCAGTTGTTGTCTACGGTGTGTATCGTATGACGAAGAATGTTGTATATGCGGAGGGGAGCGACTGATTGTGCAGGCAGCAGCGGTCGTTATCGATGTAGGAACAACGAATACGAAGATTCTTCTGTTCGATACATCCACAGCTGAACTTTGCAGCAAAAGGAGTTTTCGTACACCGAAGATTATTATTCGTGATGAAGTTGATTTTGACAGTGCACTGTTATTTCAGAATATCACGGATGAAATCAAAAATCTCGCAATGGCCGGTTGTTGGCATATAGAGCATATTCTTATTGCCAGTGTCGGAGAGATGGGCGTTATTGTAGATGCAGCAGGGGCTCTTATGGGCCCCATGCTTGCATGGAATGATAGCCGAGGGAAAGAATATATCGATAGCCTTTCCTTCACAGATTGGCAGAGAATTCAAGAGATTACAGGATTGCCACCGCACAGTAATTACAGCATTGCTAAAATTAAATGGTTGGAACAACATTGCCATATTGCATGGGAAGAAGGACTGACCTGGCTCAATTTGCCGGATTATATTTCTTTTTTACTTACGGGTATTCGTCAGACTGTAAGCACGATGGCGAGTCGAACAATGGCGTTTGATCTGCGTCGTGGGGAGTGGTCTGAAGAGCTCATTATGTTGTATGGTGTGCCTCGGAGTATTTTTCCGCCTCTTGCATATGGAGGAGATGTTGCTCACGTGATTGAGCCTTCCATGGCTCGAAGACTAGGTCTTGACGAAAACACGCGAGTTTCAGTGGTCGGACATGACCACATGGTTGGTTCTCTTGCCGTTGGACTAAAAGAAGGCGAGCTGCTTAATTCGACAGGCACAACGGAAGGGTTCTTGCGAATCTCCTCTGCATATCCGATGGGAGAGTGTGAGCGTTCGGCTAAACTTGCAGGAGGACGGTTCGTTTTTCCTGAAAAATTTACACTATATGGCTCTCTTCCGGCAGCAGGCCTCTCTTATGAATGGGCTCGTAAGATGTTTCGGCTTAGTCAAAAAGAGGCAGATCAAGTTTATATGGAGCTGTTGGAGGATTATCGTGCAGGGAAGATGCAGAGTGCACAAGAACTTCTCTTTATTCCACACCTCGTTGGCAGCGGGAGTCCGGATAAAAACATTCATGCGCGCGGGATGCTTTATGGATTGACAGCGAATACAAGCATAAAAGATTTCTTTTATGCTGTTGCACAAGGTGTTTGTATGGAGCTACGGCATCTGTATGATACATTTATCGGGAAAGATAATGCCGTTTCCTCTATTAAAGTTATTGGTCCTGCGACCAAAAATGATCTTTGGCTTCAACTCAAAGCGGATGCATTGAACCAAACCATATTTGTGACAGAGCTTGATGAGGCGGTCTCTTATGGTGCTCTTGTCTATACATATCCATCGCTTGCCAAGCGTGTGCCAATGTCGGTGCGTGCCGTACATCCGAATGCAGAATATGCGGAGAAGCTCAATCGCCTGTATACAGCCTATATGGGACTATATGAAAGAAAAATAATGATGGAACATAGTATAGGAGGCTTCAAATGAAACTGATAAATGGCTTTGACTTGATGTCATATGCACAGCGCAGAAAACTTGTTCTTCCCGCATTTAATACGACAAATATGGAGATGACATTTGCCATTGTCAAAGGACTGAATGCAGCAAAACTACCGGGATACGTTCAGATTTCATCCAATAATCTCCGCCTGTCCGATCCTGATACGATTGCATATTTAACGCGCCGCGCACAGGAAAATAATGATACACCGATTGGTCTACATCTTGATCATGGGAAATCCTATGAAGATGTGTGTGCTTGTGTTAAGGCCGGATTCACCTCCATTATGATAGATGCTTCTCATTTGCCTTTTGAGGAAAATATTGCTGAAGTACGCCGTGCTGTGGAATACTGTCATTTCTATAATCTTCCCGTGGAAGCTGAGCTGGGTTCTATTGGCGGGAAGGAAGATGATTTGGTCAGCGAAGCTGATGCGAAAACGGATCCCAATATGGTCGCAGATTTTGTCGAGAGGACAGGATGTGACACCCTTGCGGTTGCAGTGGGAAATGTCCATGGAATCGACGCAGTACCTCATATCGATTTGCCTCTTTTGAAAAAGATTGCGGAAATAAGCCCCGTACCGCTTGTACTTCATGGTGGATCAGGTATTCCTTTCGATATTATTCATGAAGCACGCAAATATAATCTTATTAAAATCAACTATGGTGCGGATCTTCGTCGAGTTTTTGTTGCTACGTATGGAAAAGCTTACGAAAAAAACCATAAAGAAAATCAGATTATCTCCATTAGTTTACAAGCTGTGGACGAAGTTGCCCATGTAGCTGAGAATCTTGTTCAGAAAATTAATGGATAGAAAAGATATAACTGTAGCTCGCTGTAAATTATGCAGCGAGTTTTTTGTTGAAGAGAGAACAGGACGCAGCAAGAAAGAGGCAGAGCAACAAGCAGCGGCTGATGCACTCAGTCGTATCAAGGGGGGCATTCGTAACATCTTAGTTTTCAATTAAACTTTCCGTTGGAGTATACATCAATTCTTGACTTTTTCGGCGTGCTTCGATAATATAATTCTGTTATGGCAGGGAGTCCCATGCGGATACCTGCCCTTCTTCATAAATATGTTTGAAATCAACATTTGTGGGGAATGGGAAAGAGGAGGTTTTTTATTTGTTTGAAAGCAGAAGAAGTCTGGGCGTTTTGGTCGCTGTGGTCTTTGTGCTCGCTGCGATGCTGAGCGGTTGTGGCAATAAGCAGGCAGGCGGCGCGCGTCCGACGGCAGTCAAGGCGATGAATGTTCTGCGTCAGGATACGCCGCTCACACATGTCTATGCGGGGCAGATTATGGGCACGGACGAGGTGCAGATCCGATCCCGTGTCTCCGGCAATATTGTTGAGAAATACATTGTGGGCGGACAGTTTGTTTCGGCGGGGCAGCCGCTCTATCGCATTGATTCCCGCCAGTATGAGAGTGCTCTCCTTCAGGCACAGGCGGTTCTTGCCCAGTCCGAGGCGACGCTGAACAACGCGCGTATGGATCTCGGCCGCTACCAGCAGCTCTATGCGAGTGCGGCGATCTCAGAGCAGACGCTCTCGACGCAGCAGGCACAGGTGAATGCCTACGAGGCGGCTGTAGCAGCGAATGCAGCACTTGTGCGTCAGGCGCAGGAAAATCTTGACGACACGGTGATCTATGCGCCGATGTCCGGGCAGCTCTCCGTGGATGATGTGGCAATGGGCACGTTTGTCTCGGCGGGTACGACGACGCTCGTCTCGATGGGTACATCGAACCCGATCTTTGCCCAGTTCAGCCTCTCAGAGAACGAGTATCTGAACTTTGTCGAACAGGCGGCAAAGACGGGCGGTATCGGCTCTGTTGTCGTGGAGCTGACACTCTCGAACGGTTCGAAGTATCCGATCATCGGGCACATCGTAACCTCCGACCGTGCGCTTGCACAGCAGACGGGCACACTCACGGTCAAGGCACTCTTTGACAATCCGGACGGGCTGCTCCTGCCCGGGATGTTTGCGCGCGTCAGTCTCATTGGCGACACGCTGCCGAACGCGATCCTCGTTCCGGAGCGCGCCGTGCAGCAGCTCCTCGGCAAGTCCTTTGTCATGCTCGTAGGACCGGACAACAAGGCGGTTGCCCGCACCATCACGCTTGGCGATAAGATCGGCAGCTATTATGTGGTCAAGGACGGACTTGATACCTCGGACATCGTCGTGGTCGAAGGGCTCACGACTCTTCAGGAGGGTGGCGATCTTGCGGTGACAATGGTGACGGCGAACGAGATGGGATTCTCGCTTGAGGAGGATTCCTCCATGTTCAATACGCGTGAGCTTACGCCTGCGCAGTAAGGAGGAGATCCTTTGGCAAAGTTTTTTATTCATCGGCCGATCTTTGCGATTGTCATTGCGGTGATGATCGTTATTGTCGGTACGATTGCAGGATTCTCCCTGCCGATCGCACAGTACCCGCAGATCTCTCCGCCGACGGTTGCTGTCTCGGCGAACTATGTCGGTGCGAGTGCCGCTGTCGTCAATGAAACGGTGGCGCAGGTCATCGAGGAGCAGATCAACGGTACGCAGGGGATGGACTACATGAGCTCCACCTCTGATGATACGGGGCGTTACAGCCTCTCTGTTACGTTCGATGTCGGCACGGACGGCGATATGGATGCCGTCAAGGTGCAGAACAATGCGGCGGGTGCAAATGCCAGCCTGCCGTCCTCTGTACAGGCGGCGGGCGTTACGACGCGCAAATCCTCGGGACAGATGGCGTACTTCGTTTCGCTGTACTCCGAGGACGGCACCTATGACCGTGCCTTCATGAAGAACTATGCGACGCTCTACTTCCTGGATGCGATCAAGCGCGTCAACGGCGTGGGCGAGGTGCAGGTCTTCGGTGCGGACTATGCGATGCGTGTCTGGATGAATCCGGATCGCCTCGCAGAACTCGGGCTTACCGTTTCAGATATTACAAAGGCAATCAACGAGCAGAATGTGCAGGCTCCTGCAGGTACGGTCGGCGGCATGCCGACACAGAACGGGCAGGAGAAGCAGTTCACGGGCAAGGTGCAGGGCCGTCTCACGACACCCGAGGAGTTCGGCAATGTCATCATTGCGACGGGAAAGGACGGTTCTTTTGTCCGTCTAAAGGATGTTGCACGCATTGAAACAGGGCAGCGGAGCAACAGTATCGTTGCGAAGTTCAACGGCTATCCCGCCGTCGGTTTCGGCATTCAGTTGACCTCCGACGCAAACGCGATGACGACGCTTGCCGAGGTGCGCAAGATCCTCGATGAGGCGGAGAAGACCTTCCCGCCCGGACTCAAGATGAAGTCGGTCTTTGACAGCACGGACTACATCAACGCGTCCATCACAGAGGTCGTGCATACCTTCGTTGAGGCGCTGCTGCTCGTTGTACTTGTCATCTTCCTCTTTTTGCAAAGCTGGCGCGCAACGCTTATCCCACTGCTCGCCGTGCCCGTGTCCCTCATTGGTACATTTGGCGCGTTCGTTCTGCTGGATTTCTCCATCAATACGCTGACCCTCTTTGCAATGGTGCTTGCGATCGGCCTCGTTGTCGACGACGCAATCGTCGTCATCGAGAACGTCGAGCACCACATGGAGAGCGGACTCACACCGATTGACGCAACGGAACGTGCGATGTCGGAGGTGCAGGGACCTGTTGTCGCGATTGCCTTCGTGCTTGCGGCAGTCTTCGTCCCGGTCGCTTTCCTCGGCGGCATGATGGGCGTGCTCTATAAGCAGTTTGCGCTCACTATCGCGATCTCCATGGCGATCTCCGCATTTGTCGCACTGTCATTGACGCCGGCACTCTGTGCGCTCATGCTGAAACCAAAGAAAGAGAATGGGAAAAAGAGTGTTCTTGACCGCTTCTTTGACGGCTTCAACAACTGGTTTGACCGTACGCGCAAGGGGTATGTCGGCATTGTTACGAATTTCATCCGCAAATCAAAGGTTGCCTTTATCTTCCTGCTCATTGTTTGCGGGCTGACGGCGATCATCTATCGGAATCTGCCGACGACCTTCGTTCCTGAGGAAGACCAGGGCTATCTGATGATCGCGATTCAGTTGCCGCCTGGCACGTCCACGAACCAGACGCAGAAGACCGTGGACAAGATTCAGCAGGCGGCACAGCGCGAGGTCAAGGGGCAGAGTGCCGTCATGTCCATCAACGGATTTGACATCCTCGCGGGCGGTGCGAACTCCAATGGGGCGGTCGTCTTTGTCGGTATGAAGGACTGGTCGCAGCGTGCGGGGCTCGCTGAGTCCGTTGCCGCCGCCGTCGGCACGATGTTCCGCGTCGGTGCGATGGAGGCGCCCGAGGCGCTCGTTGTTGCTATCAATCCGCCCGCATTGCCGGGACTTGGCAACGTCGGTGGCTGGTCGCTCCAGCTACAGGATATGAGCGGGCATACCGATACGGAACTCAACGACATTGTGAATGCGATTCTCGCGGAGGCACGCACGCGTCCCGAACTGCAGGGCGTACGGACGACGTTTAAGATCAATGCGCCGAGCTATCAGTATGAGATTGACCGCGAAAAGGTCAAGAACCTCGGCGTTCAACTCTCGGATGTATTTACGGCGTTGCAGGTGAACTTCGGCGGCTATGAGGTCAATGACTTCAATCAGTTTGGGCGCACCTACAAGGTCGTCCTGCAATCCGACGTGACCTATCGCACCGAGGCAGAGGCGGCGAAGTTCGTCTTTGTTAAGAACTCTCAGGGCGGCATGGTACCGCTTGATACGCTTCTTAAGCCGAAGCTCACGACGGGACCGACGCAGATCAGCCGCTTCAATGGTGCGCGTTCGATTACATTCCAAGGAAGCGCGGGCACGGGCTACAGTTCGGGCGATGCGATGAACGCCATCACTGAGATTGTACAGAAGCATGCGGGCTCCGGATTCAGCATCGAGTGGTCGGGGCAGAGCCGCGAGGAGAAGAAGTCAGCAGATTCTACGATGCAGGTGCTTGCACTCTGCCTGGTCTTCGTCTTCCTCTGCCTTGCAGCACTCTATGAGAGCTGGAGCGTGCCGTTTGCCGTACTCTTCACGGTGCCGACGGGCATCTTCGGCGCACTCTTCTCCGAGTACATCCTCGCGACGATCTTCGGCATGATTGGCATTCCGGCGGCGGGCTATCAGAACAGCGTCTATATGCAGATCGGTGTCATCATGGTCATCGGTC
>ERZ773083.2521-NODE-2521-length-11260-cov-13.198304_pt1 | contig 11260 bp, 8 predicted proteins | sample MGYA00511465_ERZ773083 | MGnify/ENA primary metagenome ERZ773083 (study PRJEB29015, sample SAMEA2738001) | human oral metagenome | biome: human oral; feature: human-associated habitat; material: dental | place: China | collected 2060 ... | reverse complement strand
TCATAAATCAGCGTTCTTCCTAAAACGTGAATCATAAATGTATCACCGTTTTTTATATGCCCGATTGCTATTTCCAACACAGCCTCATCTGTTCTATGATATCTAAGATAGAACTATATGCTTCGATTTCTACGAAGCTTAGACCACAAGAACAGTCCAAACAAAAGTAGGATGATAACAAACGGAGTGATATAGATTGGTCGAATCTGAATGGCATCAGCAACTAACTCGGCGTTCCCATTTACATTTTCTACACGATGTCCTCGCACCAAGAGGCGATGAGTATTAACCCCGTAGGGTGTACAGGTCACTAACGTACAATAGTCCTTACCAGGTTCCAATTGTAGTGAAGACAAATCCGTAGGCTCCACAATTCGAATCTGATCTACTTCATAGGTATAAGTTTCATTTAAAACCGTCAATGTAAAGGTATCACCTGCTGCAAGCTGATCGAGATTTGTAAACAAACGTGCAGAAGGTAAGCCTCTATGTCCAGATAAGATTGTATGCGACCCTAATCCACCGACTGGGAGTGAAGAACCCTCGATATGCCCAATAGATGTCTGCAGAATGCTATCCGATGTTCCATGATAAATAGGCAACTCAACATTTATCTTAGGAATGGTAATGTAACCCATAACACCAGAAGATTCAAAATCAAGATACCGGTTATAGGACGCTTTTTCTGCATCTGTCATATTCCATTTGATCCCTGTTTTCTGAAGCTCCTGGTTGTATTGATTTGCTTCTTTAATCAGTCGTGCATATTCATCCTTATTCATATTGGATACTCGATCTGCATACTTCATAATGACACGAGACTGATGAAATGTATTCCAATAATCGGAAAAAGAAGGATAGACAAGAAGACCCACTCCTATAAAAAACAAAGCCAACAGACCGAACATCTGTAACTTGCCTTTTTTCATAACTTTACTCTGCTTCTGCTTTTTTGACATTCTGACGGGTCTTCTCCGCACAACACTTCTCCTTATTTTCGTCGTTATACTGTTTATTATACCACTCAGTTTGATCTTATAGTTAGTCAACTTATTTTTTTATTGGTTGCAAAATGACTGTGTATAAAAAATAAGTTGACTAACTATAAAATCTTCAGAAACCTACCTGTACCAACAGATAGGTTCCTAAAAGATTTAATAATAGATTTATTGTTTATTTTGCTGACATTCTTTTCTTAGTAACGATAAGAACACCAACACCAATTACAAGAATTGAGCCAACAAGAGTTAACAACATTGTTCCTAATCCACCTGTTCTAGGAAGTTCAGTACCTGGTTTGTTGACAACAGTAGCTTTTTGTTCAAGGTTACCAACTGTGTAGTTACCTTTTGAAATTGTAAATTGTTTATCTGCAGCTTTGTTGTATCCTGCTGGGACTGTTTTTTCCACAAGAGTATATGTACCATCAGCAAGCCCTTTGAAAGCTTCAACTTCACCAGCTGCATTAGACTTGTATTCAGTTGCATCTTTAATGTCATCTACCCAAGTTACAGTTTTAGTGTTAGCATCATACTTGTAGTATTTACCAGCTGCATTTTTGAGAACAAAGCCTGCCCCCTCCAATGGTTTATTCTTGTCATCATTTTTAGTTACAGTGATTTTAGCATTGTATACTTCTGTTTTAGATTCTGGAGTTTTGTTGACACTTCCGTTTGAACCATAGCTGACAGAAGCTGTATTTTTTGCAGGGTCAACTGACAAAGCTTCACTTGTTACTACAGCAGAATATTTAAGGACGATTTTCTTACCTTTTTCAAGCGTTGCAGTATATGTATCTTTGAATTTCACTGTGAAAGTATCACCGTTTTCAGCTGTGACTTCATAGTTTGCCGCAGGAACTTCCGTACCATCAACATATGCTTTCACATCACTGTTGTATTTCAAACCTGCAGTCATTTTATCGTGGTAAACATACCCTTTTGCACCTGCACCAATTGTAATAGTTGATTCGAACTTAACAGTTTTGCCTACTTCTGCCAATGCTTTTTTCCCATCGGCATCATAACTGTTGGCATCTGTGATTTTCTTGTCTACTGTTGGAACAGTATTCTTATCTTCAACTTTAGCATTTGGGTTCGTAGAGTTGACAACTACAGCAGTACCAGTAGTTGTTGTTACATAGTAGTAACCATTTTCAAGGTCATTAACAGTTACTGGATTTGAACCAGTTGCAGTTACTTCTTTAACTTTATCTGCCTCTGTAACATATTTTTTGATGGCATCAATATCTGCCTGTGTTAACTGACCATTTTTCCCAGCACCAGTATAAGATACATTCCCTTGGCCGTCTTTTTCAAAGCCATTAGGAAGTGGATCACTTGCATGATTTGCCTTCACCTTGTAGCTGATAGCTGAACCATTCCCATCTGCATCAAATACCTTATAAATCTTATAAGTATTAGAAGCATTTGGATCCAATCCAGTTGGAGGTGTGATTGTAATCGAACCTTTTCCAGCAGCTGATACTGCTGTCGTTGTGAGCAGGGCCATCGCAATCGCTGCCACTGCAACAAATAGTTTCTTAATCAATTTCATAAGTAAACTCCTTAAAAAATATAATTGATAACGAAATAAGTTGAATAATTTGCTTTGACGGTATAATAGTTTAACCATCTAATGGGATGTGTCTTAGCAAATTACCATGCCAATAAATATTATTTTATCTTTGGTATAACCCTTTTAGTGAGGGATTCTTATTCCTCCCCCCTTTCACGTCTATACCAAAGTCTAAAACCATAAGAAAGGGAAATAACTACCAATACTGTACCAATAATCATCAACAGTTTCACTCCTGAACCACCTGTCATAGGAAGTTCCGTTCCAGAACTATTGGTAATTGTCATTGTATAGGTAAAGCCATCCGCACTTGGAACTCCATCTTTTTGTATACCTTGTTGGGTGAATACAACTTTATTTCCTAATACATGCACAGTAATTGGAGCTGCAAGTTTGTAGCCAGATGGAGCTTTTGTTTCTTTCAAAACATATTCACCTTCAAGAAGATTGCCTATGACAACCTTTCCTTCTGAATTGGTTACCAGTTTTCCAATCTTCTGTCCATCTGCATTTGTAGCTTCTGTCACTCCGTCTTTTTTGTAAAGAACGAACTCAGCACCTTTAAGCACTTTGTTGACATTCGCTGTGTCTACTTTCAATATCGCAACGTTTAATGCATTGCGCTTGTTATAGACCGTCACATCTACAGATTTATCTCCATTCAGCTTACCTGTTCCATTAGCAATCTTCAGGAACTTATACCCTGCTGGAATACTTGATTGATCTTCTGTTACTGTGTAGGATGCACCAGATGGGATGTTGATAACCCTGACATACTGACTTGTCTTCAGATCAAAACTCATAGTCGGTGAATCAATCGCACCCGTTTTAATTGGATTTTGCGGATTAGACTTATCGTAAATTGCATACTGTAATTCACCATTACTAATCTTCCCATCTGCATCGTAATCTACCGTTTTCAATGGATTTCCACTACTATCAGTTAATGAAAGATTTACCTTAAAAGTCTTATCTACTGTGATGCTATCTGAAGCATCATCTTTAGTCGTTACAACCTTTGAAATCTTGAGACTATTCTTTAGGATGTTTTTAGCAGTAATCGTAGCAGTTTTTCCTGGCCACTTGGTATTAGACAAGCCATCAATAAGATCATCAATGGTGTTAGTAGTTGTACCATCTAACAACGGCTTAATTGGACTGACACTTAACTCATACCGTCGGTCAATACCGTCTTCTGCTACAGTATAGACATGTCCAGGACTAGATTGTATTATCCCAGCGTTGGCACCTGTTTTGTCTGTGCCATGATCTCCTGGTTTGACCTTAAGACCTGGTGCAATATAAACCGTCTGCTCCCAATTATTGGCTTTGCTGAGCGTGACCTCTTGATATTTTTCACCATCTCTGACAATCCAAACTTTGATTGGATTTGGTCGAGTACTCTTATTGTCCAAAGTACTGTCAGTCCAGTTCTTAGTGACTTTCAGCGTTGTATAGGAAAGTTTCATTGGATCAGGATCATCATATTTTGAATAACCTGTTTCTCCCTCGACTTCTTTTCCGTTTTCTGTCTTAACTTTCTTATAATCAACAAATGCTTGCGTGTTTGTTTTCAGATAGTAGCTGCCATTTTTATTGACAATCATACTCTTCTGTTCAGGCGACAAGTCATTATAAGAGACCTTACCGTTGTGCAAGTCAGCCATTAGATTGTAGGCTGCCTGTTTCGGCCAGACGGTGAAGCTAACCTTGTAGGTCACCCCATTTTCTAACGTTCCCAATGATGACAAATCCCATTTCACCTGACCATTGGAATAAACTGCTTTGGGCCCATTTGTCCAGTTTTGACCTTTGTTACCATACTTACCGCCACTTCGAGAATAGGTAAAGCCATCGCTCTTGCCTTCAACGAGCATGTTACCTGTCCAGCCCGTCAAGCCATCGGTAATAGAAACATTCTTGAAGCCAACTCTAGTAACAATATCTGTTTCAATTTGTTTTAGAGCCTTTTCTAAATCACTCACATTTTCTGCATAAAAATGGTATTTGTCTTCAGCGTAAGCAGAATCATAAGCATAGTTAATCAGACTTTTAAGGTTTTCCGCTCTACCATCAAAAGCATAGATACCATAAAGGGTACGACCAGAATCAACTAATTGTCGTGCAGGAGCTAATGAGTTTAAGTATGCATAATATGGCACACCATGTCCACCAGTTCCCCATTGAACTTTGCCGTGTTCATCTCTATACTGAGTAGGCTTCCCATCCGTCAGGAAAACAACATAGGTAGGATCTCCATCAGAGGTCATATCCTTAGCTGCTTTCATAGCATCTTCCCAGTTAGTTCCCGTATGTTGTTGCAGATTTTTAATCTTATTGTTAAAGGCAGTTTCATCCGTCGTCCAAGAGCTCTGCTTGTAAGCCACATTATCAAACGATATCAAGGCCAACTGTATTGCAGTTGGATTTGTCTTTGTGTTATTCTTCAGCAGTCGGGTAGCCATATCTTGAGCTAATTGCTTGGTGGCCTGCATTTTTGTCCGACCAGTACCGTCTTTTGCCGAGTCATACATACTACTTGATGTATCAATCACGAATAGGACATTGGCACGAGTACCAGTATGGAAATGTGAAGAAGCAGACTTCCCTGTAACACTGAGAGAAAGGTTATATGTCCCATCTCCATTTGGAGTCAGCACTTTTTCATGCGCAGGTTCCGCTCCAATATTAGCTTCAAGAGCATTTTTAGGAAGACCTGAACCAATCCTTTCAACCCTTATGCCACCAATATCAGAGAAACCTTCCTGGGTGTAAACCAATTCGGTTTTACTGCCAGACTTTTCGCTCTTCTCTGGCGTGATTACCTCTGTTCCAGAATGCCCAAAATGGATTGCTTTATAAGTGTAGTCGCCTTTTTTGCTGTTTTTCTTGTCTTCATATTTGAGGCTGATTTTGACTGGTGTTGCAGGTTGAACTTCCTTGCCATCTGACATGATTTTAACACTGAAAAAGTTGGCTGCCACCACATACTCATCTTTAGAAGGTGTAGCTTTTCCCATTGCTTCTTTCAGGTGATTATCGTAAGTATCACTGTTTTTATCGATTTCTTTCACATCTAGAGTAGCGCCTTCAGGGATATTAGCAGATGAATCATAGGCTACTTTTACAGACCATGTTTTCCCGTCAGCAGTAATGTACTTGGTTTCAAGTTTATTTGTCCCTACAATTCCGTAAACAGAAAATCCTGAAGCATTAAATTTAACATCAGTAATTTCTTTCTTCTTTCCTCTGTTTTCTGCCTTCTCTTCAACATTCAGAACCTCTGCTACATCAGAACCTTTGATATGGACAGCCTGGACATTAGCTTCTTTAGGAGTCGAAATAGCCTTTTTAAACTCCACTTTCACAGAAACGTAATCCTGTGGTTGAATTTCCTTACCGTTTTCATCTAAAAGTGTAATGTTAAAGAAATTAGCAAAAGACACGGATGTCCCATTCTTAGCAGCCTTTTCTTTAGCCAGTTTTAGATTTGCCTTGTACGCTTCTGAGTCTTTGTTCAACTCTTCCACTTTCAAGGTGGCTGTTTTAGGAATACGAGCACTGCTCTTAGCTTCGAGCTTAACAACAGCATCGCTGTTTTCAACTTCATGAGTTAAAGTCCCATTTAGATATTCCGAATCTGTACCACTCGCTTTAGAACTCTCCGTGGAAGAATTTGGAACAGAACTATCTTGTGAAGCTTTTGTTAATGCTTTGCTATTATCGAGATAGACACCTGTTTCTTGGGTCGCTTTATTTTTTTCCATTGTAGCTGCTGGAAGGATCAAAGCATAAACTGTACAGAAGACAACTACCGCACCTAAAATGCTTAAAACTCTTAACCAATTTTTATGGAATTTCTTCATGCGAAATAGCGACTTTAATCTGTCTATCGAGTTTGAACCCTTTTCTTTTTTCACTATCTTTCTCCAATCTATTACCTAATAAAGCCAGAAACTTTCAGTGGCCATATCCTAAACACAAGTTTTCCAACTATTTGTTCTTCTGAAATACAGCCAACTGCTGTATTTCTAGAATCAATTGAAACATCACGATTATCTCCTAAAACGAATATTTTACCATCTGGTACTTGATAAGGATACTTGATGTTTGAATTTCCTAACGACTTCGTTTTAATGTAAGGCTCATTTAACGATTTGTTATTGACTGAGACATTTCCATCTTTGTCAATGTCAACCCAATCCCCCGATTGAGCAATGGCACGTTTTACAAGAATTTTATTGTTGTAGTAAAAAGCAACAATATCACCTGTTTTAAATCGACCTTCTTTAAAACTAATCATAATATTACCATTATCCAAGGTTGGAGACATCGATCGTCCATAAATCCTCAGAACTGGCATCCACAATGTCGCCACCAGTACAGCTATAGCTGAAACGACTACCAGTGTAAACAATGTACTCCGAAAGACTGAGCGATATCGCCCTTTATATCGGACACGTTCAATCTCTTTTTCAATTTCTTTTATTTCCGGAATATCCGTTCGTTTTTTCTTCTTAACAATTGATAGAGCCAATCCAATCTCCTCTTTTGCCAACAATCCTATCCAAATAGTCAGCCCTTAATGATAGACGGCATACGCTTTTGCAGTCTTTTTTCTCCCACCTTTGCAACCGCAACCTTGTCGGTTTTCAAAGACGAATAAATCTATTGATTTTTGAGCACTGTACCTTCAACATATTCTTCTGCTTCCTCTTGTAACACCGTACTGCCATGGGTATCTGTCGACTTCTGTGCTTTCACATTATCAAGATACTCATTTGCTGCCTTCTGAGCAACTTCAAATATACCTGAAAGCTTTAACGCAGCTTCAGCAATTGACCCAGACTCTGATATGGCTATTCTACGTTCTGCTAATTCTTCCTTAGCAATTTTTAACTCTTCCTTGACTTGTGCCAGTTCTTCACTTTGTTTAAGAAATAATTCAAGAATTTCCAAACGTGATAGCTTCTTTAAACTATTTCTTTCTTCTTTTTTTCTCACTGATCGTGTTCTCAACTGTTTGTCACCCTCCACAAGTCTAACTGCAAAAAATCAATCCTTGAAAATTTTTTAACGTTAAAATAATCCATATTTTTTAGCGTCATACCAGCCCAAAATGGTTTTTTTCTTATTTAAGAATACGTTTTAACTCAATTTTTACTTCAAGATTTATTTGGGATGTAATATAATTTTTTATTTCAAACCTTATAGATTATACTATATTTATTTCAGAATTTCAACTCTTTTTTGTATTTTCTATAATGACATCAACCTTTTTCTATATAATTTTAACAAAACACCCTAGAAATATAATGCAATCTACATGTACTACACATTAGAACGGAGTACTTTGAGATATAAAATGACTATAAGTTTTTGATAATAGTTGGACAGAACTTGATTGAAAAATAGATCAGAATGGAGCGCAGTTAAATTGTAGTGCCGCGGTATTCCTATATGAACATTTTTACTATACACATCTTACTCTTTTTAGGGAAAACCATTATCTCTTACATTGGAATTTAATATTTTGGTTTTTGCCTAAAAAATAAAAACCACCTACAGGTGGTTTTTAAGGGAGATTATTATGAAAAAGAAAAGTTTTTAGGAGTTCAAGTTAAGCTTTTCTCAACTTGTGACTATAGTATAACGATGTTGACTTAAATTTTTCTTAAAGATTTTACCTTTTTCTAAAAAATTTTAAAGAAATTTGATTTGAAGCTTACTCCACTTCTTCTGCCACTCTTTTTTCTGTATTCTCTTATTATAAAGTTGTCTCCTACTTATATCTTCTAGGAAATATGGAGTGGGCTGAACATAAAAATGGAAGATATCATCTAAACCGTAAGGAGCAAAAAGTTCCAACTGGCCATTATCCAGCAAACGCAACCCCACAGCTGTACATCGCTCTGGATATTTACTCATGGCGTCTTGTGAGCTAGTATAGGGGTGCGTATTGGGACTGTGGAGATGCATATAGACTTGATTTTTGACTTCCCAATGGTAACTAGGGTATGCTCGCTTAAGTCGGTTTTCAATGTTGATCGTTTCCTCATACGAAATATCTGGGTCAAAGAAAATCACATCCACATCGGTTTCTGCATCAAAACCCGATTTACCCGATAGAATATTCCAGATAAAGTTTCGTACGCTACCAGCAGCCAACCAACTATCTTTTAATCGCAAACTGCGAATAAGCGTCAACATAGTCATTAAATCTTTATCTGCTGCGAACTGTTTTAAAACATCCTGCTCTGCTATTTTCATAAATTCTACTTTTCCAAATATTCATAACCCAAATGCTCATAAGCTTTACGCGTTGCTACACGCCCTGCTCGAGTTCGCATAACAAAGCCTTTCTGAATCAAATATGGCTCATACATATCTTCCACCGTTTCTTGCTCTTCTGCAATATTGACAGACAAGGTTCCTAAACCAACAGGTCCGCCTCCATACACCTCAATCATGGTTTTAAGAATCTTCTGATCCACATAGTCTAAGCCTTCTTGATCCACATCAAGCATCGTCAGGGCTTGATCGGTAATCCGATTATCAATCAACCCGTCCCCCATGATTTGAGCAAAATCTCGTACGCGTTTGAGAAGCCGATTGGCAATTCGAGGGGTCCCTCTGCTACGTAAAGCCAACTCCTCAGCCGCTTCATGTGTAATCTCCATCTCAAAGATTTCGGCCGTTCGCTCTACAATCTCGGTCAAATCCGTCTCTTCATAGTATTCCATATGTCCAGTAATACCAAAGCGAGCCCGCAAGGGATTTGACAACATACCAGCTCGGGTCGTTGCCCCAATCAAAGTAAAAGGTGGTAAATCCAAATGAACACTGCGACTGGTTTCACCAGAACCAATCATAATATCAATGTAAAAATCTTCCATAGCACTGTAAAGCACTTCTTCAACAGACATGGGTAAGCGATGAATTTCATCAATAAAAAGGACATCTCCTGGCTCCAGATCATTCAAGATCGCTACCAAATCGCCCGATTTCTCAATCACAGGCCCCGAAGTCTGTTTGAGATTGACTCCTAGCTCATTGGCGATCACAAAAGCCATCGTCGTTTTACCCAATCCCGGAGGCCCGAAAAGTAGGGTATGATCTAATGCCTCATCTCGCAACTTGGCTGCCTCAATAAAAATCTTCAGTTGATTTTTAACCTTATTTTGGCCTATATATTCTTGTAAGTACTGGGGACGCAATGTCCGCTCAACGAGCTCTTCATCTCCCATCAATTCATTATCTAACATTCTATTCATAACTATTATTATAACAAAAAATAGGTTAGATGGATAAAGTAGATTAATAGCCAGAGAAAATCTGCCTAATTTGGCATCCTACTTTCTATTCACTTCCTCATCCATACAGATACTGGCAGTTTTCACTATTAAAAAACCAATCCTCTTCCATTCAGAAGAACAAATTCATACTGAGCTTTTTATTAAATTTTCATTTCTACTTTATTCTTGAAGAAGCTATCATTTTGTCAAACTACTATGCATCCTTTTGAGAATATTTGTTTTCCAATCAAACAGAATGTCATTTAGAAATCAAAGAACCCCTTTGATGATTACGGATTGATTTATCATTTAAAATATGTTACCTTTAATATGATTCATTTTGTATGCGCATACATTGTTGTTTTTTTATGAAAGGAGATATCAAATGAACAACATCCTTAAATACAGTTCAAAGCTTTTCTTCTTAGGACTGGTAGCCAGTGCAATAGCTATAGCCACTAATGTTCCTGCAACTGCTGAAGAAACACCTCAAGCTGGACAAGAATTGGTCAATCGCGCTGATGGGCAATGGATTAAGGACGCTACTGGTTGGTGGTTCAAATATCCTGATGGCACATATCCGAAAAACCAATGGAAACAGATCAATAGCCGATATTACTACTTTAACAATCAGGGTTATATTACTACTGGATGGAAGCAACTAACTGGCTTTAATAAACACAAAGAAGTATCCTGGTATTATTTTGATCCCACAAACGGAGATATGAAAACAGGTTGGCAAGCCATCAATGGAAAATGGTACTATTTTGATCCAACAGAAGGTTATATGCTAACGGGAGTTAAACAAATCGGCGCACCTGGAGTTAGAAAATATTACTATCTCCATCCGACCAACGGCGATATGCAGACAGGTTGGCATAAATTACCACATTCCTATGCAAATGGGGAAACCATTTACTACTGGCGTTATTTTGATCCAGAAGATGGACATAGAGTTGAAGGTTGGCGGAAAATTGATGGCGATTGGTATCATTTTACAAGAGGCATGGGCGTTATGTCCTCATCTGCATGGAACGGCCAATATTATCTAAAGGAAGATGGAAAAATGGCACACGATGAAACTCTTTTAATTCGCGGAAAATATTACACTTTTAACTCAGATGGTATTGTAACGAGTGTTAAATAAAAATAAAGCTATCACTTCATATAAAACAACCCAGCAGTTCAATTCTGCTGGGTTGTTTGTATTCAAATACAGAATAATCTATCAATATTTTTTCGATATAGCTATTTATCCTGCTCCACAGTCGCATGATAAATGGTCGTGCTGGTAAAAATCTCGCCTGCTTTCAAGATAACATCTGGTTTCAAATCGCTATGAATCGCATCAGGAAGTGCCTGAGTTTCCAGAGCTAAGCCGTTGTGCT
>ERZ773083.2519-NODE-2519-length-11268-cov-5.380184_pt1 | contig 11268 bp, 13 predicted proteins | sample MGYA00511465_ERZ773083 | MGnify/ENA primary metagenome ERZ773083 (study PRJEB29015, sample SAMEA2738001) | human oral metagenome | biome: human oral; feature: human-associated habitat; material: dental | place: China | collected 2060 ... | reverse complement strand
AAAACCTACTGTGGGTCGGTCGACCGACCTACCGTGGGTCGCATCGACGACCTACCGTAGGTCGTTTTTGCCCCCCTCCAGAAGAGGCTCCAAAAAGCCTCTCTGCAAGCGGGGATTCTCGCCTTAGACGAATAAACAATTTGCATCGCTTTTCCCCGAAAGGGAAGCAAGATCACAAATATTCCATCCGTAGGGGAGCATTCGTCCCGACATATTCACTCGCTTCGACAAAGCCATCAGAACCACGATTTTAGCCCGACTCACAGCCCCGATCTTCCCAGCGCCAAGAGACGGAAAAATCTGTACCTTTGCACGTAAAGTTTAATACTTCATTATTAGCAAAACATCACTATGGCAACTTCAGGCAAAGACTTTCGCCTCGAAAGCGACCTGATCGGCGAACGCCAGATCAGCAACGAGCATCTCTATGGAGTACAGACCCTCCGTGGGATGGAGAACTTCCAGATCAGCGTCTTCCGTCTCGCTGACTACCCCCTCTTCATCCACGGTCTAGCATGGACCAAGGAAGCTGCTGCGATAGCTAACCATCGCCTAGGCCTGCTCACCGATCAGCAGAAGGACGCCATTGTCCAAGCCTGCCACGAGCTCCTCGAAGGCAAGCACCACCAGCACTTCCCCGTAGATATGATCCAGGGCGGTGCAGGGACGACCACCAACATGAACGCTAACGAGGTCATCTGCAACCGTGCTCTGGAGATCATGGGTCACGAGAAGGGCGAATTCAAGTACCTCTCTCCTAACGACCACGTCAACGGCTCCCAGTCCACCAACGATGCCTACCCAACGGCTATCCACCTCGGCCTCTATGCTTCGCACCTCAAGCTCCGCCCCCACTTCATCCAGCTCATCGAAGCTCTGGAGAAGAAGTCTAAGGAGTTTGCCCACGTCGTCAAGATGGGCCGCACACAGCTCCAGGACGCTGTACCTATGACTCTGGGGCAGACCTTCGGTGGCTTTGCTTCGATCCTACGCCACGAGATCACCAACCTCGACTACGCCGCTCACCAATTCCTAGCGATCAACATGGGCGCTACCGCCATAGGTACGGGGATCTCCTCAGAGCCCGAATATGCAGACTACTGCACTGAAGCGATGGCGAAGATCACCGGCTGGGACATCACACGCACCGAAGACTTCGTAGGCGCTACCAGCGACACCAGCGAGATGGTCGGCTATAGCTCTGCCCTGCGTCGCATCGCTATCAAGGTCAACAAGATCTGTAATGACCTGCGTCTGCTCTCCAGTGGTCCACGCTGTGGTCTCGGGGAAATCAACCTCCCCGCTATGCAGCCAGGATCATCGATCATGCCAGGTAAGGTGAACCCCGTCATTCCCGAAGTCATGAGCCAGGTATGCTACAAGGTCATGGGGAACGACCTCTGTGTCACCATGGCTGGCGACGCCTCACAGATGGAGCTCAACGCTATGGAGCCCGTCATGGCGCAGTGCTGCTTCGAATCCATCGACCTACTGATCAACGGCTTCGACACCCTCCGCACCCTCTGCATCGATGGCATCACGGCTAACGAAGACAAGTGCCGTGACAATGTCCGCAATAGCATCGGTATCGTCACAGCCCTCAACCCCATCATCGGATACAAGAACTCTACGAAGATCGCTAAGGAAGCCCTCGAGACAGGGCGTGGCGTCTATGACCTGATCATCGAGCACGGCATCCTATCGAAGGAAGACCTCGACACGGTGCTTGCCCCCGAAAACATGATCAAGCCTGTACGCCTCGGCATCAAGGCAAAGAAGTAAGCCTCGCGCCACCTCCCGCTCTCTGACACCCTCAGAGACCTAAGCAGTAGCCCCAACTCTCTTACCCTACAAGAGTAAGGAGTTGGGGCTACTTCATTCGCTCTTGTCCCAAAGCATCCGTCGTCCTTCGCTAGGAGTTTCATTCGTTCCTCCTCCCCATTCCGCCCACAGCATCATAGAGATCCATGCCCCTACATTCCTTCGCCCGGCCTAGGCTCCTTGCCCTACTTCTCCTCCTGAGTCTTGCCCTACCTCTCGGGGCTACCCGCCGTACCATCCACCTATCCTCCCTAGGACTTCGGGTAGGCACAAAGGAGAATAGCACACCCCTCCTTCGCAAGATCCTCGAAGGGCTACAGAGCGAGCTAGAGCAGGGTACCGACACCTTAGAACTTCTATTCCCCACGGGGCGCTACCACCTAGCGAGCGAGGGATCAGCATGGAGAACCTTAGTCGCACCCCCAGCGTCCTTTTTGCCCGCAACCTCGTGCGTCACAACCGTGCCCGAGGCATCCTCATCAACACACCCCGCCCTGTCCTCATCGAGGAGAATACCTTCGACCATGTCAGTGGCTCAGCGATCCTCTTCAGCACAGACAATAATATGTGGTACGAATCGGGACAGACCCGAGAGGTCACGATCAGGCGCAATCTCTTCGAGGATGTACTGACGAGCCTCTACCAGTTCACCAGCGCCGTGATCAGCATTCACCCCATCATCCCCGACCTCGGGGCACAGCGCCAGCCCTTCTACGGGCAGGGAGCGAGGAGCATCCGCATCCTAGAGAATACCTTCCGCACCTTCGACACGCCCCTCCTACATGCCATCAGTACCGATGGCATCCTGTGGCGGGACAATCGAATCGAGCCCACGAGGAGCTACCCGAAGTTCCACCCCAACCAGAAGCGCTTCCTCTTCGAAGGCTGTCGGAACATCGACATCGCTCCGAGCGACACCATCCAGTAGTTCGCTCTACCTTAATATAATAGGTAGGGAGAGAAAAGACAAGAGCCACAGCCGAGGTCATCCTCAGCTGTGGCTCTTGCACATAAACGTGGGTTAAAGATAGTTTGCTAAATCCTTTGGCGTCGGATCTACGGCTACTACGACACCCCGATCATCCACTAGGTACGTGTGTAGTGAGCCTGTGAGTCCTGCATGCGTCATATACTGGCGGCGCTCCTCGGGAGCGACACGGCGCTGCGACTCTTGATCCACTTGGTCTAAGGCGATCGTGCGTGACCAAACAGCTTCATCTGGATCCAGTGAGATAGCTTGGAAACAGATGGACTGCGGAGCTTGCTCTGCGAAGAAGTGATCCCACATCGCATTCGCTGCACGGCTGGTAGCATCATAGGCTGCCCAGAAGTGAATGAGGCGATAGCGGGGGCTAGTCTCTGCGGAGTCGGCTTCACGACCTCCTACGTCCATAGACTTCATTTTCGGGAGCACGTCCCCCACCAGAAGTCCCTCAGAAGAAGGCTGATGAGGTAGGCTCGCTGACGTCGCTCCGAGGAGCACAGCGAAGGCCAATGCGCCGAAAAGAATTCCTTTCAACGTCATAAATTTTGGTTTAAATCCAACATACCTACGTCGTCCGTCTCCATCGCCAGAAGTCGTTCTAGATCAGGATTGGGCCGGCATAGGTTCCCGGCTTTCGGGTCTGTAGGTCATCCTGAGGTTTGCCGCTTGCGCCCCTCTGGGATGACGGGGCAAAGTTAGGAAAATCTCCATTAGGGACACCCCAAGGGTCTGGAGCGATCACCCTCATTCTCCTCTACCCTTCGTCCTCGTCGCTCAAAAGAGGCCCTCTCCAGCCCGCCTGGCAAGGGACTTCTGAAGGGGTCAAAAAACGACCTACGGTAGGTCGTCGAAAAAACCTACTGTAGGTCGTCTCACCGACCCACGGTAGGTCGCAAAGACGACCTACCGTGGATCGTTTTTTCACCCCTTGGGAGCGAGCTCCCTGATCCCATCGAAAGTGAGACCTTCTCACCAGCAAAACCTCCACGCCCGTCTCCTCCGGGCTCTTCCCCCTCATTCACCGATCCCAGCCGACCGATGAGAGCGAAGAAGTCGGGGCGGTGGTTGCCTATATCCATATTTTTTACTTACTTTGCAGACCGATTGTAGAGTCCTCTGCTTAGGAGGAGATTGATACAAGTCGCTGATCCCGTTAGAAATAACAAACTAAAATATAAGAGTAATGTCAAAGATTTGTCAGATTACAGGTAAGAAAGCCATGGTCGGCAACAATGTCTCGCACTCTAACCGCAAGACAAAGCGCCGCTTCGATGTGAACCTGTTTACCAAGAAGTTCTTCTGGCCAGAAGAAGGATGCTGGATCGTCCTCAAGGTATCCGCAGCGGGCCTTCGCCTCATCAACAAGATCGGTCTCGACGCCGCTGTGCGCCAGGCCGCCGAGAAGGGCTATCTAAGTGAAATCAAAGTAAAGTAGTAGGGAAAGATCATGGCAAAGAAAGCTAAAGGAAACAGAGTACAGGTCATCCTCGAATGCACCGAGCATAAGGATAGTGGTATGCCAGGCACCTCTCGCTATATCACGACCAAGAATAGAAAGAATACGACCGAACGTCTTGAGCTCAGGAAGTACAACCCTATCCTCAAGCGTATGACGATCCATAAGGAAATCAAGTAATCACGAGGAGACAAGACAATGGCAAAGAAAGCAGTCGCATCATTCAAGAAGGCAGACGGTCGCACCTACTCCAAGGTCATCAAGATGGTCAAGTCCCCTAAGACGGGCGCTTACACCTTCCAGGAGGAGATGGTCCCTAACGAAGCCGTCAAGGAATTCTTCTCCTAAGGAGAATCCCGACCCCACAGTAGATACCTCCCGCTCTCCTCTGAGCACCTCGGTATCTCTCCATCACGTCTAGCTCATAGACGCCCCTAATGAAGAGGCTGCCCACTCACCCGATGAGTGCGGGCAGCCTCTTCTCCGTAGCAAGATCGTTACCCCCCATGCCACCGGGAGTCGAAGGTGGTCCACCCATAATACCGACAAACCCCTCTCTCCTATGGAGTCCTCCCCCACCAAGTATACAGAGCGCACCGATCGTCTGGCCCACGAGCGCATACCCAAGCTCCTCTGGCACTACGGTGTACCCGCCGTCGTCGGCACGATGGTCAACGCCCTCTACAGCGTAGTAGACCGCATCTTCATCGGCCAGGGCGTCAGCGAATTTGCTATCACAGGTCTAGCGCTGACCTTCCCTATCCTCATCTTCATCCAAGCCTTCGGTATGCTCATCGGAGTAGGGGCATCGGCACGCGTCTCCATCCTACTGGGCGAAGACAAGCATGACCAAGCCGAACGCATCCTCAGCAATGCACTCCTGCTGACACTAGTCACACAGGTGCTCACACTGACACCAGTGATGATCTGGCTCGACGACATACTCAGAGCCCTCGGAGCTAACGATCGTACGCTCCCCTTCGCCTATGACTATCTGAAGATCATGATCCCGGGGAACATCTTCTCGACACTGTGCTTCAGCTTCAATGCGATCATGCGTGCTTCGGGCTATCCATACAAGGCGATGATCACGATGCTCATAGGTGCGGGACTCAATACCCTGCTCGACGCCCTCTTCATCTACGGCTTCGGCTGGGGGATCGAAGGGGCAGCTTGGGCTACGGTCATCGCTATGGCGGTATCGTCTGCCTTCGTGATGCAGCACTTCCTCGACAGCAAGAGCGAGGTGCAATTCCGCCGTCGCAATATGCGCCTCTCCTCGGAGCAGATCCTGGCGATCCTCTCGATCGGGATGTCGCCCTTCTTCCTACAGCTCCTGAGCAGTGGTATCGCCTTCCTCATCAACGACACCTTAGCTCGCTATGCGGAGAATCCCCTGATGGCCGACCGAGCTATCGGAGCTTACGGGATCATCAATAGCGCTGCTCTGGTGGGCTTCATGCTCATGCTGGGGATCGCACAGGGGATGCAGCCTATCGTGGGGTATAACTACGGTGCTCGAGCCATCGGACGTGTACGTCAGGCCTTCAAGATCTGCTCGTGGACGAACTTCGGCATCGGAGCCTTCGTGACCGTCGTAGCGGTGGTCGCCCCCGGCTTGATAGCGTCACTCTTCACCAGTTCGCCTGAGATGATCGAAGCCTCGGTACATGCCCTACGCCTCTGTCTCTATGGGTTTGCCTTCGTGGGCTTCCAGGTGACAGCGACACAGTTCTTCCAGAGCATCGGCTTCGGAGGCAAGGCGCTTCTGCTGAGTCTCTCACGCCAGACGCTCTTCCTGCTCCCCGCACTCTTCACCTTCCCTCTTCTCTGGGGCTCTACGGGGGTATGGATCGCTCTTCCCTTCTCCGACATTGCCTCGGGTGTGCTGGGGATGAGCCTGCTGTACTATCAGTTCAAGCTCTTCGATCGGCAGTTCTCTCAAGAGGGGCTTTAGTCGAGGCTGAACGCTGCATCTCTACCAACACCTTCCCTTTCACGCTTAGCATCACCAGCGGGCCTCGGGGTCTGCCTACTTGATTATGGTCTATTTATATTCGGTACTCTGCTGTCTCTTCCTCTTCCCTTATCTCGGGTGGCGAGGGGGCAGTGTCCTTGGTCGAAAGGCACGGCGCTTCTTCCGGGGGCTCCTCGGGGGGATCTTCCTCCTCTTCGTCGTAGCACTCCTGGTGCATCGGCATATCCAAGCCGACTGGATGAGCGATGTGATGAACGGGAGCATCTATATCTTCTTCTCCACGATGTACGCTACGGGGGTGGTCTTCGCCTTCGATGTCCTCAAGTTCGTCGACCGTCGTACCCTCGGCCTCTATGCGGGAGCAAAGGATCGGACGAAGCGGTGGCTACAGGCCGGTGTCTTCATGCTCTCGCTCGTGGTCTTCTTTGGGACCATGGTCGTCGGGCACCAGAATGTCCGCTACCCCAGAGTTGTACACCACGACCTCTACATCTCACGCCTCACCCCTCAGGGGGCTAAGGCGGAGAAGCGCCTTCGTCTGGTCTTCTTCTCCGACCTCCACATAGGCGAAGCGATGACACCCGACTACATCTCCCGCTCCGTCGACCTCATCCTCCAGCAGAAGCCCGACCTGATCCTCTGCGGGGGCGACTATATCGACCACCGAGAGGTCTACGCCTATGATCCGAGGGTGCTGAGCTCGATGCGCCGACTCCGTGCTCCCCTAGGTGTCTACTTCGTCCTCGGAAACCACGAGTATCGTGACCACCTGGATGAGAACATCCGCTTCGTCTCGGAGATCGGTGCTACCCTACTGAGGGATAGCGTCGCTTACCCTGCTGATAGCCTCTTGGCACTCATCGGGCGAGACGACGCCGTGCAGGGCGACCGTGCCCCCTTCGCCCAGATCACTCAGCGAGTCGACCCATCGTCCCGCCCCGTCCTACTCATGGAGCATACCCCCGGTTCGCTCGATAGCATCGGGGATAGCCCCATCGATCTCATGCTGTGCGGACACACCCACGGCGGGCAGATCTGGCCAGGGCAAGTGCTCACCTGGTGGCGCTATGGGATGTCCTCAGGGACACGCCGTGTCGGTGACAAGGAGATCTGTGTCTCCTCGGGGATCGGTTCGGCAGGAGCTACCTACCGCATAGGTACTCGGAGCGAGATCCGTGTCTATGATCTCTATTGGTAAAGTAGAGGCGGTCTCAAGCCCCTGCCACGAGCCCAGTAAATAAGCGGGCTTCGAGGGGCGAAAAAACGACCTACCGTGGATCGCCGAAAAAACCTACTGTAGGTCGTGATGACGACCTACGGTAGGTCGCACTTGCGACCCACTGTAGGGTTTATTTTGGCCTCACAAGAGAGGACGCTAAAAGTCCTCGAGATGGAGGCCTCCGAACTAGGGGTCTTCCCCATGAAGACGGGCGATTGGTAGGGATACCTTCGCCCCGCCTTCTCCTCCCCGCTCCAAGCTTACCGAAAGAGGCAGTTGATCCGAGCCCTTAGCTCGGGGCTGATCGACCTCTCTTCCCACAAGCCTACAGCATACAGAAAATACTAAGGTATTTGCGTACCTTCGTAGTATACAATCTATGACGAACGATCACATATGATGCATATGGATAAAGACTGGGGGGGATCAACCCTCCTAGCTTCCCGCAAGATCAAGGCAGGCACCCGATACTACTACATCGATGCCAAGCTCGACAGCAAGGGCAATAAGTACATCGTCCTCTCCGAGACCAAGCTCAAGGAGGGCGAAGGCAAGCTCGAGCGTCACCGTATCTTCATCTACGAGGAAGACTTCGCCAAGGTATCGGAGGCCCTGCTGGAGACGATCCTGCAGGTCTCCGAAGGAGCTCTGCTGGATCTGCCCAACTACCCCAAGGGCGAAGCCTCCAGCACCGACGAGCTAAGCACCGAGCCCCTCTCGGACGAAGATCTCCAGCTTCAGTCTATCGACCTAGATTGGACCGATGAAGCTTAGCCTCCCCTTCACCCCAAGCCCGAGTCCACGACTATGAGTAGAGAGAAGCTATACGCTCTGGCCGCTCTCCTGTGGTTCGTCGCAGGGGTCAATGTCCTACGCATCGGTCTTCTAGGCTGGCCTACTGAGGAGCATCTCCTCGGGACTTCACTCTTGGCTGTAGGGAGTCTGCTCTTCTTCGCAGGCTTCATCTTCCCCCGTGTCGTTCGTCGCAACCTCACGAGCCTCACCCAGCGCTCCGAGGTAACTCTCCGCTGGTATCACTGCTTCACCCCCTCGTCCTGGATCATCATGAGCGTGATGATCGCCCTAGGGGTGACGATCCGTATGCTAGAGCTCGCCCCCCCGACCTTCATCACAGGCTTCTACACGGGTCTTGGGCTCTCGCTCATCCTCTCCATCTACCCATACCTACGAGAGATCATCCTGCTGAGACGATGACCGACACCTCTGTATTCGAAGACAAGAAAGCAGCCTATTACACCCTAGGCTGCAAGCTGAACTTCGCTGAGACCTCCACGATCGGAAGAGCCCTCCTAGCGCAGGGTATCCGAAGTGTGCGCCCCCAGGAGGAGGCAGATATCTGCGTCATCAATACCTGCTCCGTCACAGAGCTGGCGGACAAGAAGTGCCGTACGATGATCCGCAAGGCAGCACGGGAGCACCCCGGAGCCTTCGTGATCGTCACAGGGTGCTATGCCCAGCTAAGTCCCGAGGAAGTAGCGGACATCGAGGGGGTAGACCTCGTCATCGGAGCAGAGAAGAAGCTGGATCTAGCCGAGTACCTGGATCTATCCAGCTCCAAGCCTTCCTCTGCCAGCATCATCCACAGCCGAACGAAGGATATTCGCTCCTTCCGACTCAGCTCTTCCTCCGACGAGCGCACTCGTCACTTCCTCAAGGTACAGGACGGCTGTGACTACCACTGTACCTACTGCACCATCCCCAAGGCCCGTGGTCGTAGCCGTAGTGGCTCCGTGAGTGAGATCGTCACCGAAGCAGAGCGTATTGCCTCGGTGGGCGGTCGTGAGATCGTGCTCACCGGCGTGAATATCGGGGACTTCGGACGGGGACGGGGCGAGGACTTCTTCGACCTCATCCGAGCCCTCGACGAAGTGGAGGGGATCGAGCGCTTCCGTGTCGGATCGATCGAACCTAACCTACTCAGCGAAAAGATCATCGAGTACTGCGCCCGCTCTCGGCGCATAGCTCCCCACTTCCACATACCCCTACAGAGCGGGAGCGACGAAGTGCTCCGCCTGATGAAGCGACGCTATGATACAGAGCTCTTCCGCTCTAGAGTCTCGCTCATCCAGGAGCTCTTGCCCCAGGCCTTCATCGGTATAGATGTCATCGTCGGCACACGTGGGGAGGAGGCCGGATACTTCGAGGATTGCTACCGCTTCCTAGAGAGCATCCCCTTCTCCCAGCTCCATGTCTTCAGCTATTCCGAGCGGGAGGGTACAGCTGCCCTCTCTATAGACCATGTCGTCTCCCCTCAGGATAAGCACCGCCGAAGCCAACGGCTCATGCAGCTCTCGGAGGAGCGTCTCAAAGCCTTCTACCGCTCCAATCTCGGTAGAGAACTCACCGTGATCTGGGAGCATGGCAACTACAATGGGCTCATGATGGGACATAGCGAGAATTACATCCGTGTCGCACAGCCCTACGACGAGGAGGCTATCGGCACGACGACCCACCTCACCCCCCAGCATCTCGACGCCTCAGGCACGTTTGTCCTCTAAGCTCCCCACAGAAGATGATGGACCGTATCGGCTACTACCTCCTCAAGTTTGCCTTCGCTACGCTGGCTCGGCTTCCCTGGTGGCTTCTCCACGGGCTGTGCCATACTGTGGCCTTCCTCCTAGACCAAGGGATCGGCTACCGACGAGGGGTGGTTCGCTCCAATCTCCAACGTAGCTTCCCCGAGAAGAGCATAGAGGAGCTCCGCCTGATCGAGCGGGACTTCTACAGGCAGTTCACCTACAACTTCCTCTCCACACCTAAGCTCCTTCATCAGCATCCCGACCGTATTGCATCAGAGTACCTCATCTTCCCAGACCTCTCTCCCCTAGAGGAGGCTGCGAAGCGCTACCGCTGTGTACTCGTGGCTCTGGGACACTATGGTAACTGGGAGCTCTTCAGCTCCGGACAGACGCAACTCTCTACGATCAGCTACCGCCTCGGACAGGTCTATCGCAAGCAGAAGAATCAAGCTATCGACCGGCTCTTCGCCGAGCAACGCCAGCGCTTCGGAGCGGAGATCATCGAGAAGGACAAGATAATACGTCACCTGAGGACTTACCTAGATTCTCCCGACGAGCGACATGGGCTCATCGCCATGATCTCCGACCAAGCCCCAGGGATCGGACACGCTAACTACTTCACCGACTTCCTCCACCAGCCGACGGCGATCCTTGATGGGATCGAGCGCTTAGCCACGAGATATCGCCTCCCCGTCTTCTATCTCGACATCGAGCGAAAGAGCCCTACTCAGTTTGTCGCACGCTATATCCCCTTCTATGATCCCGAGGAAGGGGAACTACCGCCCTTCACCGTGACGGAGCGGTACGCCCGACTGCTGGAGGCCAACATACAGCGGGATCCTGCTCCATGGCTCTGGTCCCATAAGCGATGGAAGCGCCCACTATCTAACTATCCCAAGGCCACCCGCAGTCCTCGACTGGAGGCCTTACTCCAAGAGGAACACACTTAGACTACACACACTACTACTTACTACGCTATGCCCTCCCCTACTCTCCCCAAGGACGTGGCTGTGCTCGTCCTAAACTGGAATGGTCTGGAGCTCCTTCGCTCCTTCCTCCCCTCCTGGGTCAAGTTCACCCCCGAGGAAGCAGACCTCATCATCATCGACAACGGCTCTACCGACGGCTCCGTAGCCTTTGTACGGGAGCATTACCCAGAGGTACGCCTCGTCGCATTCACTGAGAACTACGGCTTCGCTGCTGGCTATAACAAAGCCATCGCCGAACTGGACTACAAGACCGTCGTCCTACTGAACAGCGACGTCGAGC
>ERZ773083.2518-NODE-2518-length-11272-cov-2.979139_pt1 | contig 11272 bp, 10 predicted proteins | sample MGYA00511465_ERZ773083 | MGnify/ENA primary metagenome ERZ773083 (study PRJEB29015, sample SAMEA2738001) | human oral metagenome | biome: human oral; feature: human-associated habitat; material: dental | place: China | collected 2060 ... | reverse complement strand
GCTTTTTTGGCCTTGATCAAGTTAACGATTTCATCGATGTGTTTCTTGATGGTTTTTTCGTCACCATAATCAGAAATGCCAATAGCACCGTAATATTTCTCAGTTTCCTCAATTAGAGTGAGATTTGCGGAGATTTCGGCGAGAAAGATGAGATAGGATTTTTCAAGATTGGTGGCTTCACGGCCATAGATTTTGGTGGTGAGGGTGGAGATTTTAGCGATTCTTCCCTCTTCTGTAAGATTGCGGATAAGGATTTTTTCAGCAGCAGCAAGTTCAGGGATTTTGCCATCTTCTGCGGCAATGCGGAGGCGGACGACAATGGCTTTTTCAAGTTGTCTGACGCGTTCCCTAGTAATGGATAAAAATTCTCCAATTTGTTCCAGTGTTTCACGCTCGCCATTTAAACCAAATCGACGAGAGATAATTTCCTTTTCACGATCTTGCTCAATGATACTCAGGCTACCTTGGACGGCTTTCGCGATTACATCTGTATGTTGATCCATTCTAGGTCTTTTTTCCTTCCTCCACCGCTGAATTATTACTGAATTGTTTGCTAAAATTTAATATATAATAACATTAAAATAAAATTTGTCAAGTAAATAAAAATTGAAATATTATTCTCTTAAAATCCTGGTCCTGTTAACTTTTCTTTAGTTGTTTTCTGTTGTCTATTGTACCATATATTTTACTTATAACCTAATAAGTTTTATTAAAATATAAACATAAGTAGTTTTGTGGTGTGGTAGTTGATTTTAGACAATAAAAATAGCGGGAACTTGAGTTTTCTCGCTATTTTTTAATAACTTATTTTGTGGCTTTTTTAGCTTTGGCGGTCTTACTAGCAGATTTTGCAGTTTTGGAGGATTTTGTGGCGGATTTAGTAGATTTTTTGGTCTTTGCAGTAGTTTTGGCGGCTTTTGTGGACTTGCTGACAGTTTTTGTGGTAGTTGTAGTAGTCTTACTATTTAATAATTCGGTAGCCTTTTCAAGAGTCAGAGATTTTGGATCAATATCTGCAGGGATTTTGATGTTGTTTGGCCTTGGGCGCCCCTTGCCGGAAGCTGGTTTTATGGCTGGGCCTTTAATATATGGTCCGAAGGGGCCATTGATAATTTTGACCTCTCCCCAGTCGGCAATAATGGAAGATTTTTTCTTTTGATAAAGTTCATTGGCAAGGTCGAAGGAGATAGTGTATGGGCTTTCGGCCTTATTGGCGCTACTGAGTGGAATGTTGTAGTTTCCGGCTTTAAGGTATGGACCGAAGGGGCCATTGGCAGCAATGAGCTCTGTGCCATCCGAGGCTGTACCAATCAGTCGAGGTAGTTGAGGAAGCTCTAATTGTTTGAGCGCAAGTTCAAGAGTGACGGTCTTTACGGTTTTTCCGGCTGGAAGTGGGGCGAAGATTGGCTTTTCTCCAGCTTCTTTTTCGTTCTCACCTAATTGAATAAATCCACCATTACGACCAATCTTGGCATAGACTTTCTTGTTGGTTTTTGGGTCAATGCCGAGTTCGGTGGCAGAATTGTAGCGGTTAGCCATGGCGGAGGCGCCGACAGTTTCAGCAAATGGTGTATAAAAATCGCGGAGCATCTTGAGACGAGTCAATTTATGTTCAGCAATTTTATCGAGTTGTTCCTCAATTCCAGCGGTAAAATCGTAATCAACAATGTTTTCAAAATTCTCACAGAGGAAGTCAGAAACCAATTCGCCAACAGGAGTTGGGAGCAGTTTGCCTTTATTTGCGCCAGTTTTCTCTTTGACCGTGTCTTCAGAAATTGAATTTGGTGCAGCATCTTGGTCGAGTACACTGTGGTGGCCATGAAGGATAATCTCTTGGAGATTACGTTCGGTGCCTTCGGATTCACCTTTAGTGACATAATTTCGTACTTGGATAGCATTAATGATGGATGCATAAGTACTTGGACGACCGATGCCAAGCTCCTCAAGTTTTTTAACTAATGAACCTTCGGTGTAACGGGCAGGCGGTTTGGAATAAGTTTGTTTGGCAATCAGATTATGAACATTAAGTTGATCGCCAACGTTAAGTTGAGGTAGGAGAGTGTCTTTATTCTTGCCGTATATGCGAAGGAAGCCGTCAAAAATTACCACTTCACCTTTGGCGGTAAAATGAAGTTCCGGATCAGTGGATGGTGTGATATCAACTATGGTTTTGGCAACCACAGCGTTTTTCATTTGTGTAGCTAGGGTACGAGTGCGGATGAGTTGGTAAAGTTTCTTTTCATAATCGTTTTTGCCAGCAACTTCCTGGGCAATATTAGTTGGGCGGATGGCTTCGTGAGCTTCCTGAGCGCTAGCGTCCTTTGTATGGAAACGGCGAACTTGGACATATTTTTCGCCAAAAGTCTGTTTAATGTAGTTAGAAATTGCCGCAATGGCTTCGCCAGAGAGGTTAAGGGAGTCTGTTCGGTGATAAGTGATTAGACCTGCCTGATATAGACCCTGTGCGGCAGACATAGTAGTTTTGGCACTATAACCGAGACGACTGTTGGCCTCGATTTGCAAAGCGGCGGTAGTGAAAGGCACTGGATTAGCTTTGGTTCCCTCGGTTTGCTCAATGTTAGCAACAGAAAAAACGGCCGGAGCAAGAGAATTAAAGAGAGATTTTACTTCATCTGCATCTTTTAGAGTTGATTTTTCAAGATTAGCTTCAAAAATTTCAGATGATTCCGGGTCGGTTACATTGGCATTTTGGTTGGAGAATTTACCGGCAACCTTAAAGGTGGATTTTGAGGCGAATTTTTCAATTTCACGCTCTTTTTCAACGATAAGTCGAAGAGCTGGGGACTGAACGCGACCAGCAGATTTAGCGCCGGGAACCTTTTTGCGGACTATATCAGAAAGATCGTAACCAACTAACATGTCGAGGGTTTGACGAGCCTGCTGACTGGAAACCATATCCATGTCAACAGTGCGAGGCTTAGCAATGGCGGCCTGAAGAGCGGACTTTGTGATTTCATGGAAAGTGATGCGGTGGGTATTTTTGGGGAGCTTTAAAACCTCAAGAAGATGCCAAGAGATTGATTCCCCTTCACGGTCTTCATCGGTTGCTAGCCAAATTGCTTCGGCAGCCTTAGCTTCTTTTTTAAGCTCAGCGATAATATGTTTATGATCTGGGTCGATTTCATAGGTTACTGCAAAATTGTCATGAACGTCGACCTTGGTATCTTTACGAATATGTCCAACAGAGGCGAGAACCTTAAAATCACTGCCTAAATATTTTTCAATGGTTTTAGCCTTGGCTGGACTCTCCACGATAACTAAGTTCTTTGACATACATATATAGTAGCACGATTGTCAAGTGGAAGAAAAATATATCAAAAGGCTTGGCAGACTATAAAACTTATGGTAAAGTATGGTTAGAGTGAAGGTTTTCTGGCAGCCAAATACAGGAAGGATATTTTGCTGTGGAATTAAAAAAACAAAAAACATCAAATAAAGGGGTAAAAATAATTAGCGCTACGTTGGCGGCAAGTCTTTTGGCAGTACCTGCATTACTGTTAAACGGCGCACCAACCTCAGCTGCTTCCCAAACAGCAACCACAACGGTGAATGTCAGGATCGACCCAACAATTGCGATTTCGGCAACACCAAACATCGATATTAATATTACGCCAACTGCTTCTGGTCAATTCCAGACTGGGGATGGACGTGTATCGATTTCGACAAATAATACGAAGGGGTATACAACTTATATCACTTCAAGCACCGCCGATACGGATTTGAAACAACCAAGTTCTGCAGGTGTGTCGACTACTATTCCAAGTGTAACTACGAGCGCAAACACGATTTCTGGTACCGCTTGGGGTTGGTCGAACGATGCAACTCAGTTTAATCCAGTTAAGGTAGCTGGTACAACGGATAACAGTGCAGTATTCAGCAAAACTACAACTGCAACTCCAACTGGCGACAATAAAACCTTGACGGTTGGCGCAAGTGCTACTACCAGTGTTCCTGAGGGAGCCTATTCAAATACCTTATTGTTTACCGCAATAACAAATAACTAATTGATAATTCATGCGAGGAAGATATTGTTAGTTTTGGTTTTTTGAATAAACTTGTAAAAAAGGACCTAGCGAGAAGGTCCTTTTTGTTGAGCTATAACATATGGTTTATTTTGTTGGACTTTTGTGGAATCAAAAAGCCCCAAGTAAGGGTGGGCATCACTTGGGGCTATTTGACCCTACAACGCATCTCTTTGATACCGGGAGATTCCCCGGAGCGTGACCCACCTCACAAACTTTGGGGCCCGCCGGTTATAGGGGTTGCTATGTTCTTAAAGATTGACTTTCAAGTGGAGGTAATACTTATACTTACAACCGATAAAAGAAAAATTGTAAGTCGAAAGTCTTTTAAGAACACGCAACTTCTGTTATATTGGTAACAGAAATTATGATTTATTTAGGTGCGGTGTAGAGACTGTGCCTTTTTTTGGCTCTCAATCTCTAACTTGTTGAATTATACCATACAAAAATAAATACGTCAATACTTAAAACTAAGATTTGTAAATAATCAAGTAAAAAGTGGAGGTAAATATTATGATTATCAACTCTTGCGTACCTGAAGACGAGGAGTATTTAGCAAGACTTTCTGCCATTGCGGTTAAGCCTAAAATGTTATATTACTATGGAAAAATGCCGGAAAGAGACGAAAGATTTTTGACTGTGGCGCCGCGATATTGCTTCGAATCTCCTGGGCGGGCGAAGACAGTGGCCGTGGTGGGGCGCGGAAAAATACAGAGTATGGTAAGGAGCAGGCATATAAAATTGCGTATGAATTAGCTAAGCATGGAGTAGTGATTGTGTCTGGTTTGGCGTTTGGAATTGATTCGGTGGCACACCGGGCAGCGCTTGATGCTGGAGGGGTAACACTGGCAGTGCTGGGAACTCCGATTGATCAAATATATCCTGCAAGTCACACAGGGCTGGCAGATGAGATTGTGCAAAAAGGTGGTGCAATTATTTCAGAGTATCCAGAGTGGAGCGAGGTGAAAAAGGATGAAAAATAATTACAGTTTTTTCAATCGAGGAGTGGGCGGAAGGCTTCATTTTTGACACGAAATCGCTTGATTTCAGGGCTAGCTGATGTTGTGGTAATTGTGGAAGCGGATCTGCGGTCGGGTTCCCTAAATACAGCGCATCATGCATTTGAGCAGAGTAATCTAGTTTATGCGGTGCCGGGGGATGTAGGAAGGGCTAGTTCAAGGGGGTGTAATCGCCTGCTTGGGCGCGGAGCGGTGGCCATGACTGATATTGAGGATATTTTATTGGATCTGGGGATTGATGAAAAGAAACGTGTCAAAGAAAATAAGGTTGAATTATTCGGGGATACAAAGATTGAGACCTTAATTTTGAAGGAGTTAAAAGATAGTGTTCGCGACGGTGAGGAGATTCTGGCAAGTATTAATAGAGGCGTTCTATCTGATAATGCTTGCCCTACTATGGGTCAAGCTAGTACAATGACGGTAAATGTATCGGAGTTTGCGGTAGCAATCTTTGAATTACAAATGAAGAATAGGATCAAGTCAATGGGGAGTAATCGTTGGATGTTAGTGACTTAGTAAATAGACTTTGATTTTTCTTGGTGGTATTTGGTTTATATGACTAAATGTGTCTATAGGGATTGTGATAATAAAAAGCTTAGTGAGGATTAGCTAAGCAAAGAAGAGTGAGGAGGTTTTATGACATAAGTTTATATTTTTTTGACTCAATTTTAATGTTTATTTAGGTAAGTTAAACGGGGAGAAATAAAGATGGAAAAAAGAAATCGGAGAAAATATGACGAACAATAATGCTATGCCAAAAGCAATGCCAATTGCGGAGATATCGCATATTTTGGCGAGAATTGGTATTTTGCGGTCACTTCACGCATCGGCGGTGGCGAATCGTTTTAAATTAAACCCGACAGAGGTAAAGATTATGGGGTATGTCAAAAGTAATACATTAAAACGAGGCGTGAGTGATATTCTAGATTGCTATAATATTGGTGAAAGTTCGGCGGCGCGGTCGATTTCGAGACTCGAAGATCGATCTTTTCTTCACAAACGTAGTCATCCATATAATCAGAAACACATGGATTTAGTGGTTTCAGGGGAGGGGATTTATATTGCGAGCTATATCTTGGTAGAACAGAGAAAATATGTCAATGAGTTATTTGAGGATTTTACACATGATGAACGGATTACTTTTATAAAGCTACTCTGGAAAATGGACTATAATTTAAGAAAAAGGATTACCGAATATCGAGGTAAATGAAGTTTTAACCTAGGATTTTATGATTTTATAATTTCGTCGAGTTTATCTGAGGCTTTTTGAAGGATTTCAGGGAGAAGATTGGATTCCTCTTCGGTGAAACAACCGAGGACAAAGTTGGCGTCGCCAATTTTGCTGCGGAGTTCGTTATTACCGGAACCAAGGCGAAGTCTTGGAAAATCAGTAGTACAGAAATACTGCTCCATGGATTTGAGCCCATTATTTCCTCCACTACTTCCCTTTTCGCGGAAGCGAAGCTGGCCAAACTCAAGATTAAAGTCATCACAGACGACATAAATTTGATCGAGAGGTATTTTGTAAAAACTGGCGCATTCTTTGGCAGCTAATCCTACTTCGTTATAACAAGTTTGAGGTTTTAAGAAGATAACGTCGCCTACCTTAGTGTAGATGGAGTGGAACTTTTTGGCGGTCTGCCAGGAAAGGTCGTGGGTTTTAAAATAAAAATCTAGGGCAAGGAAGCCAAAATTATGTCTTGTAAAATTGTATTCTGGGCCGGGATTGCCGAGGCCGACTATTAGTTTCATAAAGTAAATTATAACGCAAATATGGAAATAAGATATAAAAAAGGCCACCGAGGTGGTGGCCTTAGGAGGGGCTTAGAATGACTCAAGCTTAGTCCTGATTTATTCCAGGATTGGTCCCAGCTTGGTCTCAGCTTGGTCAAGAGTCAGTCCTTAGTTAATCCTGACTAGGATCTCTTCTTGATATGTAGGCTTTTACGAAATCGCTTCTGACGACTTCAACTTTGCCAAGGCTGATCTGAGCAACCATGGGCAGATCAGTGATATAGTGCTTAATGAAACTAATACCATTGTTCTGCCTATTAAGCCCTTTTTGGTGTACTTGTTCGATGTCACCAGCGATAATAGCCTTGACGTTGTTGCCGAGTCGCTTCAAAAGCGTATCCGCTTCTCGCGGCCCTTGATCCTGGAATTCGTCGTAGATTACAAAAGTGTCAGCGAAGTCTAATCCTCTTGCTGCTTCTACAGCAATGGTTTTGTAGCACTCTCGGTATAACTTATCTGCTGATTTCTCAATATCGTTACTGAGATTGGCGTTAGCAGATTTTTTATCACCTTTTTTCTTAGTACCAGTACCAGGATCTTCCTCTCTCTTAGAGTCCAGATTCTTAGGATCGTTTGAGCGTGCGACTGCATTCTTGAACTTCTCGTCGGTTAATTTGAGGTAGTTCTTGAGTGCGTTCTTGAACGGAGCAATATTGGGCTCAATCTTCTCGTCAAAATTACCGGGAAGATAGCCATGGGCTCTCTGAAAATCGATGGCGCATGGTATAGTGATGCATTGCTGAAACCTGTGAGACTCATGCAGCTCTTTGCCACAAACTGTTGAGAGAAAGGTTTTGCCTGTACCAGCACTACCAGTGACGACCACAACAGAGATATCGGGGTGATTAATGGCTTCAAGATACATTGCCTGGCCAGCATTCTTGGGTCTGATTGTGGTCAAGTTATGAATGTAATACAGGTGCACAATGCGCTGACTCTTGCAGTCGAAGCGTCCGATATTGCGATATTCTTCAAACTTACTCTTTAGAACATCGTAGCCATTTTGCCCTAACTTGGGTGTCATGACGATGAACTCATTGGCAAACAGTCGCGGTTCATCAGGCATAAATTGCTGCCATGTCTCCAGGCTAATTCCGCAATTAGAGCTCATAAAATCCTCATAAAGCTCAAATGGAACGGTGACTTCACGTCTGCCGGTATAAGTCGGGGCTTTGCTGGCCAGGGAGGCAGTTGCAGTGCCGGTAGCGCGAGCGCGGATTGCGATTGCTTCATCGTTGGTGAGTAGGACGAGACTGCCTATCATGACGTGGTTCTTGGCGGAGTCGACCGCACCAAGCAGCTGTCCTACGGGATCTTTTAAACCTGAGTTCCCAAAAAATGGCAAACTACGAGTGTTCGGAAAAACCGTGAAAAGGTTTTTCTGTTGCGGAAAATAAATGGCCGTCTTCAGCTTATTTGTCTTTTTTTCGTCGGAGACGAATTTTACCTTCTCGACCAACCTACGGAGTCTTCTTAAAACTTGTCTTGCGATGTAGTAATAGACTTCGTTTTCCGGTGAAATCGCGTTCAACTCCTCGATTACGGAAGTCGGTATGATCAGATATGCATGATGAAAGTCGTCCCATGCACTGTGCGACCATTCTTTGAAGATCTCATCGGTATCACAATCAAAGCTGGGGATGACTTCCGGGCAAGCCAGAAGCGTACTCTTGTCAAGTACGTAGCCAGTGTACTTCTCGCCAGAATAATTGACCCGGGTATCGGAAGAGATGTCTTTGATGACGATGCCAGTGGCGTCGCAGGACGGGGTGGACTGGGTTGCTTTCATAATTCCCTCCTTTTAAAGAGCGTGTGGTTTGAGTAGGTTTTGATAATTAAACCAAAACTATCAAAGACTACTAGTTACAAAAAAGTAGGCACCAATACCCACTTGGTGATATTATTGCACTTTTAAGTAAAAAGGCAAGCTTAATCGAATTATTTGTCGTTATCTTTGGAGTTATTGCGATAAGATTTGCGTGGACCAGCAGCGCGATCATTGTGGAAGGAGAACATGATTGGTGTACCAACGAATGGATAAACCTCACGGATGCGACGTTCAAGATAACGTTTATAAGACCAGTGGAGAAGTTCCATCTCGCGACCGTGGATTACAAACCATGGTGGGCAGGTATCGGTTTGAATAATATATTTGAGCTTTGGGTGAGTATTTTTAAGTCCAGCTGGCGGATGAGATGCAGTGGCTTCGTTGAGGATTTTATTAAGTTCAGAAGTTTTTACTTCAGTATGTCTAGCTAAATCAATCTCAGTAACGAGTTCAAAGAGCTTGGTGACGTTTTTGCCAGTTTCAGAGCTAGTAATAAGGACTGGAGCGAAGGAAAGGAAGTTGAAATCGCGTTCTAAGTGATTGAGAATGTGGTCAATCTCTGTATAGTCAGCGGTCTTGGTTTTATCTGAAAGAGTAGATGTAACAGGGGTAGAATTGTCGAGAAGGTCGGCTTTAGTGAGAACCATAATAATTCCCTTGCCAGCCTCGATAATTTGTCCGGCGAGAGACTGATCGAGCTTAGAATGTGGCTCTTTAGAATCTATAAGAAGAGCACAGATGTCGGCCTCTTCGATGGCGGCGAGGGTGCGAATAGCGGAGAATTTTTCAATACCAACCTCGCGCTTGCCAGGCTTTCTAAGGCCAGCAGTGTCAAGGATTTCAATGGTCTGCCCCTTGAATTTGACGCGGATACGATTGATGTCGCGGGTGGTTCCCTGCTTTGAGCTAACAATGGCCTGCTGTTTTTGGGCGAGACGATTAAAGAGACTGGACTTGCCGACGTTTGGACGGCCGATAAGGGCAAGCTTGATTAGAGGGTTGCCGTTTTCATCTAGATTTACCTTGCTATCTTCGGTGGCTTCCTCTTTTGGCTTGACATCTAGGGTATGAAAAATAGCCTGTTTGAGATTATTAACACCAAAACCGGTGGTTGCAGAGGTGCGGTGTATATTATCTTCTTTAATACCAAATTTGAGGTATTCGAAATTATCAAGAGACTCTTTGAGGTCGGATTTATTTAAAATTAGAAAAACTGGCTTTTTGGAGCGAAGAGCGGAACGGGCGATGTCTAGATCGCGAAAATCAGGATATTTAGTGGAGTCGACAGTGAAGAGGATGAGGTCAGAAACTTCAATGGCGTCCTCGATTTGATCTTGGATGGAGGCTTCAAAGTCATCTTCAGGGTTTTTTAGACCTGCGGTATCGATAAGAGTAAAACAATTGTCGATGGTGGCAATTACGTTGTCACGAGTAGTACCAGCCTCGCGTGCTACGATGGCAATGTTTTTATGCGCCATGCGGTTTAGGAGACTCGATTTACCGGCATTGGTTTGGCCGATGAGTGCGACAATTGGAAGTTTTTTCATATAAATATTCTATCACAGGAAGCTTCACTTGTAAAATATGAAAAATATGTTGTAGCTGAAATTATCTTAAATAAACAAAAAAGAGTCGAATTTTGACTCTAGATCTTGAATTGGTGATTCCGGCGGGAGTCGAACCCGCGATTTTCTGGATGAGAACCAGACGTCCTAGACCACTAGACGACGGAACCAATATGTAATAAAATTAACATTTTTCTAAAGAAAAAGCAAGAGAATCGTTAAGGTCTTGGACCTTAACGGGAGAATTGACTAGTCACAATCAAAAGTGTGATCATTGTAGTATGAGTCATCAAGTTCTTCAAGCTGACGTTTGCTGCCACCCATACCTAAATCAAGGCCATCATTTTTGGCGCGAAACTCTTCATCGGACATATCACCGAGATTATCCTCGTCACCTTCGTCAGTTAAATTATTGTCGTCATTAGGATCATTGGTCTCGTAGGTTGTATGGTCAAAGCTGTCTGGCTGATTGGCGCCAGAATCCCAGGAGTCGGCATCGGTGTCAATTTTCTTTTCGACAACTTCTGACATTTTGCTATTTGGTTCACCAGCGTTGACGTAGAACTCTGCACTCATATAAAACTCCTTTTAATTAATTATTATGTTGATTATAGCAGGAATTTAAGATTTTCGTATGAAAGATAACTGAAGGTATGACTAGGTGGTATTTTATGTTGGCTTTGAGGAAGTAGTTTGGTTTATCTACTATTATTCATAAGAAAGTTTGCCATAGCTATCTGGGATGGCAGAAATCCAAGTCCGGCCAGGTTTAAGTTTGATTTCCTCGCCTGCGGTTGTTTTAAAACTAATTTGAGATTCGCGATTTGCTTTATGCCAAGTGCCTTCGAAGACGGTGCCATTTTGGAAAATAGAGACCTGACCGGATCCAATAGTGGTGATGTCTTCGTGATAACCATCGAGCGGACTAGTGCGTTCTTTGACGCGCATAATAATAACGACATCTGGATTGATTTGATAAGGTTGATTACAGTCGCGCTTTGGCGATGGTTTGGTCGGAACATT
>ERZ773083.2516-NODE-2516-length-11281-cov-23.840816_pt1 | contig 11281 bp, 7 predicted proteins | sample MGYA00511465_ERZ773083 | MGnify/ENA primary metagenome ERZ773083 (study PRJEB29015, sample SAMEA2738001) | human oral metagenome | biome: human oral; feature: human-associated habitat; material: dental | place: China | collected 2060 ... | reverse complement strand
CGTCCACCATAGAATTTAGGCACCGCCCCTACCATCGCCATACAAAGGGTGCTTTTACCACAACCTGCAGGGCCTGTAACAACGAGGAAATCACCTTCATTTACATCGAGATTGATATTTTCAAGGGATGGTGTAGTCGCCTTTGGATGATAGTAATTTACGTGCTCAATGGATATTTTAGCTTGGCGCTCAGGCAAAATAGTCAAGCGACTATGATCAGATGTCAATTGGTCCGCATTTGGTAGCATGCCACGTTTAGAGAATAAACGTTGTGCCGGAATATATAAGATTGGTGTAATGGCACCATTCAAGGCCCCTACAATGAGTACCAATGGCCACATGCCGTACATGTACACATTATTTGGCAACCCAAGCACTTGCCACAAAATGGTAACAAAGATACCGCCAGATACAACAGTTGCTAAGAAGCCAGACACGACAGGGGTTAAATCAAAACCACCAATTTTACGGAACTTCATGGACAACATAGCGCGCGTTACGAGAGCCGCCGTCAAAGCACCGCCTGGCTCAGACAACAAGTTGCCATAAGGGAACGCTGACTTAGACGTCAATACATTGATGAGGGCCGCCACGAGGCCAATCCCCAAGGTTTGACTCAAACTAGGACGAGTCAATAAAATAGCTACGCAGTACGTAGCAATCGTCCAGTTCGGCGTTACCCCAGCCACACTAGGGCTCACCAAATGCAAAATCGTGCCCAATGCGAGCATCAATGTGCTAACAGTAACCCATCTAAACTGGCCACCCTGCACATGTGTGTACACAAGATCCTGAATCCGTTCCATAATAGCCTCTTTTCTAAAAATGAATATATAGTGTTTATTTTAACATTCTTCATAATATTTTGCATACAAAAAATAGCAGGGTAATCCCCTGCTATTTTAGTGATTATTAAGACTTTTATAATTTTTACACTAAATAAGACTATATTTTACTTAGTCTTTATCTTCCTTATCTGCTACACTTGCGACATTATCATATTCAGCATAACGAAGGTTTCTATCATGGAATTGTAGGATATTATCTACATTAGGTAAGGTCGCATTTTCTTCGAAGTTTTCTACTTGTTCCATTACCTTAGTAAATACTTCAGGACTATATTGAGGAGGGTATCCAGTCTTTACTAAACAAATTTTAATCTCAAGTTTTAATTGATTACGCACATTTTCATTATTTAACCAATCAGCAAAGGAGGATTTTGTATCAATAATCTCTTTAACCTTTTGGGCTAAAATCTTACATTTATTATTAATAACCACTCCATCCTTCTGTTCGTCTACACCATATTCAAAGTTATATTGATCACGTAAAGCTATGAGAATATCATAGAATGCTTTTTCTTCAAAAGTTAAACCCATTTTTCTAAAGCTATCACGACTCTCATTTAACTGTTGTAAGATTTCTAAAGCCTGTTTTGTAATACTTGCTATGATATCATTTACAGCATGTTTTTGTGCATCACTAGCTTCTTCTGCACTTAACGTTTTACGACGCTCATGATACTCTTCAATAGTTCTCTCCAACATTTCTTGGAAGGTTTGAGCCGCTAATCTATTAGTTTTCCCATATTCTTTGATTTCTTTACGAATCATTTTAATTAAAACTTCCAACTTTGTAGCTGGGAGCTTCACATCAGAAAGTTTTTCAAAATATTCAGGAGAGAATATGTCTTCTTCCTCACCATTATCAAGAACACTTTCAACATTGCTATATTGTAGAGCTTCTGTAACCATTTTCTCTACAGTACGGTTCATAATATCCGCATCAATATCACTAGTCCCACTCATTTTACGTACAAGTCCAGCAATCGCCATAAAGCATTGAGCTAATGAAGACTCTTCTTCACTAAGTTCGCCAGAAGGCTGACAGATATCATATGCAGTTCTCATTCGCTTAACTAATTTTAAGAAATACGTTTTAAAAGATACTTTTTGAATAGAGTCCACTCCGTCAACATTTAGAAGTGTAGTCGAACTAAAAATATATTCTGCAGCATTAGTAAGCGCCTTATATCGCTCTACACTATCAGATTGAGGATTTATAAATACTATAAAATCACACTCAGCAAACAGAGCTTTCAACATGCCCAAATGGTCTCTGAATACATTTGTTGCTTGCTCAACATCGTCACTAGTAGGTGCAACAGATACATCTCCGCCATAAATCTTCATTGCCTCACGCATATTATTTCGAATACCGATATAATCAATAACCATACCAAATTCCTTGCCAGGATATTTTCTATTAACACGACTGATTGTTTGTATTAATAGATGCTTTTGTAACGGTTTATCATTATATAAATATGTAAGTGTAGGAACATCAAATCCTGTTATCCACATATCTACAACAATCGCAATTCTAAAATTTGATTTGTCTTGTTTAAATGCCATATCAAGCATTTCTGAGCGTTTATTATTTTTAACACCCCCAAGATAATTATACATTTCCTCTGGGTCATTACTTCCCACACTGGCAACCATAGCTATAAAAGGCATTGGTGTTAAAGACTTCAGCTCTTCCTCTGTAACATTTGTTTCATCTGCTGATTGTTTCTCTATAAACCACTCTGGATATTGCTTTTTAAAAGTTTTGAGTAAATCAAATGCTATTTTACGATTAGAGCAGACAATCATTGCTTTTTGGATTCTTCCTGGGTCACTATCACATGCTGCAGTATAGTGACCATGTATATCCGTTGCAAGTCGTTCTAATCGTGAAGGTTCACCTAATATAACCTCCATAGAGCTCATAGCACGTTTACTCGCAACTATATCTTCTACAGTAGCGCCATCATCAGCACACTTCTTATAATATTCTTCTATCTCTTTTATTTTTTCAGTATCAAATAACACTTTAGCAATACGAGGATGATACTTAATGGAAACCGTCAATCCATCTGCTACAGCTTGGTCCATTGTATATCGATCAATTTCATCTCCAAATGTTTGATATGTCTCAGCAATAGGAGTCCCTGTAAATCCAACAAATGTAGCTTGTGGGAAAGCTTCTCTTAATACTTTTGCATATGGTTTTGAAAGCATCGCCTTCATATTCTCGTCAGTATCTTGACTGAATCTGATTTTTTTAGCATGTTCTAATTGAGTTCGATGTGCTTCATCAGAAAAACAAATAATATTTTGTCTATCATTTATTAATCCAATTTTATCCTCTTCTCTATCGCAGAACTTCTGAATAGTACAAATATAAAATCCGCCACTTTGACGAGCACCTAATTCTTGTCGAAGATGTGCTCGATCTTTAACAACCGATACCTCACCCAAGTTCAAAAACTCTTTACTCTTTGTAAATAGTTTAGCACCTTGCTTCTGTAATTCATCTCGATCGACAATAAGTATGATAGTAGGGGATCCAATTGCCTCTATATCTGTACATCTTAATGATAACTGTCTCGCTAGAAAAGCCATTGTAAAAGTTTTTCCACAACCAGTCGCGCCAAAGTATGTTCCACCTTTACCACTCTTCTCTTCAACCGATTTCACGATACTTTGTTTCAAACGTCTAGTTGCAAAAAATTGAGGATAACGACAGACAATTTCAACTTCTTCAGCATCATAGATACTATCTTGGAAATATATATAGTCTCGGAATAACTCTAAAAAACGCTTTGGTGAATAAACACCTTTTATCATTGCTTCTGTCTCTGCAAATGGTGAAGTAGTAATCTCATCTCCATCATTCACACGTCGCCATGCATAAAAATGTTCATACGGAGTACGTACAGTACCTAATCTAGTCTTTACACCATCTGAAATACATGCTAAAGGGCAATAATGCAGAAGATGTGGAATATCACGCCAATAGCGAATATTAATTTGCTCCCATGCATTATAAATAGTGGCACGAGCATCTGTAGGGTTCTTTAATTCAGTTATACATAATGGAATTCCATTAACATATAACAAAACATCAGGTATTCTAGAGTTCTTTTGCCCTTGGTTAGTGTACTCTATCTCAAGCTGATTAACTAAACGAAAAATATTTCTATCTGGATGTTCAAAATCTATCAACTTAACCATTTGAGGCAACCCATCATTAGGAATAAATTGTATACCATCTACAAGCCAATTATATACCTTATGTAGAGTTTCAAAATCACTTTCACTACCAACTAAGCGAACTGTATCAAAAATCTGTTTAATCTCTTCGCCAGTCAAATTTTTATTAGTTGAGGATATAAATTCTACAAAATCAGAGGAGATTAAGACATCAGTTTTCTTTGATCGTTTTAATACCTTGCCACTTAAATACTTCCAGCCCTCCCGTTTTAACAATTCAATAAAGGTATATTCATAATCCGATTCACAATAAATTCCATTAAATTCTTTTAATTTACCCATACACTATTTCCTCAATTTTTTGCTTCCTCAATAGAGCCTTTAATCAGAATTGGACATATGTCTTTTAATTGAGCTTTTAGCTTTTCATTAATCTCTTTACGAATATTATACGCTTTATAAATATCTACTATACTATGCTGCACATCAATATCAGGAACTGGTATTCGAACTTCACACATAGTATCCCAGTCAAACGTTTCTCTAGCGCTTCCCCAAGAATGGAACCTAGCATAACGATTAAATTCGCTGCGTTCAAATAATAAAGATAAATACTCTGGTAACAACTTAGTTTGATCATTAATTTTAAAAACAGTATAAGCTGATGAACATATATAAGTATTATCAGAATCATTTCTAGCTAATGCAATTTTATCTCCACGTCTAGATGTATCTGCAACATAAGCGAATTCATTAGGTTTTACAATCATATATGGCTTCAATGAAACATCTTTCATATTTGCCTTAGTATCTATAAAACTCTTCTCTACAGATATTCCTCTGACACTATCCTTTCCATATAATAATTGTTCATTTGATTCTTCACATTTAGAAATATACTCACCTAAACAGTGATGCAGAACTGTTTTCCTTAAATTTTCAACAAAACTATGACATAAAAGCATCAGATCATCTAAGCCATTTTCATAACACTGTTGGTTAACTAACATTGAGTTATAAATATCTACATATTTTTGTTGAATAGAAATCGAAGGTAACTCTATTTCATAATCACAAAAAGTTTGCCAATCAAATACTTCTCGTGCACTGCCCCATGAGTGATATCTTGCATAACGGTCAAATTCCGCACGTTCAAATAATAAAGATAGATATTCAGGTAGCAAATCACTTTGTTCTGTAACTTTAAAAACTGTATATACTGATGAGCAAATATATACCTCATTAGAAGTATTTCTGGCTATTGCAATCTTATCTCCACGTCTTGATGTATCAGCTACATAAACAAACTCATTTGGATTAATAATCAGATATGGCTTTAGAGATACGCCTACCATATTAGCTTTTGTAGTTATAAAATTCTTATTAACAGATACCCCTCTCACACATTCTAATCCATATAATAGCTCTTCATTAGTTTGATTGCAAAGAGAAAGAATAGAGCCTAATTTTTTCTTATTTAACATTATACCCAATCCCCCTAAATGCATTTTCTAGCATCTTTTGAGATTCTTTTTCTTGCTCTAAAATTAATTTCATCTCATTTTGAATACGGCTCATTTCTTTCTCATAATCAATATCTAAATCATGATCAATGAACTCAATATATTTGCTAGGTGTTAATGCCCAATTCTTATTTTTAATTTCTGAAATATTTACACTACGATACAACTCTGGTTCTGCATAATTAATTCCATCTGTACCATCAGCCTGCCATATATGGTAAATGTTTACAGCATGATCAATTTGTCTCTCATCAAGACGAACTTTCTTTTTACTTTCACCCTTAACGGAATTTTCTCGCCACTGACGTAAATCCATAAATAATATTTCATGTTCTCTATTACGAAGAATACGGCCTTGGAATTTTCCACCTTTTTTATTTTGATTTAAAATCCATAATGTAACACTAATATCAGTTGTAATAAATAATTCTCTTGGAAGCACAATAATCGCTTCCACTTTATCATTTTGAATTAATTTCTTCCGAATCTCTAAGGTATCACTATCATTAAGTGCACCATTAGCTAAAAGGAAACCTGCCACACCATTGGTAGGTTTTAAATGAGAAAGTATATGTAAAATCCAAGCATAGTTAGCATTACTTTCAGGAGGAATTCCATAGTCGCTCCATCTAGCATCAGATTTTAAGTTTTCATCATACCATCCCTTAAGATTAAACGGTGGATTAGCCATTATATAATCAAAATATACGCCTTTATGTAAGTCATGTGTAAAGGAAGAGTCATTTGTATCACCTAAATGATGACTCAAGCCTCGTAGGGCCAAGTTCATCTTTGCCAACCGATATGTCGCGGCATCTTTTTCTTGACCATATATATTAATACGGTTGATATCTCCTTGCCGTGCCTTAACAAGTTCAGCACTCTGAATGAACATACCCCCAGAACCACATGCAGGATCATATAAGGTTCCTTCATATGGTTCTATTAAAGCAGCAATCAACTGTACCACATCATGTGGAGTATAAAACTCCCCTTCTTCTTTAGTTGCATTTACAGCAAATTCTTTAAGAAAATACTCATATACACGACCAATTAGATCTTTTTCTTCACCAAAAACTTTATGACTAATTTTATTAACCTCATCCACCAATTTTTTTATATCATTAGGTGCAAGATTTCTAGTAGTAAAAGTCCCTTCAATAAAGCATCCCTTCAAATCTTTAGACTCAGAGGCAATACTATGAAGTGCCGTATCCAACGCAACATTTAGCTCTGGTGCAGGAGTATTAATAATTGTAGACCATCTAGCTTCTTTGGAAAGATTATATGTACCATCCGCAAATGTAGCATCCTCAAAAAAAGCAGTACGAATATTCTTATCATCTGGATCAAAACCTTGCCCAATCAACACTTTACGAAGGTTTTCAATGCCATCCTCATATTTTTCACCAATAAACCTTAAAAATATTAAGGTCAACATCATATCTCTTTTTTCAAAGAATGATCCTGAATTACGTGCGGCACGTAATATATCTCTACAATTAAATAGGATATTATCTATATTTAAGACTTTCTCATTAGTCTTCTTCTTAACCATATTACTATCTCCCCTAAAACTTAGATAGGTAAATTAATTAATTTAATTATGCCATCTTATACATGTTACATATGCTTATCTCATCAATATACCATACTTTATATCAAGTACTATCATATTGATATCTATGCTGCTAAAAATCCAGATTCCAATTCTTCTCGAAGTATTTGTTTAATATTGGTTTTTGTGATTTTCAATCCACCATTAGCAGTAGCTCGTCTTACACAAGGGAATCCCTCAGTATTTTCCATACGGTTAATAACACTACTGAATTCATCCTTTCCGTAGGTAGAATGTGGCATCGGTCCAACTATGATTAGTCTATATTTATTGTTATACATAAGGTTATTAAACTGATAGCGTTGAATATCTTCGTAATCAGTATGACATTCTAATCGGCCTCTTAATCCCATTGCATTAAAGATACCTTGGAGATCCTTCACCTTACAATTCGTTTCACCGATGATAAGGATTTTTCCGTCAGGAGAGCCAATAGAATCATCAACCATAGTTGGTGCTAAATCTGGATAGTGATATTTAGTTAAAACCGTTTTTAAGTTATTATTTTTAAAAGCTTGTGTAAGTTCTTCTGTAAAGTATTTAATCGCTTCCCCCAATAAGGATGCATCATTCATGATGTTAACATGTGTTACCAATTGAATTCCTCCTCTACAATTAATTCTTTTTGTTGGTTTAATGTTTTTAGCTGTTCTTTTACAGTTTTAATTTTAGTTTCTATCATTCGTATACGATTGACCACATCTCTTTGTCTTTCAATAGAAACTCTAGGAATTTGCAATGTTTTTAAATCTTTGAGAGATAAAGATTTGATTAATTGACCTACTGCAAATCGTTCTATTTGTTCACGACCAGCCTTACTATTAAAGTAGAGTGCTAGGTATGGTAACAAATATTGGTTTTTATATTTTGGCAAAATAGTAATAGAGAATTGGTTACCATTGGCAATCAATTTATCATTACCTTCAACATATAGCATGTTAGATCTAAATGGTGATGTTCTCCCCAATAGCCAAGTATCATTATCTAAAAGCGTAAACTTTCTTTTGAGTTTTTCCACATCAATGAACGGACTTTGTGTATAATCTACAGCATCACCATCAGCATCTTTTGTGTACAAATAACGAACACCTGTATCTACATCTGTAACAAAATCATCTAGTTCTTTAGAAGAAATGACTAAACCCCGACTAATATTACAGATTTCTCCTAAAGGTACCCCATCAATAACATTAGTTTTTAGAGTATATCGTTTAGGTAATAAATTATAACCTTCTCGAGCAATAGATTCGATACTTTCAAATCTACAAATATCAGAATTAGCCAAGTCTTCTAGTACTGTAGGTACATCTATGTCTTTTCTACGACGCTGCTCTGTATACGCTTGACTTGCATCTAAGAATTTAATACCTTTATTACCATATGATAATACGACTGCATATAATTCAATGCCTGTATTCTCAAGCAAACGATCTGGAAGTTCAATAATGCTTTCAATATAGCCCTTCTCAACCAATGCTTGTCTTGTTTTTACACTGAGATTATTCGCTAATGTTGAGTTAGTAATCAAAGTTACCATTTTACCGTTACGATCTAGCATACTAAGATTAAATAGAATTTCATGCCATTCCCCATCAGCAATCTTAGACTCTGGAACCTTTAATTTAGATAAAGCAGTTCTTTCTGGGAAGTCCTCCATGGTATTAGATGACGGTCTCCAAAGAGGCATTGTTAAGATTCGATCGAACAATTGATTTTCAATAAGTTCTTTAGGCTGAATAATTCCACTGAACTCAATATCTTGTTGAATTGTTTGAAGTAATAATATTCGTAATTGTAAAACAACCATTAAGTCAGGATTTATTGCATATGCAGTATAGTTAAGTAAAGACGTTTTACTCACCACATCCACTAATATACGACCTGGATTTGCATTGCCTTGTAAGAAAGAGACTTTCTCAAAGTTATTACAATCTAATAGTTCCGCTAATAGATTATTAAGAGATTCATTATCTTCTCTAGCTCCATCCTCTCGATATAGCTTTTTCTCATCATAAAAGAACGCTACACCCAATAAAAAATCATCATCTAAATAAGCATATTCACTAACAAATTTTCGTATATACGCCTCATAGATATATGCTTTCATTGTATTTTGAAATCCTGGATTATTAATTTTACGAGAGCTCAAAAAATTATCTAATAAATCAAAATCCATATCATAATGTTTAAAAAGATAAATCAATGCAGCTGTAACATTAATATCATGTCTTTCACGACCATTAGTAAAACGAACATCATCCCAGTCACGTTTAAATCCTCTTACCTTGTCTTGAGAGGCAAGATACATTTTTTTCAAATTCATAAGTGTCTTTTCCAAAAGATCCTCCATTCTGGTTTTTATAAACCGTTATAAATCACTGTGAAAATTTCGCCCCTTTTATCTAGGAGCATTTCATTTGGTTTAAACATACCATTTTATAAGTTCATATTTTTTTACTCCTGGATTCCAGGAGTTTTATCTTGGTTTAATGATACCATTTTTATATCGATCTGTCAAACGGTTTCTTTAAACCAAATTTATTGTAGCTATTTTTTTGCTCCCATAATCGGGATCTTTATCTTGATTTTATTCTAACATTTTCGGATTGCAATGTCAATTGGTTTTTATAAACTGCTTTTAAGTTTTCAGTTTTCTCTTTAGTTGCTCTGATGAAATCCAGCCTTGTTCTTCACCAGATTTACGACCTGTCTCTAAAGCGCCCATAAGTTTTATCGTAGCCATTAGACGTTCATAATCTTGAATATCCATAATTGCATATCGGCCTCTACCATTTTTAGTTAAGAATACGGGACTATCTATAGTAACATCACGTAAAACTTCAGAATAGTTTCGTAAATCTGAAATAGGTTTTATATTCGGCATACTATCACCTCCAGAATACTTTAGTGATATACTACTCATTTTTCTAATATCTTATCACTATTGTAGTTAAATTATCGCGTAAATTCAACATTAAATTTTACAGCACCCTTTAAAATTACTATCAACATCTATGATACTTATATCTTCCTTTTCTTGTTATATACTTATGATATAATGCGCATAGATACTTATTTATGAATAAAAAAGGAAATATCATGGCACAAGCATTAATCGTAATCGATATACAAGAAGGCTTAGTTAAGGAAAACCCTTACAATGCCAAAAACTTTATCTCAAATACAAAAGCAATCATTCAACATTTTAGAGATCAAAATATAGAAGTCATTTTTATCAGGCATTCTGAAGATGAAGGCTTATTAGCAACGGGCAGTGATAATTGGCAAGTCTATCACGAATTAAAACCGCAAGAAAACGAAAAGATTTTCAATAAATATTACAATAGCATCTTCAAGGATACTGAATTAAAGGAATATTTAAACCGAAAAAATATTACCGATGTAACATTCGTAGGAATGCAAGTGGAATTTTGCATTGATACATCTGTGAAAGTAGGCTTTGAGTATGGTTATAATATCACCATCGTCGAAGATGCTATCTCAACCTTTGATAATGATCATCTATCCGCCGATACAATCCTATCCTTTTACAAAGAAAAGATTTGGCGGAATCGATTTGCACAGCTAAAAACAACAAATGAAATGTTAAGCATCAATTAAATTACGAAAATAATACAAAGATTTTTATAATTTTTTCTCACGTATTTGTCATATATGTATGTTAAAATTTCATTAAATATTTATGCCCGAACATAGGAGGTCTTTTTTATGTATAAGTATATTACGATTTTAGGAGCTGCGGGCCAAATAGCTCAAAAGTTGACTGCTACACTATTAACATATACAGATATGCACATTACATTATATGGTCGTCAGTTGAAAACACGTATACCTCCAGAGATTATCGACCATGAACGTGTTACAGTGATTGAAGGTTCGTTCCAAAATCCTGGTAAATTAGAACAAGCTGTAACAAATGCGGAGGTTGTATTTGTAGGTGCTATGGAGTCTGGCAGTGATATGGCTTCCATCGTGAAAGCATTGAGCCGCAAAAATATACGCCGTGTTATCGGTGTGTCCATGGCTGGACTTTCTGGTGAATTCCCTGTAGCACTTGAAAAATGGACCTTCGACAACTT
>ERZ773083.2515-NODE-2515-length-11282-cov-4.029572_pt1 | contig 11282 bp, 8 predicted proteins | sample MGYA00511465_ERZ773083 | MGnify/ENA primary metagenome ERZ773083 (study PRJEB29015, sample SAMEA2738001) | human oral metagenome | biome: human oral; feature: human-associated habitat; material: dental | place: China | collected 2060 ... | reverse complement strand
AAAGTGGCACGCGAGCTGGGTTCAGAACGTCGTGAGACAGTTCGGTCTCTATCTACTGTGGGCGTTAGAAATTTGCGTGGATCTGACTCTAGTACGAGAGGACCGAGTTGGACGCACCGCTGGTGTATCTGTTGTCTTGCCAAGGGCATAGCAGAGTAGCTAAGTGCGGATGGGATAAGTGCTGAAGGCATATAAGTACGAAACCCGCCACAAGATGAGATTTCTTTTAAGGGTCGTGGGAGATGACCACGTTGATAGGTTACAGGTGTAAAGGTGGTAACATCATAGCCGAGTAATACTAATCACCCGTAGACTTTTCGCGCAGTATTCTTTTTTATAGATAAGAGTTAAGAGATAAGAGGTAAGAAAGTGTAATACTACTTATGTTTATCAATTATCAATCTCTTAAGAAGTTGTTAGTTAAAAATATGTTTTTTATCCCTATATGTTAAAATATCAAGGCATTAGGCCACAGGCATCAGGCATTAGTTCTGAGTCGTACAACCTAAGGCCTATGGCCTAAAACCTAAGGCCTAAAGATTTAAGGTGGTTATAGTCAAAGGTCTCACCTCTTACCATTCCGAACAGAGCAGTTAAACCTTTTAGCGCAGATGGTACTACACTTGTTGTGGGAGAGTATGTCGCCGCCTTCTTATAAAGAGCAATTCTGATAAAGAATTGCTCTTTTTTTATTGTTTGAAGTTGTAGGACTGCTTGGAAGGGAGAAGGACGAGTTGGAGAGAAAGTAGGAGAATTAACAAGAGCGGACTAAAAAAACAATATCTTGATTGCTAATTGCTAATAGTTTTGTATCTTTGCCCCAAAATCAATTATGCAATAATGTTGAAGATTAAATTACTTATTATATACTTACTTTTAGTTATCTCTCAAGCAGTAGCACAGGTAACCTCTCCTAATGCTACCTATAACAATGTGGATATCACTACTGTGAATGTGGATAACTTGAGTGATGCACAGATTAAAAATTATTGGGATCGCGCTCAAGCACAAGGTTATTCATTAGACCAATTCGTTGCTTTGGCTCGCAGTCGCGGTATGCAAGAAACGCAAGTAATGAAGCTCAAGCAGCGCATTATGCAACTCGGCACTTCTTCTGATATTAAAAACAAACTTAAAGAAAACACAAAAACAGGTAGACGCCCGGCTGAAGGTGATGATATTTTTGGTTATACCGGCAAAGAAAATAAAGATTCTATCACTACTAAACAGAAAAAGGATTCTATATTTGGAATGAGTTTCTTCAAGAATCCTAAAATATCTTTTACTCCTAATCTCAATATGGCAACTCCCGACAACTATCAAGTAGGTCCTGGCGATGAACTACTCGTGGAAGTTTGGGGGGCGACAGAAGGTTCTTTTAAGCAAAAAGTGGACGCTGAGGGGAATATATTCCTAAATGGTATCGGGCGCATTCACGTGGGAGGACTTTCGTTTAGTGAAGTGAAGGCTAAGATTAATTCACAGCTCAAGCGCATTTATTCTGGTATTTCGGCTCCTGAGGGTAGTTATGCGAAAATTTATACAGGGGTAACTATCAGTCAGGTGCGTACAGTAAAGGTGAATATCATAGGCGAAGTGGCAGTTCCTGGAACTTATTCGCTTAGTTCGCTTTCAACAGTGCTTAACGCATTATATGCTTGTGGAGGCCCTTCAGAAAGTGGTTCGTTTAGGGAAATAAACATCTTTCGTGGAGGTAAAAAAGTTGCTACTTTTGACGTGTATAATTTCCTAATAAATGGTTCAGAAAAAGGCAATATAGGTCTTAAAGACCAAGATGTGATTATTGTACCCCCATATAAAAACCGCGTATGGGTGGACGGGAAAGTAAAACGACGTGGTTTTTATGAAACTTTAGACAATGAGACGCTGGCGAACCTCATCACCTTCTTTGGAGGTTTTACCTCTGATGCTTTTACCAATACTTTGGTGTTGGAGCGCATTAAAGATGCTAAACGAGAAGTAAAAGAGATTCCTTTTGCTGATATTTCAAAAGTAAAAATGCAAAATGGTGACCGCCTAAATGTACACGCTATTACTGATGAATACCATAATAGGCTCAGTATAGGCGGAGCGGTATATCAGCCTGGGGTATACGAGTTTAAAGAGGGGATGACGGCTTACGACTTACTCAACAGAGCTAACGGTGTGAGAAAAGATGCTTCCTTGAATAGAGGTCTTATCTTCCGCACTGAAAACCGCGTGGATTACCAAACACTTAGTTTTTCGGTAAAAGACCTCATAGAAAAGAAAAATGATATTCCGCTAAAAGATAATGATAGTATTCATATTTTCTACAGAGATTCTCTTCAGTACAAACGCTTTGTAAAGGTAGAAGGAGCTGTAAATAAGCCTAAAGAATTACCTTTTATGGAGAATATGACGGTGGAAGACGTGATTTCGTTGGCAGGAGGTTTGGCTAATGGTGCAGACCCTTCGATGATTGAGGTATTTAGAGAAACTAACGATGGTAATTTTCAGAAACTAAGTCAAGCCTTTAAAGTATCGTCTAATCACCAGTTAGAGCCCCAAGGAGAACGGCTTACCTTGCAACCTAACGATGTAGTATCGGTACGTTATATCAAAGGATTTACTCCTATGCAAACTGTAACGGTAATGGGAGAAGTGCTCTACCCAGGTGTTTATAGTATTCAATCTAAAGACGAACGTGTTTCGGATTTATTAGAGCGTGTGGGCGGTTTTACTCCCTTTGCTTATAAAGAAGGACTTACGCTTGTGAGAAAGAAGACAGATGAAGGAGATATTCAGCAAGAAGATTTCTTAAAAGAGCTCATTGAGATTGAGAATGACACGAGCAGTAGCACTTCGAATAAAACACTGAGAAGAGTAGCTAAAAAAAGCAATGAGTATCGCATAGGGCTTGATGTAAAAAAGATATTAAACCGAAAACACAGCAAATATGACCTTTTGCTCAATGACGGAGATATGTTATTAGTCCCTTCAGAAAAACAAACTGTGGAAATTAGAGGAGAAGTATTAGCACCTTCATTAGTGCGTTATGAAAAAGGAGCTTCTATACATCAGTATGTAAGTAGTGCAGGAGGCTTTGCCAGCAGGGCGAAGAGGAGTGCTATTTATGTGATGTATGCCAATGGAGATATAAAGGCAACACGCACCTCTCTATTCTTTAAAAACTATCCCAAAATAGAGCCTGGGGCTATTATTATAGTACCTTCAAAACCCGAAAAACAACGTCTTACAACCGGAGAAACGGTGGGTATCATTTCGGCTATTACTACTATGGGAGTGTTAATTTACAGTGCTTTTAAAAAATAAGTATGGAAAATAATCATCATAATACGATAAGAGAAGAAGATGAAATTGATTTGCTACAGCTTATTAATAAGCTTTGGAGAGCTAAGAAATCAATCGCTGTATTTACGTTGATATTTATGGTTATAGGGGTATTAGTAGCCTTATTTTCGGCTAAAGAATATACCGCTACCACTATTATGGTACCACAAGCAACTGATAGCAAATCGACAGGAGGATTGGGGGGACTTGCAGCTATGGCAGGGATTAATTTAGGAGGAAACAATGCAGATGCTATTCCACTTACTACCTACTCCAAGATTATTGAAAGTGTTCCGTTTAAAAAGAAATTAGCACAGACGAAGCTTACATTTTCAGATATTCCTAATCCAATTACCTATGAGCAATATTGTAAGAGCTATGCGAAACCAAGCGTTTGGAACAGTGTGATGAGTATTTTCCGTTCAAATCCTTCTGAACCGTCTATTAAGATACAAGATACCACCCATATTACGAGTATTAGTAGAGAGGAGAGGGCTATCCTAAATAGTATTGATAATAATATCAAGTTGAATTTAAATGAAAAAGAGGGTTATATTACGCTATCGTATGCAATGCCCGAAGCACTTTCTGCGGCACAAATGTTGCAAAGTGCACAACAGTTATTGCAAGAAACAGTAACTGAGTTTAAATTGCAAAAAGCAAAAGAAGAGTTCGACTTTGTACAACAACGTTTTATCGAAGCTGAAAAAGATTTTAAGGCAAAGCAATACGCTGTGGCAGCTTTCCAAGACCGCAATCGTGACCTTTTTAGCAATTTGCCTCAAACGCGTTTGCAACAACTACAAGCTGAGTATAACTTAGCTTTTAATGTATATACTGAATTAGCTAAGCAACTTGAAACCAAACGTATTAAGATGAAGGAAGACCAACCAATATTTACCATTATTGAGCCTGTGAGTGTACCTAACGAACGTTCTAAACCTAAACGAATGATGATTATTGCCATTTGGACGTTTGTAGGACTCATTATAGGAATAGGTAATGTTTTTCTAAAAGACTTTAGACAACAACTCAAATCTAATAACGACTAATGACTAACGACTATATTATCTTTGATATGGATGGGGTGCTATTAGACAGCGAACCAATGCACCAAGAGATTATTTATGAGGTTTTTCAGCTGAAAGGCATTCCGTTTGACAAGGTGTATATACAAACTCTCACGGGAATGTCGGCTTTCCCAATGTGGGAAAAGGTAAAACGCGATGCCCAGCGAACAGAAAGTGTAGAGGAGCTAATGCAGTTTCACCGTGATTATCTTTTCAAACGATTACCCGAAGTGAAAGTACCTTTAGTACCTCACGTAAAAGAAGTGTTAGAGAAGTTTAAGAATGAAGGAAAGCACCTATCATTAGCTTCTTCATCTGGACGCAAACTTATCGATATTTTTACTCAGCAAACAAATATAGCACACTATTTTGAAGTGATAATGAGTGGCGATGATGTGCAATACAGCAAACCTAATCCCGAAATATTCCTAAAGGTAGCCCAATGGTACCACTTGCCAGCAACACAATTTACAGTGATAGAAGACAGTACCAATGGGGTAAAAGCAGCCAAAAGTGCTAATATGCAGTGTGTAGGCTTCCAGAATCCCCTTTCAGGCGGACAAGATTTAAGTCAAGCTGACCTACTTATCCATTCAATGCAAGAACTTTTATGACAAACAGTAACATACAACTCATAGAATGTGTAACGATAGCCAATGAGGATTATTTACAATCTTTATTGGCTGTTGGTTTTTATGGTCTTGCCCTCAAAGCCGAACTATACCCTTTAGTTAGTCATTTAGATTTTTCAAATACCCAAACTAAAATTCTGCTCTTAGACGACGAACTGCCTGCTATTGCAAAACAAGGTATTACTATTAGCAATTTGGCTACTGCCTACCAAGCCGGCACTACGCGTTTTTACAGTGCTATCAAAGGTTATGGAGGCTATCTTCCTACTGAAAAACTCCTCACCTTCTTCCAAGCCCAACAACTCCCTACGGGTATTAACCTGCTCGCTTTTGAGAGTGCTTATAACGAATCGCTACATCAGGTAACAACTAATAGATAACAGGTAACAAGTAAAGCTGAATATGTGAGTAAGTCTAATGGCTTAATCAAAGTTTTTCTTACCTCTTACCTAAAATCGAAATTCCTATAGCACAATCTAAACAGCGTTTGGATTGGCAATAGTGTTTGTACTGTTGTAGAAGTACTTGGGTATCAAAAGCAGTGGTAACAGAGACTCCTAATTGTTGGTATTGGGTGATAATGCTGTTGCTCTCAGCTGTCATTGTTTTGAGTTCTTCAATGAGAGATTCACTCACATCCTTGCCTAAACTTTGGTAATAAGCATATTTGAGTGGAATGAATACATTTATCCAAATAAGTGTGATGAGACTCGCACTAATAGGCTTTTTTACTTTTTTAGAAGTCTTGGTAAAGGTATAGTGGGTTTCCCAAAACTCGGAGACTCCTACGGCAAAGAGTTTTTGGATACTTTTGAAATCATTCACTTCAAGAATTTGGGAAAACAAACCTTCATTTAGTTCGTATAGCTGTGCGAGTTGAGAAAGCCGGATAGTAGGAAAACCTTGCGGACGCAAACCGGTGAAGTGTATTTTTACTACGGGTGCAGAGAGGTTGTATTTCTGTTGTAGGTAGTGATAATTTTGCAAGAGTTCACGTGGGTAGGAGAGTTCAGTTTCTTCGGGGAGTAAGCCTGCTTGCCCCAGTAGTAGTGCTTCTAAATGCAAGGGGTGTGAACGTTCTTTGCGGATAATACTAAAATTGAGATGTTTGCCCAAATGCAGGAAGGCTTCGCCGTTTACAGTGCCTCCAAAAGACTTGAGAAGCATACAAAAAAGTACTTTCTCCCAATCGAAATTGGTAGCTTTCCACAACTCGTTTACAGCAGTGGCTTTTTCTTCTAAACGTTCTACTAACAGACGCTCATTCCACGAAAGCAAAGTAATGGCAGGTACGGTGGTATATTCTTTTTCACAAGGAATAAACTGGTAGTGTGAGGCTACAGTGGTATTGTATCGCTCTAAGAGTTCGGGGGAGATAAGACCTCGGAGTTCTAAAGTGGGAATAGGCTGGTTGTTAGCATCGAATACTTCTATATCGTGTTCCCAAACTACGTGCAGAATCACATTGCGATAGGCAGGATCACTCTCGTGACCGTGCACATACCAATGCGATGATTTGAGATGCATTTCTACATTACCTGCCCATTGCTGCTCACCTATAAGCAGTTGGGCACTTTGGAAATCAGGACCTGAAAGAGAATTATACTCACCAAATGAGAGAATTTGCAAGCGCTCTCCCGTAGTAAGTACAGCGTTGAGGGGTACTTTTTTGTATTTCCATAGGTAGTGTAAGAAATCTTCTTTCATTTTGTTTGGGTAAGAGATAAGAGGTAAGAGGTAAAGCTAGCGAGAACTCAGAGCTGGATATGTGAGTAATAGGTAACAAGTTTAGGTAGCTTTTGAGGATTGTCCCCCTTCGGGGGTTCGGGGGTTTTTTAACTTCTTTTCCACAAATAGAAAAAGAAAATAATAAAGAGTAGCTAAAAGTGTACCGAAAATCCAACCTACCAATACATCACCTGGAAAATGTACGCCTAAATAAATACGGCTATAACTCACAATCACTGACCAGCAGAGCAGTAGGGTAACGATATATCGGGCGTTTTTTCTAAGCAAGTAACTAAAAAACACGGCTATTGCCATTGTATTGGCGGCGTGTGCTGAAAAGAACCCATACTTACCACCGCAAATCACCATTCGCATTTGCCCCATAAGACTCTCATCGTGACAAGGGCGCAAGCGCTGGAATCCGTATTTGAAAACATTCGCCAGCTGGTCGGTGGTGGTGATGAGAAGGGCGATGAATACCAAGATGAGCAACACTCGTTTCCAATGGAAATACTTGAAACACAAGTATAACAAAAAAGCATAGAGGGGGATAGACGAGAGTTCATTGGTGATTACTAACCAAAGACTATCGGCTTCGGGCGTCCCCCAACTATTGAGGGAACAGAGCAGTTGCTTATCCGTTTCTATAAGGTATTCTAACATTATTTACGTTTTTTCTTCTTTTTAAAAGCCTGTTGGAGGGCTTCAGCAGTCTTTTGTTTGCGACTTTCTCTTTGTCCTTTTTTGCGACTTCTACCCTCATCGTTGCCGTGTCTTCTACCGTCATCATTTCCGCGTTTGCGTCCGCCACGGTCTCTGCCAGCTCCTTTGGTAGAGAGTTCTACATTGATGAAGCGACCGTCCATTTGAAAATCGGTAAAGGTGCTCATCACCAAATCGGAGAGGTCGGCATCGGTATTGAAGAAAGAAAAACTGTTCTTTACATCTACTTTGAAAACATCATCACGACCCAAATTAAGGGTTGCTTTGAGGAAATCTTTGAGTGATTTCCAGTCGTAGCCATCGCGTTCACCTATGTTGATGAAATAGCGCACTTCATCGCTATTACCCCCACTGCGACTTTCGCGCTCGTTCTCTACCGATAAGTTTTCGGCATTTTTATAATAATTGAAGAAACGCGTAAACTCTACTGAGAATATTTTCTTGATGAGCTCTTCACGGTTTACTTCCTGCAGTTCTTTATAGATAGCTGGCAAATAATCGTCGATGGCAGGGTTTACTTCTGTATTTTTGAGGTTGTTAGCCAAGTGATAGAGCTGTATCTCGCAGATTTCCATACCCGAAGGTAATTGTTTCTGCTCAAAAGGTTGCCCTATCATCTTTTCGATAGTTTTAATTTTCTTCACCTCACTTTTTGGCAAAATCACCATCGAAATTCCCGATTTACCAGCACGACCTGTACGCCCACTGCGGTGGTTGTAGGTTTCTATTTCATCGGGCAATTGGTAGTGAATTACGTGAGTGATATCGTCTACATCAATACCGCGGGCAGCGACATCGGTAGCGACGAGCATTTGTATTTGGCGTGCGCGGAAGGATTTCATCACCAAATCACGTTGATTCTGACTCAAATCGCCGTGAAGGGCAGCAGCGTTGTAGCCATCTTCGATGAGTTTTTCGGCTACTGCCTGTGTATCGCGTTTGGTACGGCAAAACACTACCGAGAAGATATCGGGGTTAGCATCGGCGAGGCGTTTTAGGGCTTGGTATCTATGGCGACCGCTCACTATATAGTACTCGTGTTGCACGGTGTTAGTAGCCTGATTGCGAGTTCCTACTGTTATTTCGATAGGTTTACGCATAAACTTACGCGCTATCTTAGCCACCTCGTTAGGCATAGTAGCCGAAAAGAGCCAAGTGCTTTTTTCTTGAGGGGTATGCGATAGAATTGCGGTAATATCTTCATAGAAGCCCATATTGAGCATTTCGTCGGCTTCGTCGAGCACACAATAATTGATATGACTGATATCTACGAAGTTACGGCGTATCATATCTTGCATACGCCCAGGAGTAGCCACGATAATTTGAGCGCCTTTTTTGAGGCTACGCGCTTGTTCCTCAATACTTGCACCGCCATATACCGCCACTACGTTCACCTTAGGGAGGTACTTAGCATAATTGCGGAGCTCGGAAGCAATTTGCAAGCAGAGTTCGCGTGTAGGCGAAAGTATAAGCCCTTGGGTTACACGGCTATCAGTATCGATAAGTTGGAGGAGAGGAAAGCCAAAAGCGGCTGTTTTACCAGTACCCGTTTGGGCTAAAGCTACCATATCAGCACCATTTGCCAAAAGAGTAGGAATGGCTTTTTGCTGAATTTCAGAAGGAGTTTCAAAGCCCATATCGCTGATGGCTTTGAGGATAGGTTCATCAAGACCTAATTGTTCAAATAAATTCATTAATACAATTTGTAAATTAGCAAATTGGCCAATTTGCTAATGTATTTTAAAGCGCAAAGGTACAATAATATTTTCAATTGACAATTGATAATTGACAATTAAGAAGAAAAAACTTTGCCAAAGGTGCGAGCCGCACGGGCAGGAAACTTTGGCAAAGTATAATAAATAATTTATATTGTGTTTCTGCTTATTTTTTTATGAAAAAGGAAACAATCAAGAAAATTACTGCAATGGACATTATTGCGAATCCTGCTATGCGAAACCCCTTATAAAAAAACGTTTTATCTTTATCGTCTACTATTTGGTGTTCACTGGGAGTTTCGGGCAAATAAGCTACTGTAATACTCTCGCCTGCTCGATAATTGGTTTGACGGCTACCACTATGAGCCCCAAAATAGGTTACACAAAAAGTATGAGCCGAATTAGCATATTTCAAGTTTATAGGGGCGTTTGAATTTAGAACAAGAGGTTTTACAATATAAGTATTTTCTCCTACAGTATACTTATAGACTACATAAGTCCTATTATTAAAACCAATACCTCCTACACCCTGACTGCCTGATTTGACAATTTCTAATACCTCTCCTTGTGCTTTCCCTTGATATAGTTTTTTGTTCTTTTCGGTAATTCTTTTGTTAATCTCAGCAGTAACCAAGAATACAAGCGCAAACAGAAAGAATATGCCAGAGCTTAGCAACATTCCTATTTGGTTGTTCATTTGGTTGTCCATTACCTTAGTGATCTATTTATTGGATACTAAAATCCATTCTCCGCTGTTTATTAGGGGGTCTGCTTGTTTGAACTTGAGCTCTTTGCGTTCACCGGTGCGGATGTTTTGGATTACTACCTTATCGTTACGACCAATTTTAGGTTGTTGGCGTACGATGGTTTCTACTACCGAACGGCGCTGTGAGGCTTGTTGCCCTACTTCACGGGCGTGTTGTGCCATTTCATCGCTGTTGAGGGCTTCTTCCTTATTGGTTTGATAGCGTTCACGAGTGCGTTGTGGCGCGTGGGCTTCCTGTACAGGTGGATTTTGAGTAGGTAACTCGGCTTTGAACAAGAAAGAGATAATCTCTTTGTTTACCTTATCGACCATAGCTTTGAACAACTGATAGGCTTCAAACTTATAGATGAGTAGCGGGTCTTTCTGTTCGTGTACCGCTAATTGTACAGATTGTTTAAGCTCGTCCATACGGCGGAGATGCGTTTTCCATTCCTCGTCGATGATGCCAAGCGTAATATTCTTCTCGAAATCGCTTACGAGTTTCTTACCTTGGGTTTCGTACGCCTCTTTGAGGTCGGTTACGATGTTGAGCATCTTTTCGCCATCGGTGAAAGGCACGACGATGCGCTCGTAAGTATTATTAGGATTTTCGAACACGTCTTTAATCACTGGGAAGGCTTGAGCGGCACTGCGTTCAGCTTTTTCCTGATAGTGTTTGAGCGCTTCGTGATACAAGGCAAAAGTAAGGTCGTTTGGCGATTGTTTAGCAAATTCGGCTTCTGAAATTTGTGTTTTCAGTGAGAAATATTTGATGAGCTCGAAAGTGAAATTCTTGTAGTTATTTCCACCTTTGTTGTTTTCTACTATATTCTCGCAAGTATCAAATATCATATTTGCCAAATCCACTTTTAGGCGTTCACCTTCAAGAGCGTGGCGACGGCGTTTATAAATTTGCTTGCGTTGTGCGTTCATCACGTCGTCGTACTCTAACAGACGTTTACGCATACCGAAGTTGTTTTCTTCTACCTTTTTCTGAGCTGCCTCGATGCGTTTGGTCATCATAGAGTGCTGAATTACATCACCTTCTTTATGACCTAAGCTGTCCATTAGTCGGGCGATACGTTCAGAACCGAAGAGGCGCATTAGGTTATCTTCGAGAGAAACGAAGAAGAGTGAGCTACCAGGGTCACCTTGACGACCAGAACGACCACGCAACTGACGATCGACACGGCGAGAGTCGTGGCGTTCGGTACCTATGATTGCCAAACCTCCTGCAGCTTTTACTTCGGGGGTTAGCTTGATGTCGGTACCACGACCGGCCATATTGGTTGCGATGGTTACCACACCACTATGTCCAGCTTCGGCTACGATTTCA
>ERZ773083.2513-NODE-2513-length-11284-cov-3.584558_pt1 | contig 11284 bp, 10 predicted proteins | sample MGYA00511465_ERZ773083 | MGnify/ENA primary metagenome ERZ773083 (study PRJEB29015, sample SAMEA2738001) | human oral metagenome | biome: human oral; feature: human-associated habitat; material: dental | place: China | collected 2060 ... | reverse complement strand
CGTAATTTTACGAAATTTTAGGTAAAAAATAGGCTAAATTTTGACGATTTTGACGGAGCAGTTTGGAATTTTGGTTTTTAAAATCGCGAGTTAAATTTTAAGCGCCTAGCTCATCTTTTTGGCTTGCATTGGGCTCATCTTTTTGGGCTTGCGCGCACTTGTTGCCGCCGCTTCGCTACGCGTACATTTTACGGCTGCTACTCGCGCGATCACTACGCCGCCTTGCTACGGCTTGTCATAAATTTTCATAGCTATTGCTCGCGCGTGGCTAAATTTAAAATTTAATCGCCCGCGCCCTCTTTGTCGTTTTTTAGAATTTCTATGTTTGCGCGCTCATTCGCGCCTTTTAAGCTTATAGTTTTTTTGAGCGCGGATTTGAGGGGAGCCTTCGCCTCTTTTGTTTTCATCATCTTATAGCGCCTCTTTCTTATCTCTGCTTCGATAAATTTTATATCTTGCTGTGCGTATGGGAATGAGAGCGTAAAATTTTTGCTGCTTTGCCCGTCTTTTATTTTTAAAATCGGCATCTCACCCCTCATCTCTTTCTCCGTAAGGGCATTTTCTATATCGATCTTTGTGCTAAATTTAAACGGCAAACATTCCCATTCTCTCCTTATACTGCGGCTGTCTATGATGATCCCTTTTTCGGTTAATAGCCATAGCGATATAAGTATCAAAACAATGCCCATTGCGATCACGAGCGCGGTCTCGTCGCCACCTCTGTGCAAGAAGCCGTCTATACATAAAGGGTCGTTTGCGTCAAAGCATGTAACTTTACCTTTACCTTTTATTCTTTTTATCCAGGGCTCGTCAAACGCCACTATCGACCCCCAAGATAAAAGGAATATGACGAGCGTAAATTTGGCTACAGGGCTAGGCGGTATGAGCCAGGCGCCATTTTGCACGGTTTTATAAGAAGCGTTGCTTTTAAACAGAAAGTTTTTTAAACCGCAAAGTACAAATAGCACTACATTTGCAAAAAGCAGAAAATACAAAAGCCTCATGCAGCTCCTTTCATTTTGGATATTTTACGACGATATATTTAAATTTAGGCGTTTCGCTCGACCGCTTCGGCTTTTGAAATTTCAGCGAGCTTTTCTAATATAAAATTTTGCAAAAAATCTATATCCTTTTGTGCATACAAATATCCCGCCCCGAATTTAACGCCGCTAATTTTGCCTCGTATGCTGATTATTTTTACGCCTCTTATAAACCATGTGGCGTAGTTCATCTCATCAAAGTATATCTTTTCCGTATGCCTAAACGGCAGAACCTCCCATTCTTTGCAGATGCCGCTTTTATCTATTCTGATTCCTTTTTGAATTAGCACGATAAATGAAAAAATTATGGCGCAGACAGATATGATTTTGCCGAGTATTAGTCTGGGCTCGCTTATTTGCAGATACCCATCCACGCATCTGGGATCGCCTTCTTCGAAGCATCTTAAATTTATGCCTGCCGCTTTGTATTCCTGCGAGCAAATTTTATCGTGGGTATAAAAGCAGGGTATGGGATTGCCGTTATATTTTGCTACGTTCGGGCTCGATAGAGTGATTACGCCGAGGCTTAAGCATATTATAAACATCTGCATTTTTAAAAGCGGATCGGCGGAGATAAACAGAGTTCCGTGATCTACGGTTTTGAATGATCTGTTTTTATCAAGCAATGAAACAAGAAGGCAAAAGCCTATCGTAACATAAAGGATTATCGAAGCAAACTCGGCTATACTTTGCGACATAATAATGACCTTGTTTTTTTGGATTACGCAAGCTCGCGTCTTTGGCAATTTTAGCGCAAAATTTCTAAATTTACGAGATTCTAAGCGCGCTTTTTATAAATCGCGCTTAGAATTTTACCTCGCTAGCGTGATCTTGCCGCGCAAAAGGCGGATAAATTTTTAGCTTTTATATCTTGCAGCACGCGGTTTATGAAATTGCGCGGCGTTCCTAAGCGCTTTTGTGATGCCATAGCGCGCCTTAAAATTTCGCAGCCTAAATCTTAATGATAATTATCTAAATATTTAAAATCGCACAATATAATTGCGAACCTCAATCAAATAAAGATTAAATTTATCTCGCAAGGATCTACAATGAGCTCGCTTTTGAAGCGCAATAAAATTTTGTTTAACGTCCATCTGATTTTGTCGATCGTTTTTTCTATCCCGCTGCTTATTATAGGCATTACAGGCGCGATTTTGTCGTATCAGCACGAGCTTGAGGCGCTAATAAACGCGGACTCTAAAAAGGTCGAAAAAACGGGCGAAATGCAAAGCGTAGAGAAAATTCTGCAAAGCTTTAGCGAGCAAACGGGCGCTAAGCAGCCCGTAAGGCTCGTCGTGCCAAAAAGTGATGACGAAGCCTTCGTCATTTACGCAAACAGAAATGATGCATATCTGGTCGATCCATACACCGCGCAGATCATCGGCAAGGATCGCGGCACGGGCTTTGTGCTAACGGTGATGTCGCTGCACCGAAATTTGGGTTTAGCGCTAAGCGGCAATAAAACTGCAGCCGAGGTCGGCAAACAGATCGTAGCCGCTAGCGCCACGGCGATGATACTGCTTGTAATAAGTGGCGTCTGGCTGCATTTCCCAAGGCTTAGGCGTAAATTTATCGAAGCGATAAAGCCGAATTTTAAACTCAAAAAATACGCTCTTTTTTATAACCTACACACGAGCCTAGGCTCGCTAAGTGCGGTGATTTACCTGCTTATCTGCTTAACCGGGCTTAACTGGTCGTACGGCTGGTATAACGATGCTGTGATGAAGCTTTTTGTAAGCTCTCAAAATTTACCGCAAGCTAGCGCGCCTAAAGCCGCCGCTTCTAAAGATCACGCCGCCGCACCCGCAAAAGAGGGCGGCACAAAGGGCACAGAGTATAAATTTAGCGACGCGCAGAGGGCTTATGAGATATTCAGATCAAGTGGCATAGAGTATAAAGAATTTACCCTAATGCTCGCAGCCGGAGATAAGATCGGCGTCAGGTATTATGAGCCCGACGCGCCCGCTACCGCCCGTCCAAAAGGCGCGAGCGTGAAGCTAAAGGAGGGCAAAGTCGCACAGCAGAAGCAGACGGAGGGTATCACCGTGGGCGAGTTTAAAGACGCGAACTATCAGCTACATACGGGCTATTTTTTCGGGCTAGCGGGTAAAATTTTATGGTCGCTCGTTTCGCTTTGTATGGCGCTTTTTATCTTTAGCGGCTTTTATATGACGGCAAAAAGGGCGTTTAAGTCAGAAAAGCCCGGCTAAATTTTACCCTCTCGGCAAGAGGTGCGACGAGCGGCGCAAGAGAGCCCAATACCTACAAAGCATTGAGATGAAATTTGCCGAAGCGGATCAAGAAAAGCTCTGATTTAACGATATTTGAGACATTCTAAAATTATCGCGGATTAAGTCTATGTGAGGTATATTGCGGAAAATTTTAGGAGCGAAATTTGAAAACGAGATATTATCTTTGCTTGGTCTGCATCATAATAATATGTGCTTTCGGCATAATATTTTATTTGGTCGAAAAAAAAGAAGTCGATCCATATGAATGGGTATGCGATCTAGATGGCAATCTTACGGATATGCAGCTTAAAGATAGGGCACTAAAGTGCATGCTTAAAGATTGGCACTTTTTTTATAACTTTAATAAAAGAGAATATGATAGACGAATTAAAGCAGTTAAAAAGGAATATGGCGATACGGCCAACGAAATCGGCGGCGGCGTAGAGATCCGTTATTCAGAATGCCATAGCGATAAACGTCCCGATGATAAATGCGAATTTTACAAGATAGATAAAAGGCTAAATTTAGATTATCTTATGGATTTGGGCTCAAAAATTTGCAGAAACGGCAAAGCGATACAAGATGCCGAAACCCATATAGATAAAGAAATTTTTAATACTGAAGTCGTATATCCTTGGGAAGATAAGGAAAATTTGGTTTTGGAAGATGGCTCCTTAAAGTACGGAATATTTTTTAATTATATCGATGAAGATGACTATAGAGATAGGGAATCCGGGGAAATTATATTAACAGAAAAAATTTTCAACAATTCATTGGAAATTGATAAGAGTTTTGGTTTTGACCATACGGATATTGTATTTGTTATACCAATAAATTCGATATTTTTGAGTCTTTATGCATATATTGAGCCGAGTAATCCAAATTATGATATTTTTTGCAATAGGTATGAACTATATAAAAATAGAATAAAAATTGATGAAGCGAGTTATAAAATAGATGATTTTAAGACGCCTATAAAATATCTACCGCTCCATGTTAATTATAGCTTCCTATTTATAGTAATAGATAAAAATATGAAATTTAACAAAAGCCTAGAATACAACTTGTTGTATAAATACTACTACGATGAAAAAGAGAAAACAATAAAACAAATATCGAATAATGGGCGATAAATGGAGGATATAATTAAATTTTACCTTCGCGGCAAGAGGTGCGACGAGCGGCGCAAGAGAGCCGAATACCTACAAAGCATTGAGATGAAATTTGCCGAAGCGGATCAAGAAAAGCTCTGATTTAACGATATTTGAGACATTCTAAAATTATCGCGGATTAAGTCTATGTGAGGTATATTGCGGAAAATTTTAGGAGCGAAATTTGAAAATGAGATATTATCTGTGCTTGGCCTTCATCATAATAATATGCGCTTTGTGCGCGATACTTTCGATTATCGCGGAGTATAAATACCCAAATTCAGCCGAAAAAATTGAAACTGATCCATATGAATGGGTATGTAATCTGGATGGCAATCTTACGGATATACAGCTTAAGGATAGGGCGTTAAAGTGTATGCTTAAAAAGACCTATAAATCTATAAATATTTCAGCGGAGGAATTCCGTAATATGGAAAGACAAATAAAGAAGCAATACGGTAAAGTAGACGATGAATTTTATAATTTTTATAGCGGGTTGGCAGAAAGATGCGGTGGAAATAATCGTCCAGATAAAGCTTGCGAATTTTTCATTGTAGATGACAATATAAATTTAGAATATTTTATGGGTTTGGGAGACAGGGCTTGCAACGGCAAACAAGCCGTAGCAAATTTCAAAGATTTTGTAAATATGTCCATGCTCAAAGGCGAAGTTGTTTACCCTTGGGAAAATAATAATAGTTTAATCTTGTCGGATGGAAATTTAAAATACAAATTATATTTTAGCGGATTGGAAAATGATAAACATGTATTTGATATGTTATTTACGGAAAAAATATTTTTAAATGAAATTAATCCTAAAATATACGACCACAAATATCCTAATGATAAAATTTTTTCTATTCCAACCGACATGCTATTTTTTGATATGTATGTAAGCCTAATAGATAAAAAATACGATAACTTTTGTAATTTATATAACTTTAAAAAGAAAGATATAAAACCGTATAAAGCGTTTTTTGAGTTAGAAGGTAGAAAATATAGTCGGTATGCTTTTTATCTAGGTATTTTTGATGAAAATTATACATATAAATACGATATAAAAGATAATTTGCTGGGTGTGGAGCAAGGATATTATTACGATGAAAAAACCAAAGAGATAAAACGAGAGCAATAAAATAGAATTTATAAAATTTACCCGCCCGCGCCTGCTTAAAATTTCTTGCTTAGCGCTATTTGCCTCTTGCGCCGCGAGTGATCATCAAGGACTGTTCGTAGAAAATTAGCAGCGTTATTGAAACGCCCGTGCCGAGCGCCAGCGAGATCGAGATCGTGGCGAGGGCGTTATCGAAAAACGAGATAAGATGAGCGAGTTTATGCTCTGCGCCCGTGGCTCTGATATAAGAAAACAGCGCCAAAACCGCCTTGTAGGCGTAGATGCCAGGTATCATCGGAAGCAGCGCGGGGAAGGCGATGATCTCTGCGGGCACCTTGAGGCGCTTGGCACAGAGCATCCCCAAAACGCCGATCAGAAACGACGCAAAAAGCGTCGCGGCGGCGATCGAAAAAATTTGGCTTTGAATCAGTAAAAACCTGCACGAATGCGCAACCGCCGCAAGCAGCGCCGAGAAAATAAGCGTCTTTTTTGGCGGCATGCACGCATACGCAAACCCCAGCCCCGCCGCGGCGGCAAAGCAGGCATCCTTAAATACCGAAAGCGCTATATCAAACATTTACAAGCCCCAAATTTGAGATGCTAAGCGTCAGAAAGAGCCCGATCGCGATGCAGATGATCAAAAGCCCCGTGTTTAGCCCTCTGCTGATGCCTACGAGCATATTTTCGTTTAGGATGTCAAATACCGAGTTGATAAGCCAGACGCCCGGGATCAAAAACAATATGCTCGATCCCACGGCGACATCGGGCGTGGCGCTAAGCCCGTAGCGAGCGCCTAGCGAGACGATGAATGAGACTGCGAACGAAACCGCGATGTATTGGATTTTTAGATTGATTTTAAGCTTGCTAAGTAGATAGCGGGCGCAAATTCCAAAAGCCGTAGCCGCAAAAACTAACGCCATCGCACCGCCGTCGCCGCCGAAAAGCTCGCAGAACGCGGCATTTGCGACGCTGAGCAAAACGAGAGTTTTGGCAAAGCTTTTCTTCTGCGAGGCTAAAATTTCGGCAAATGAGGCTCTGGCGCGCGCAAGGGGGATTTTTTCGTCGTAAATTTCCCAGCTAAGCGCGCTTAGCTCCGAGATCAGATTGAAGCTGATACGTGCCGCAGCGCCCGTTTTGACGTAGGTGCGGCGGATAGAGTTGTCCGCAGGATCCATCACGCTGATGATGAAGTGGCGCACAAAGATCATCAGGCTAGCCTCATAGTCGTAAGCGTCCGCTATCCTGCGCACGCAGCGCTCGATGCGCGCGGTGTAAGTGCCGATACTAAGCATCTTGGCGGTGTATTCGCTAAGAAAATTGGTGAGCTCTTGGATTTGCGGTCTCGCCGCTTCTGCTTCTTTTGTCGGTGCCATCTCTGCTATCATTATTTCCTCCGCTACTCTTGTAATCTCAATATCGTTTTGCGCTGTTTTCGTCGTTTTTACTTCTACGACGCTCGTTGTAGCTTCCTGTTTTTGCGGCGCCCGCCATCGTTTTTGATGTCGCTACGATGTCCGTCGTCGTGGAATTTTCATCGCTTAAATTTAAATCGCAGCCCGAGCTTTGCTCGCTTAAATTTAAACTTTCGGCATCCTCGCAAGATCCGCTAAATTTAGAATTTTTCCCGTTCACGGCTTACCTCAGGCTGATGAGATCTAGCGGGTTGATGTGGTAGTTCTGCTGCGTCACTTCAAAGGTCAGATCCGAGCCGATGCGTCCGATGATGTAGCCCTTTTTGACGTTGGAGCCGACGCGCACGGTAGGCGGGATCTGATTTAGATGCGCGTAGATCGTGTGGATGCCGCCGCTGTGCTCTAGGATCACCACTTTATCGAGCACGGCGGTTTCTTTAGCAAAGACCACTTTACCCGGTAGCACCGCCTTAACCTGCGTATCACCGCTGTTTGAGCCCAGCACGATATTTTCGTTGAAAAGCTTGATGTTATAAATGGGATCGTTGTAGTTGCCGAATTTTCGCTTCAAATACGCGCCGTTTAAAGGCGCTGCGGTCTTGGCTCCGCTGTATTTTTTAACGCGCGAGGACTGATAGCTAGAGCCGTACTGCTTGACCTTTTGGTTGATTTTGCTTACGCGCTCATCCGCAGGCTCGCTCACTTCTGGCTCGGGCTCGCTAGGAGGCGCAGGTTCGGGCTTGTCCGCTTTTTTGGCAGCCGCCTTTGCTTTGGCGTACTCTTTTTCGCGTGCCTGGCGCTCCTTTTGCTTCTGCGCCTCCAGCTTTGCTTGGCGCGTCGCTTCCTCCTTCTGCGCTTTGGCTTTTTCCTCGGCGTCGTCGATGATCTTAAGCTCCTGCAGGGTCTTAGATATGGCGTCTTGCTCGTCGTTTATCTTCTCTAACCTCGCGATGTAGTCCTCTTTGTCCTTTTTCATCTGCGCGAGCTTTTCTTTTTGGGTGGTTTGCTTGGCGTCGAGATCGGTTTTTTTCTTGTCATAGCCCGCCATGCTCGCCTGGATCGATTTGATCTTTTTATTCTGTTCGTTGATAAAATTTTGATTATTTTCGTAGTCTTTGATCAGCCCCTTCAGCTCGTCGTTCATAACGACGCCGAGCCCCTCTAAAATTTCGCTAGCTACGATAGAATCTGGCGTAGTGGTGGAATTTACGTCGGTGATGAGATCAAACGATAGCTCTTGCGAGATCACGCTTATGATCTTGCTTTCTAGATCGTTTTGCACGCTAAGAAGAGTGATGTTTTGGCTATTAAGCTTTTCAAGCTCCTGCGCCTCGGCGGCGTATTGATCCTTTAAGCCCTCGATCGCGTCGCTTAGCTGCTTGATCTCGCCTTCGCGCTTTTTAAATCCTTCCTGCTCCTTTACGATTTGGCCTGCGATCTCGTCGATCTTTTGCGAAAGCCGCATCTCCTCCTTTTGCGAGCTTTTGAGCTCTTGACCCGCTTTGGCGATCTTATCTTTCGTGCTTTGCTGCTTTGCAGGCGCGGCATAAGTAAGAGCTGCAGCAAGTCCTAGCGCAAGAAGCGGTGCTAAAAAAGCCCTTTTCATGCTCGTTTATTTCCGATTTGCAGCATCACAAAGCTAACTGCGATGATAGATAGCGCCAAGGCAGCGCCCAAAAGGATCAGCGCGTCGTAAGGCAGTACTATGGCGGTGCGCAGATCGCCGATGCCCTTAAGCGTGGTCGAAAACACCTCCCAAGAAGGAAGCGCAATGTAGAAGCAGGTCACGATCAGCGTAGCGATGAAGGAGTCTATTATCGCCATTCGGTAGAGCTTGCCGCTTTTTATCAGAAACGACGCGCCGAAAAGCTCCATGATCTCGATGCGCTCTTTGTGTTCGTAAACCCAGATACGCATCTGGCGGTGAATTAACATCACACCTAAAAGCACGATGAGAAACGCAAAGCCATAAACGAGGCTTTTGATAAGTAGTAAAATTTTAAAAATTTCATCGTGGGTCTTTTTAAAAATTTCAACCCGCGTGAGCGAGCCTATGGATTTTAGATCCTGCTCGATCTTGGCAAGCTGCGCGGCGTCGGGGAAGCTTTCGAGTTTGACGCTATAAAATTTAGGCAAATTTTTACTCAGCTCGGCAAAGGCATTTTGTGAAATTTTACCCTTCAGACGCTCGGTAATGCCCGCTGTGGAAATTTCGCTAATCGAGCTGATTTTCGGTACCGCTTTTTGCGCGTCTTGCAAGCTGAGCGGAGTTTTGGAGACTAGCACGATGTTGTATTCGTTTTGGATCGAGCGCTCGTAGCTTTTGGTTAGGTTGCTCATAAAAATTCCAAACTGCACGGAGAAAAGCAGCGCGACGAGCGAAAAGATCACGCCGAAATGGGTTTTAATCGATTTCATTTACTTTAGCGTCCTTAATCTCAAAATGTCGGTGCCTAAAACGCAGCGTGGCGGGCATTTTGTGCGTCACGATGACGACGCAGGCGTTCCACGACTCGCACGCCGAGCGCAGCAAATTCCAAATAATGGCGCTGGAGTAGTCGTCCAAATTTCCCGTAGGCTCGTCGCACAGCAGTAGGCGCGGGTTATGCGCCATCGCACGCGCCAAAGCCACGCGCTGCTGCTCGCCGCCGCTAAGCTCGAGCGGGTACTTACCCATCTTATGCCCGAGCTCGACGTGGCGCAGTAGCTTTTTGGCTTGGTCTTGGCAGACCTGCTGATTGTAGCCCATTATCATTAACGGAAGCATTATGTTGCGCTCGATCGTCCATTCGTTGATCAGGCGGTAGTTTTGAAAGATAATGCCGATACGCTGGCGCAGGGTGCGCAGATCGGAGTTCGTGATGCCTTTTAGATCGCACAGGCAGACGTTCAGCTCGCCGCCAATGATGTCGATGCCGCCGTAGAAGGACTTAAGCAGCGTGGATTTGCCGCTGCCGCTCTTGCCCGTGATGATGACGAAATCCTTCGCGCCGATGCCTAAATTCGCGTCTTGGATGACCGCGCCCGCCTTTTCGTAACCCAGCGTGAGGCCCGCTGCGGTGATGATGTTGTAATCGTCCGTTATCTCTGCCATTGTGAAAATATCTCCGAAATTTTTTGATGTGCCGCGTGGTTTTCGCGCGTAGGAAGCGGGCGGCGGACGAAGTAGCGCGTGCCGCTTGCGTTTGCGCGGATGAAACACTGCTGCGGAAAGTCGAATGCCCCGAGCGAAAGCAGGATTAGCACGTCCTGCGGCTCAGCGGCGCACGGCTTGCTTTGTCGTTCGTTTTGCGGCTCGACGTAGCTTGGTTCGCTTTGTCGTTTATCTTGCCGCTCGGCGCGATTTAATTTGCCTTGGTGTTCGGCTTGTAGCTCATCATGGCTTAGCTCGCTTCGGCACCCGACTTGTAACTTGATAGCGTAGTTTAACTTATTTTGTAATTCAGCTTGCGGCTCAGCAGCGTGGTTTAGCTCGTTTTTCAGTTCGGCTTGCGGCTCATTTTTGCAAGATGCGGCACTTGCGTTTGTTGTATTTTTAGCATTCGCTGCGCCGCCGTCTGTTAAATTTACGCCGTTTGTGCTCAAGCTATCCTCATTTAAATTTGCGCCCGTTTCATCTGCATGGTTTGTATTTAGTGCGTCGCTCGCTTTTTTTAGAATTTGCGTAACGTTTGCTCCGTCTGTGCGGGTCGCATTCGGCGTGGCGCTCTCTTCTATCGCACTGGTCGCTGCGAATGAGCCGTCCAAATTCGGCGCATTGTTTGCATCTATTGCACTGATCGTTGCAGGTGCAGTGCTTGCGCCTGTCGCGCCGATAGCCGCAAGCGCACCCTCCGTGCCGCTAGCATTTGGCGCGCTGCTTGTCGCGATCTGCTCGCAGGCTAAAGCGCGTTTTTCGCTCGGGGCGGGGCGGCTAAATTTAGCGCTTACTGCGACAGGAACGTCACTCATTAAATTTACGCCGTTTGAGCTAGAGCAATTTTGATTTAAATTTGCACTCTCTTTTGCGCTGGTTTCATTTGTGCAATTTGTATTTGGCGCGGTGCTCGCTTTTTTTAGAATTTGCGTAGCGTTCGCGCAAGTTGAAATTTTATCGCCCGCTGTCGTAGCTGAAATTTTGCCGCAGTTTGCCGAAATTTCATCCATGCTCGCGCGCTTGGTTAAATTTTTGCCGCGCGTCGCGTCTAAATTTATAGCTTCGCCGTTGTTTATAGCTTCGTCCGCGCTGCTTAAATTTACGCCACCACCCGCCGCGCAAGCCCCGTCCGCGTCCAAGCTTTTCTGCGCGTCAAAGTAAAAAATTTCCTCAAAATGCACGAAAAAATCCTCGCCTTTG
>ERZ773083.2509-NODE-2509-length-11309-cov-14.825751_pt1 | contig 11309 bp, 14 predicted proteins | sample MGYA00511465_ERZ773083 | MGnify/ENA primary metagenome ERZ773083 (study PRJEB29015, sample SAMEA2738001) | human oral metagenome | biome: human oral; feature: human-associated habitat; material: dental | place: China | collected 2060 ... | reverse complement strand
TCTCTGCTGGGCGTATCTCATAGGTCGTGTGGATGGATGGGGCTTCGCCAAAGTACACAATATTCCGCGTTTCCCGTTGAAATCTGAGTTCGTCCAACCATGACCTTGTGTTTTTTGAGGCATTGACGACTGCAAGCAAGCGCCCCCTGTTCTCCTCCGTCATGTTTGGTGCGTTCAAAACATCAATCCGAAAATGATATGGCTCACCGCCATACTCGAACCATTCTGTGATAACACCGCCTTTGAAAACGGTCTGTGTCATCTTTTCAACAGCGGCTTTTGTTCCTTTGATACGATGCCATGCGATAGACTCACGCACGAGCTGACGCTTCGTCTCAATGCTCATAGACGGCTCATAGAAATCGACGTGCCACTGCCATGCGAGAAGGTCGATGACCTCCTCCGAAAGTTCGTCAAGGCGCGGCAGGAGCAGGGCGTTCCTTGTCGCCGCTGTGATTTTTTGCAGTTCATCATCGAGCGCCCGTGCCGCCGCATGAATCTGTTTATCGGCGAGAAGATTCGGTGGCAGGATGTCAAGAAGTGAAACGCTTTGCAGGTCTTTACTCATCTTCCAGTCCTCCGAATGTCACATTGACATGATCGGCAATGGCGACTTGATTCTTTTCCGTCTTTTTGAATACGGGGGATTTGATCTCTGCCCGCTTTACGCCCGCTGCTCGCAGGCGATAATAAAGCTCGGTCGGGTTGATGTCCCGTCCGAGCTTCTCCTTCTGCCATGCGACAAATTCCTGCACAGCGTTTTCGGCGCGTGTCTGTATTGCCGCTGCCTCGGTCGCATCACTGCGGTCGATGTAGTAAACGGCATCAACGTCATATTTCACACTTCCGGGGGCTTTCACGCTCACCTTGTCCGTCAGTGGGCGGATTCTGCGGTCATTCAGCTTCTCGCGGACAAGCGTCAAAACTTCCTCGCCAGGCAAAACACCGCCCTTCAGGAGTGGATAAACGTCAACCTCACCCGGTGCAGGGCTTTCCACGCTCACATCGGAGATGAGCGCGGATGCCGCCTTTGCATGGTACTCATAGGCAAGCGTCGGCCCCGCTGTGGAAAACTTCTCCGGCGCTTCGTGGATGCGCTCGCGATAGTGGTCATCGTCCTCCACGTCTGCGCCGCCTTCGCTCTTTGTTGTGTTCTCCGCCGCTGTCCAAAATGGTACAGGGTCAACGATCCTGCTGATCTCTCCCGGCAGATAGCCGTTCCCCCGTTCTCCGTTCTCGGTACAGGTCGCTGTCGCCGTGACGAATAATTCACCTGCGGGGATGATGGCATTCTCGTTGAGCGCGAAATAGATATTGTCCCCCGCCGTGATCCGTGCTCCTTTGGGAATGATGACGGCATGCTCCCGTGCCGCTGAAAGTGTGAGTTTCATGGTTGCCGTGGCAGGGGCGGCGGGCAGCCTCTCCGTTCCGACAAGCGCGCCGATATGGTCGAGATAGCTGCCCCTTGAACACGCAAGCAGGTTCATCTTTGCCATTTGGTCAAACAAAAGGCGCTGCTGAATTAGTAACGCCTCAACGCCAAGAAGGAATAATCGCAATGGGTCGGCTCGTGCGAGTTTCCGTTCAAGCATTCTCTCCACGATCTCCAAGATGTGAATCTCCATCTCCTCCGGATTGGCATCCACAAACTTCAGATTCTCTAAATTCTTGAGTCCCACTTTTTCACCTCCCTGCGTTATTCGCTGATCTGTATCTTTATTGTCGGGGTCAGTTTTCCGATCTCATCGCCGTTAAATTCGATGGATTCAATTACCGCGCGTGGCTCATAGCGTCGTACGGCGCGGAATATCTCGTTGCTCAGGTGCGCCTTTGCGATATTGATCGGACGGTCAACGACTGTGCCGTCAATTCCGAATTCGCGATCCATCGGTACGGAATATTTGACCGTGGAGATAATCATGCGGACGTTTTGCAGGACTTCCTCGGCGAGCGTCGCAGGGGCAAGATTGAGCGGCGGCATTTCTCCGCCGCTTATCTCGTATGTCATATCACAGCCCTCCTAAAACAGAACCCGCAATGTTGTATGCTTTTCCGTATTTGTTCACGATGCTTTTCTCTTCGACATAGTTGCTGTCATCGTATTCCGTGAGCGTGAGTGCAGGCGTGCATTGGATCAATCGCCCGCCTGCTGTCCAGTAGTGCCCCGTCTCCTTGATGCTGTCGAGCCGCCAATAGCTCTGCATGACAGGCTTGCCGCCGATGATAAGCGGAAACACCGCGCCCGTATCGCGCATGACGCGCAGTTTCTTGAGCTGCTCGGCAACGTCGATTCCGTGTGTCGCGTCGAGGATGATGCTAAATGACAGCTTTTCAAGACCGGGGCCACCGAACTGACTGACGGGCTTTCGCATGAGCAGGTCGTGCTCTGTCCATCGTCCTGCGCTTTCCCGCTCGTAATCCATCGGCGTGATCATGTAGTCGGGCGATACAACAAAGACAACGTCACCCATATAGCCGATATACATAGATCATCACCTCTTTCCTGTGTGGCGTTCTTCACCCGCCGATCGATACGTCTCCGCTGCCCTCTGCTACGCTGCCGCCACAGGATACAGGATCGCCGATGCGCCCTGCCGGGCATCCATTGATGAATACTGTCCCGCTCCCTGCGGCAATGTTTCCGCTGTGCGGTGGGTGTACGGGGCATCCGTGCGCGGGATAACTGTCGCCGACGCGCCCCGCACCCCTGCCGTTGATGTATACGTTCCCGCTGTGGGATGCGAGTCCGCGCGGCGGGCACGCATCATGTCCCGTGTCGTTGTCTCCTTGTCTTGTTGCTGCTGGCATTTCTATTCCTCCTTAGTTCAGATCAATGCGCGGAGCGGTGAGCTTCAGCGACTTTGACGCATGAATCTCTATCGCACCGTTGTTATTTTTGATATAGCTTCCGTCTTTGTAGTGGATGCTGCGCACGCTCGGATCGCTTTCAACGGGCGCATCAGCCTCGCTATAAAACGCGCCGATGACGAACCCCTCGCCGGGGCCTTTCCCTGACGTATTCGGCAAAAGTACGCATAGAACTTGCTCGTCAATCGCAGGCATCCAATAATCCTTAGTGTCCTTCGTGCACCGACTCATAACGGCGAGTTCGGCGGTCGTACGGTCGTCCTTGTCGGGGCGGCGTACGATGACCGTCCCCGGTGTGTTTCCATAGGATGACACCTGCCCGATGAAGATGCACTCCGAAAGCGCAGCACCGCCCGAATCAGTAGCCATCCAGACACCTCCTTATATCAACGCTCGTTGTGTATGACGTTGTGACGCTGTGCGACACTTTCGTCACGAGATATTTCCCGTCAAATTTCCCGAAATTCTTGAGCAGGAGCGTCGTCCCTGCCGCGAAGTTCGTGTTGCCGATGGTCGAGAAGCTGCCCGTAACTTCCTCCTTGTTTGCCTCGCGCAGCTTTTTCTTTGCGAGGCGTTCCGCCTCGGCAGTGTCCTCCACCTGTTCACGCACAAATAGAATGCGCCCACTCTCCTTGTTCGGTGCAGTGTATTCGCCCTCGATCACCTCCTTTTTCTTGCCCTTCTGGTATTTGACATGGCAGCTCCCATAGGTATCACGCGTCTTTACGCGCATATTGTAGGAGGTCAGCCAACGCAGCGGCATTGTCTTTTCGTCGAGTTCTGCTTTTACGCCGGGTTTGTAGACGGTGATGATCGGCTCTTGCGCTTCGTATTTCGCATCGTCGAAAATGACAATCTGCTCCGCCATGATCTTGAGACTCATGCCGTTATCTTTGCAAATTTTGAGCAAGAACGAGAGATCAGATTCATCCGCTTGCTCTACATGGTCGAGGTTCGGATTTTCGTCGCAATCCCAGAGAAGCGAGAGCCCATTGCGCTCGCAAATATCTGCGGCACATTTCCAGACAGATATTTCTTCCCACGTCTGATTTCTCCGCGTGCCGCGCAGGGTGGACGCGCCGACAACGGATACTGCCTTGATCTGTACCGTGGATGGGAAGCCGACAACTTCCACTTCGTCAATCTCGAATTTCCCCGCGTGAAAAATCGCCTCCCCGTCCTTGAGTGTGATGCGGTTGTAGGTGTGGATGGTGATGTCGAGCATATTGCCCTCACCTTCGGGAAACCAATCCTCCAGCCAGAGCTGCGCCCGATCCTCAAGCGTGAGCGTCACATCGTCCGCCGCATCGGATAGGTTATCCGTGTAGGACATGGATATGAGGTATTTGCTCACATCCTCAGAGATGTCCTTCCCTTCCTCCTCGCCTGCGGGTGTGTATTTGATCTCAATCCACGCCCTGCGCGAGAGCTCCGCGCCCTCGGGGAGCTCTTTCAGCCAATCCTCCAAGGGGTTCTTGTATTCCGCCATCTCCTACCTCCTCCACGGCGGCAGAACGCGCGAGGCTTCGGGCGCAATGGGCGGGCATACGAGCTTTACGCCCGACGGGAAAATGGCGATGTGTGCGAGTGCATCGTTCGCCTCGATCAGCTGCGTCATAGCGACCTCTCTGCCGTAGACTTTGTATGCGATCATGTCCCATGTATCCCCCTGTATGCTTGTGTAGGTATCAGGCATAGGAAAGCCTCCTCTCGTACGCCTTCTGCCGCTTGAGGAGCGTCGGGAACATAGCGATAAGTTCCTGCTTCTGTCGCTCAAGCTCTGCGCGCAGCTGCTCCACAACGCCCGCATCCGCCGCTCCGTCGATGTGGATGGTCGGATTGTAGTTGATGGTAACGCCGCCGCTCGGCGGCAGTGCGCTGACAGCGGGACGCTGCGCGCTTATTGGCGACTGTGGGAGCTTGCTCATGACAGGACTCGGTGGGACGAGTACAAGCTGAGGCTGCGCCGCCATCACCTGTGCCGCCGCCTGTGGAATTTCCTGCGGCACGGATTTTATGAACGGAACAGCTTGCGCCGCCTGTTTAGGCAGAAGCCCGAGCATTTCGCCTGTCTGCCTCCACAGATTCGCCGCGCGTGCGCTGCCGTCAATTGGGATTGCTGCCTCAGCGGAATCCTCCGCAAAGGTTGTGAGGAATGCCCCTCTCTGATAGATACCGCCGCGATGGCATCGACACCGACCGTGAAGCCGCCCGAAAAACTCGCCTTGATATTCTCCCATGCTCCGCTGAGCGTGTTTGAAATCGCGTCTGGTATCTGACTGATCCAGTTCATAACGGCATTATACGCATCGCTTGCCCATGCGTCCGCCGCCGCAACGAAGGCTGCACCCGCCTCTGCGCAATGCGTCGGCAGATTCAGTAGAAACGCATACGCATCGTTGACGGTCTGTGTAATCCACTGGATAATGGTCGTATATGCTTCAGACAACCACGCCGCTGCTGCAGCAAGGAACTCCGCCCCTGCGTCCATGCAGTAGCCTGACAACGCACATAGGAACGCATACGCATCGTCGACTGTCTGCGTGATCCATGTTGTGACGCTCGTATACGTTTCCGATAGCCACGCAACCGCCGTCGCAAGGAATGCTGTGCCCGCTTCCATGCAGTAACTCGGCAGACGCATGAGAAATCCCGCAATCGCAGACACCATTCTCAAATAGAGTCTTGGCAGCGATATGATGATCCCCGCCATGAAACCAACGGCAAATGCCACACGCTCGGGAATTCGCATAATGAAGTCAATCGCCGCCGATACGAAGGACTGAATCCCCGCTACAATCGCAGTTCCTAGTCCTGTGAAGAACGCCCCTGCTCTGTTGAGCGCAGATGAGATAGCGTCTACTATATTCGCGCCAAGCTGTGTGAAAAACTCGCCTACACTCGCCCACGCGGCTTTTATTCCTTCCCACGCTTTATCCGCATACTCTCTCACGCCGTCAAAATGCGTGTAGAGAAGATAGAGTGCGCCGACGACTGCCGCAATCGCGATGACGATTAGTCCTAGTGGATTGGCTGACATCGCTACATTCCATGCCCACTGCGCCGCCGTCGCTATTCTCATTGCGAGCTCAAGCCCCTTGACAAATTCTACGGCGAGTTGTAGGGAGGCGTAGGCAAGGGCGATCCCCTGTACTGCCAAGGTCATGACTGCGATTCCGACAACAAGCGCGGCGATTGCCGCACCGACACCCGCAAGAATTATAATGAGTTCCTCGTTTTTCGATGCCCACTCTGCAAATCCTTGCAGGACAGGGGCAACCGTCTCCATGACTTTCCCGATGATCGGCAGCAATGCACTCCCTATGTTGATTTGCAGTGCGTCCATCGCGTTCTTTGCAAGCTGGATCTGGTTCTCTGTGGTCTGACTTCGTGCCGCATATTCGGCTTCCATCGACCCTGCATATTTCGCCGCATCGGCAACCTTGTCAAAATTCTCCTGTAGGTTCTCAAGATTTCCAAGGAGCGGCGCAATCGCACTGATCGATTCTTTCCCGAACAGGTCTTTGAGAACTGCCGCCTGTTTGTCCTTGTCAAGTTCGCGAATTGCCTTCATAACGTCGATGATTGCGCCCTTCGCATCGACTTGCATTCTGCTCGCCATCTCCTCGGCACTCATGCCGAGCGATGCGAATGCGTCGGCTTGTGATTTGGTCGCTCCTGCACCTGCCGCCATACCCAGTATGAGGTTCTTGATACCCGTTGCGGCAACTTCCGACGGGATGCCAACGCCGACCATGGACGCACCGAGCGCGGCGATCTCCCCCGATGCAACGCCGCCGACTTCGCCAAGCGGTCCGATGCGCGTCACAACGTCCGAGATGAGCGGCGCGGATGCTGCCGTCGTGTTTCCGAGGTAGTTGACCTTATCCGCAAGCGCGACGACTTCCTCCTGATTCATTTTGAACGCCGTGCGCCACTTTGCCATCATGTCGCCCGCCTGATCGGCGGTGATGTCAAATGCGATTCCCATCTTCGTTGCCGATTCGGCAAAGGCAAGCAGCTCCTCACGGGCGATGCCCGACTGACCGCCCGCCGCGACGATCTGTGCGATTCCCTCCGCCGCCATTGGCAGCTCGGTCGATAACTTCAAAATATCGCCTGACATTGCCTTGAACTGCTCCGGTGTGTCGAAGTCTACGACCTTCCGCACGTCCGCCATTACGGACTCAAACTTGATTGCCTCCTGTGTCGATTCTATAAGCGGCGCTGTGATTGTTCCGGCAAGCACGACGGCGTCAACGAGATTCCCCCGCGCTGCGGTGAATTTCTCGCTTGCACCTTGCCGCTTGTACCGCAGTCCCGCCATCTTCTCCTGATGCGCGATTGCTGCCTTCTCCTTGTCGATGGTCTTTTGGAGGGCTTCCTGCGCCGCGCGCTGACTCTCGGTAAAGTTCTTTGTCGATATGCCCGCCTCAGAGAGTGACGTGCGAATATTTTTAAGCGCAATCTCTTGACTTGCCAGTGTGTCTTTTAATTTCGATGCGTCCTTCTTTGCCGCTTCGAATTCCGTGCCGAGTGCCTTTGTCTGCCCCGCACTCTCCCTGTATGCGGCGGTGAGTTGTTTAATTTCCGCTTTCGCCGCTCGGTAGGTCGCAGGGGTGAGTGTCCCCTTCATGTGTTCGAGGGATTCTTTTGCCTGATCGACGCGCGCCTTGAGCGCTGCTGTCTCCTGCTCGGATTCCTTGAACGCGCGTGCAAGCGTCGCCGCTCTGGTGCGTGCCTCCGCGAGGCTGCCCGATGTATCCTGTATGGAGCGTTTGAGCTTCCTAAACTCTGCGGACTGTGCGCCGATCTGTGCAAGCTGCGCCTCATAGCCGCGCAGTGCCGCCGCCCCTTGCTGCAGCTCTGCGTTTGCCGTATTTGCCGTCTGCGCGACGTTCTGAATCGCCTGCGCGGATTTAGCAAGCCCCGCCGCGATGCTGCCATCAATGGACGCCTTGAGCGCAATGGCAAGCGCGAAGGTTTTTCCTGTTGACAAAAAATCACCTCCCCTGTATGCTGAACATAAGAATTGATTCGTATATAGATGGATTGGAGGGACTGTGTATGGATTTTGCAGCTATGAGCTTCCTGTTGCTTTTTGTTGTACTGATTGGAAGCATACTGATCTTTATCGTGGTGAGTGGGATTGCGAGTCTATCGAGCAGTACGGCATCGCTTCTTGAAACCATCGACGATTTCATCCATCGCAACGACCGCGCCCCCGCGCTCCCCGAAACACCCAAAAAGCCCGCACGTTATCTTCCCTAGTATGATTCCGCATAGCCGCCGCACAGGCGGCTATTTTTTATTTGCGGCTTTCTTTGCCGCTTCATTCTCAAGTGCGATCTCCGCGTTCATGATTTTCATCCAACAGCCAAATTCCCCCGTCGGCATTTCAAGGAACACGCCGATGGGGGAATTGCTGTATTTTGCCATGCGCAGAGCAAAGCGCCGGAGGTTTTCCCCTAGCGCAATCCCATTAAAAAATTCTGTACCTTGAGGCAGACCGCCGTGAAGTCCGCGCCCGAAAGTTCCAAAATCTCATCATATTTCACCTTTGCCGCCGCCGCTGCAACACGTGCCTGATACGACTGCGAGAGTGCCATGACACTGATCAGAGGATCATCCTTCTTCGCTTCCTTCTCGCACCTCAGGAGGATGTATCCTGTCACGCGGTCGAAGTCAAGATGAATCTCATTCGTGCCGCTACGCATCGGCTTCTTGAGGTGGATCACGTTCGCCTCGTCAACAGGTTCAGCGTCGTATACTTCCACGCTCTCCGCTTCCGTCGTCGGTGTGATATCCAGTTCGTTCTTTTTGTCGTCTGCCATTGTCGTGTCCTCCTCAGTCCATGCCGATATTCTTGCGAACCTGTGCCAGCAGGTCTTTCCCGCCGATCACTGCCTTGTAGCCGTACTTATCGATCTCCGCGAGTGTCTCGCCGCCGTATTCGAGCTTGTAGTAGTGTGCCTCAATCGTGGTGCTGCTCCCCGACGTGTTGCCCGCCTCAAGGCTGCCGCCCGAATAGCTCTTGACACGCCCGCGCACAACAATGCGATAGCGGTCATGGGTGTACTCGTTCGCGCCGGAGTCAAATCCCTGCACATCGGAATAGGCTTCCAGCTTGATTGCCTTGCCACCATGATAGCGCATCGCCGTTTTCGTCGGCACCTGCCAGTTCACCTTGACTTCAAGGCTTTCAAAATGCCCGTGAATCGGCGCGGACATTGTGCCCGCGATTCCGATGCCCTTTACGTCCGTGGTCATAGACGAGAGATCAGCAAGCTCCACACTGGATGCGCTGATGCAGTCGTCGTTTCCGTCGATGTAGCAGCGCATATCGTTGATAACTTCTGGAATTGTCATGTATTCTCACCTCTTCCTTACGCGAACAGTGCCTTGAAGTTGTTGACATCGTATTCAAGGATGTCATTGATCTCCTGTGCTGGGACGGGCGGCGTGATGTAGCTGTGCACACGGATAATCCCCTGCAAGAGGTCTGTTGTCGGATTTTCCTCTTCGAGGAATTTCACGTCTGCGCCGAGCAGGAAGCCACGCGATACCAATCCGTTCAGCCGGATTTTCTCGGAGTCGATGATCGTCCGAATAAGACGCGGCATGAGTGGGCGATCAACCGTCTGCCAATAGGTCAGGATAAAAGTCTGATACTGCCAATCGAACATGCGGCGAACGCAGATGAACGAGTCCTTCACATCCGTAACGGATGGATATGCGCCCGTGTAGTTGCCCCAGCTCTTCCACCCCCCGCTGAAGTTGAGTGCTGTCATAACGCCCTGACTGTTGAGGTGATTTGCCTGATCAAGCGAGAGCGCGACTTCCGTGCCGTCCTTGAGGCAGATCCCCGTCGCCTGCATGGAGAGGTTCGATGGACTCTGATACGGCACATCCTCATTCGCCGCATCCATGACGCCGATGATTCCTAGGATATGCGTTGACATGCGGAATACCATATCACCGCTGCGCACGCACGGCCAGCATACGACCTGATTCACGCCCGTATAACTGTTCTTGTTCTTCCACTCGTTCACGTCAGAGTAGTGTTTCACTGCGCCCGTGTCCACGTCGGTCAGGCAGATGCAGCGGAAAAGCCCTGAGATGTTCATTGCTTTTGCCTTCATGACAGCGGCAACGCTCAGACGATCCGACCATCCCGGCGCAGCGACAATCCCCGGAACAAGCGAAAAGAGCGTATAGATGGAGTCGAGCCACTCAAGCCCCGCCGTCCCTGTCTTGCTTGCACCGCCGATGATGTCCGCATCCTTTACTTTTGACGGGTCAATCTTCGTGTACTCAAGATAGAGTTTGTCAGCGTTCTTGAGTGCTCCCGTCGGCGTAACCGAGATAACGAGCCGCCCTTCATCGTCGTACGCCGCTGTGTAATCCGTGAGGTTCTTCGCGGGTTCTGCCGCCGCCGATGATTTGACCTTGAGCGATGCGATCAGCACGGGATCGTCGAGCACGACGCGCCCTTCTGTGACCGTACGCCCGTCAGTATCCTTGATCTCTGCCTTGTGTTTTGCAGGGTCAAGGACGTTGACAAAGATAATCGGCTTGACTCCATAGAGTTTGAACTGCGCACACATGACCTCGGAAATCGTGTATTCGTCCCAGTTCTCCGAATATCCAAGCGCCGCCACCGCCTCATTCCATCCGTAGCAAATAACAGGTCGATTAACGTTCTTCGCGGGGTCAGCCGTCAGATGGACGGGTGCCGTCCCAACCACTACGGGCAGTCCCGCCGTGGTGTTTACGGGGGGAAGAATGGAAGTCGGTACTTCCTTCACCCGTACGCCGTGAAAAAATGCCATATTCTTTACCGCCTTTCCTTTTCCTCATGCTCCTCCACGGCTTTCTGGTACAGGACATTGAGGAGTGATCCCGTCTCCCCGACTTCTGCGCGTGCCGCATCGAGGTTTTCCGGGGAAACAAAAAGCAGAGCGTGGATTGGATCGTCCTTGAACGCCTCCGGAATCCCGTCCGCAAATACTTTATTCGTTGAAAGATCTCTGCTTCGATTGCTCGGGCCGATATAGATCATCGGCTGTGCAGTCACTTCGACAGGAGTTTCTTTCTCCTTCTTTTTGGGTGGAGTTTTCTGCTCCGCCATTTCTGTCTCTTCCATGGCTTCTCCTTTCACATCCTGCCGAGAATGTCATTCCGCGTGTTCTTGACGATTGGCAGGATTACGTCAAAATCAATGCGCCCCCAGTATTTCGGATAGGGTTGTTCATCCGGGATACTTGTTTCGAGTTCCCCACTTGCAATCATCCAACGGTTCTTGATCGGGTTTTTAGAAAGCAGCGAGAAGCGCAGAAACTCCAAAATGTGATAAAGGCTTTCTGCGCCACACTTCTCCGCCTCGGGACATACAACGACATAGACCGCCATACTTGCAAGGCGTTCTTTCTTCTCGTCCT
>ERZ773083.2508-NODE-2508-length-11314-cov-2.340172_pt1 | contig 11314 bp, 10 predicted proteins | sample MGYA00511465_ERZ773083 | MGnify/ENA primary metagenome ERZ773083 (study PRJEB29015, sample SAMEA2738001) | human oral metagenome | biome: human oral; feature: human-associated habitat; material: dental | place: China | collected 2060 ... | reverse complement strand
GGTTACAAAGGACAGGCAGAGGCTCTTCGTTTGGCTATAGCTCGTGCTTTGGTAAAAATAGACGAAACCAATAAGCCGGCTCTGAAGGCAGAAGGTTTTCTTACTCGCGATGCTCGTATCGTCGAACGTAAGAAACCGGGACGTCCAAAAGCTCGTAAACGCTTCCAGTTCTCGAAACGTTAATACTTTGATACCAATAGTAGTCGGCTCTGTAAAAAAACAGGCTACAAAGGACATAGAAAAGAGACGAATACCTATCGGGGATTCGTCTCTTTCGTTGCGTCTTACGCGATGTGTGACTTATATCGTGTAGTTAGGGGCTTCGACCGTAATATCCACGTCGTGCGGATGGCTCTCTTTGAGACCGGCAGACGTAATCTGCACGAAGACACCGTTGTTTTTCAGGGCTTCGATATTGGGAGTACCGCAATAGCCCATACCCGATAGCAGACCGCCACAGAGCTGATATATAGAGTCGCTCACACTGCCCTTGTACGCCACACGTCCCTCGATACCTTCGGGCACAAGTTTTTTGGTCTGCGTGTCTTTGCTCTGGAAGTAACGGTCGGCACTACCGCGTTTCATTGCAGCCAGACTACCCATACCGACATACACTTTGAACTTCCTGCCTTGGAATATCACCTCCTCACCTGGACTTTCCGTACAGCCGGCAAGCAGCGAACCGAGCATCACTACGTCTGCTCCCGCTGCAATGGCTTTCGCTATATCGCCGCTGAATTTGATACCTCCGTCGGCAATGAGCTTTATGTCGTTTGTCTTGCAATACTCGGCAACTTCCTGTATTGCCGTTATTTGTGGTACACCCACACCTGCCACCACACGCGTGGTACAGATACTGCCCGGTCCGATACCTACTTTCACCGTATTCACTCCGGCTTTGGCAAGCTCCTCAGCTGCACGGGCGGTAACTATATTACCTGCCACAAGGTCTATGTCGGGGAATTTGTCGCGTATCTTACAAACCGTATCTATCACATTGCGGCTATGTCCGTGTGCCGAGTCTACCGTAATCACATCGACTCCTGCATTTATCAGAGCCTCTACCCGCCGCATAGTATCCTCGCCGACACCTACGGCAGCGCCGCATCGTAGACGTCCCTGCTGGTCTTTGCAAGCATTTGGGTGGTTGCCGATATTATCTATATCTTTGCTGGTAATGAGCCCCACAAGTCTGTATTGATTGTCTACTATCGGCAACTTTTCGATACGATTTTTCCACAGAATCATCTTTGCCTCTTCGAGCGAAGTACCTACTTGGGCTGTAATGAGATTATCTTTGGTCATCACTGCCTCTACCTTTGTGCTGTCGATGGTCAGATACTTGATGTCGCGGCGTGTAATCATACCCACGAGATGCCTGTCGCTGTCTACGACGGGCAGACCGCTTATGTGATAACGTCGGCAAATTTTTTCGACATCAATCAGAGAGTCTTCCTTCGAGACAGTTACAGGGTTGAGTATCATACCGTTCTCGTACCTTTTTACCTTATCTACTTCGGCTGCTTGGTTCTCTATACTCATATTTTTATGGATAAAACCAAGCCCTCCCTCACGTGCCATAGCTATTGCCATAGCCGATTCGGTTACGGTGTCCATTGCCGCACTCACGATAGGCACGTTCAACTTTATATTTTTGGTAAGAAAAGTCGAAATATTCACCTCGCTCGGTAAAATCTCCGAGTACTGCGGTACAAGCAGTACATCGTCAAACGTCAGTCCTGTTTTCATATCATTTATCCCTTTATGTTTTAGTTGTTTTTACTTATTTTATTCCGCCTCTTTCGAGTATGTAATCTACGTTTTTCAGATAATAGTCGAGAGTAAAACAGGCGTTAAGTTCCGTTTCGGACAACAACGACATAACTTTTTGGTTCGTAGCCAACAGCTCCTGATAATCGAGCTGTTTTGCATAAGCCTCCATAGCTATCGGCTGTACGGTATCGTAAGCCTCTTCTCTCGATAGTCCTTTGGCAATCAGGGCATTCATCACACGCTGAGCAAAAATTATCTTCTTTGTCCTGTATATGTTATCGAGCATATTTTGCGGGAATACAACGAGGTTTTCCAGAATACCTTTCAGACGCATAAGCATATAATCGAGCAACATAGTAGCGTCGGGCAATATTATTCGTTCGGTAGCCGAGTGCGAAATATCGCGTTCGTGCCACAGAGCCACGTTTTCGTAGAATGTCGCCATATACCCTCGCATCACTCTGGCACAACCGCATATATTCTCGGCACTTATGGGATTACGCTTGTGAGGCATAGCCGACGAACCTTTTTGCCCTTTGCCGAAATTCTCTTCGACTTCGTGCACCTCAGTACGCTGTAAGTTGCGTATCTCCAAAGCAATCTGCTCCAATGTCGCAGCAACGACGGCAAGCGTCGCCATGTAATATGCGTGGCGGTCGCGCTGTATCACCTGTGTCGAGACCTCGGCGTGCGATATGCCGAGCTTACGGCAGACATACTCTTCCACAAATGGCGGTATATTGGCAAAGTTGCCTACTGCTCCGCTCATCTTGCCGCACTCTATATCACGACGAGCAGCACGGAAACGCTCTAAATTGCGACTCATCTCCGAGTGCCAGAGAGCAAATTTCAGTCCGAAACTCGTAATATCGGCGTGTATGCCGTGTGTGCGTCCTATGCAGGGAGTATCTCTATATTTTAGAGCCTGTACTCTAAGTACTTCTATAAATTGCTCTATATCTGCAAGTAATATATCGTTTGCCTGTTTTATAAGGTATCCGTTGGCTGTATCTACTACGTCTGTAGAGGTAAGCCCGTAATGTACCCACTTGCGTTCGTCGCCCAGACTCTCCGATACGGCACGCGTAAAAGCCACTATATCGTGCTTCGTCTGTTGCTCTATCTCGTATATTCGAGGTATCGAAAATTTGGCGTTTGCCCACAGTTTTCCAATATCTTCTTTGGGCACTACTCCGAGTTCGCTCCACGCTTCGGCAGCGTACAACTCTACTTTGAGATATGCTCCGAATTTATTCTCTTCTGTCCAAACAGCCCTCATCTGAGGACGTGAGTATCTGTCTATCATTACTATGTGTATTTTATTTAGTTTTAATATAAAACAAAGAGCAACCCGCCGTAGCAGGTTACTCCCAAACAAAAACTATGAAAACAATTTTTTAACAATTAACATTTCAACTTAAAACTAAGCAACAATGAAAACAAAAACAAAGTTAATTGCGTGCAAAAATAATACATTTTTTGAAACTGACAAAAAAAAAAATGTTAATTTTGCAGAAAGTATTTTTTTATTGTCTACTTAAAAACACAAAGTGTATGGATAACAAAGAATTAATAGTGAAACTGAGCAGATCGACAAAAGCCACGCAAGAGAAGACGAAAGAGTTTCTCGATGCTTTCGTCGAAGAAATCTCCGACAAATTAGGTGCGGGCAACCATATCGAGTTCTTGGATTTCGGTGTTTTGCAGACCGTTGTCAGAGAACAAAAAATAATAACAAACCCCAAAACACAAAAGAGGACACTATATCCTCCCAAAAATGTGGTGGAACTAAAAGTAACAAAATCAGTTAAGGAACACATAAAAAATATTCAAAAATGAAAGAAACAGTAACAAAACAGGATATAATATCCAATCTGTCGCAAAAATTGGATATGCCCGAAGAGCAAGTCGGTATTTTTATGAGCAAACTTAACGATTTGTTGCTCAAAAATTTACCTACCGACAAAGAGATAACCATCGACGGTGTAGGGACATTCAGTCTCGTGTGGTCTAGTTATCATAAGAATACAAAACTAAAAGATGGCGAGCCACGTGAATTCTACAAACTAAAGTTCGAACCGGCAGAGAGCCTAAAATCGACTGTAAATCAAGAATTCTCACATTTACATCCTGTCGAGTTGTCCGAAGAGACCGCCTCCAGCGTGCCTTTGGATACGCTGTCGCGGCAAGCCGAAGAGATAAAGAGCGTCCTGTCGGAGATACAAAACGAAGAAACAACCGACAATACCGTACAAAAAGATTATGTCGACATACAAGAGTCTCATACAGAGACTACTCCCACGTCGATAGAGGTATCCGACATAAGACAAGAGACTGACGTACATTCGGATTATCAACCATATACGCCGACGACAACAGAAAGTATCACGGTAGACGAACCGACAAACACACAACCCGACGACGATTATCGGTATCGACCCGATAATCAATACAGCGGGGTGGACACAACAGACAACAGCTATAAGCCGTACGATACCCCTACTACGACAGATACAAGCAGTCATCAGGCATATATGCCTAACTACGAAGAAAATAAGTATACCTCTAACTACGAAGAAGACAAGTATACTCCTAAATATGAAGAAGATAGGTATACCCCTAAATACGACGACAATACGTATACGCCAAACTATGCCAACAACAGATATGTGCCTAACGACGACGACAGCAACACTCGAAAAGGTTTTGGCGGCGACGTGTATGCGAACGACGATTACAACGCCGATGAAGTAATTGTCCACAGGAGAAAGTCTTGGTTGTGGATAATATTGGCTGTCGTAGTGATAGCTCTGGCAGCAGGCGGATATTTTATGTACAAACCACAAGTTTGCGGCTTCGTAGACGGTCTTCTGCCTAAGCGGGATACAGTGGCTCAACAGCAGGAAGAGCTGGACACTACCGTAATATACGAACCTGTAGCCGACACGGAAATAGAAGCTGAGACTGAGGCAGATACTCTATTCTTCGAAAACAGAAAATATACCGAATATATCGATACCGTTGCCATCGGTGCAGGTGAGACAATGGCTCGGCTTGCCGAAAAATACTATGGCAGCAGGTTGTTTTGGGTATATATTTTCGAAGCCAACAGAGGCAACATAGCCAATGCCAACAATATATCCGTAGGCACAAGACTGAAAATACCGAAACTCGACAGCCGATTGACCAATACAAACGACAATGTACTAATGGGTAAGGTGAAAAAATTGGAGATTGCTCTGGGCAAATAAATGCAACATTGATATTACTTGTGTTAGACTTTGTAGAGACAGATAATCGAGTTTCTACAAAGTCTTTTTCGAAAATATCCGAGACGACCCCCATAAGTTTTTCGGATTATTCGGTAAGACAGCGAAAAATCGTGTTTTCGCCCAGAGACTTTCAATACCGTTGCCGCATTATCGGAAATAAATTATAATTTTGTACAGTCAATCCATATATATTAATAGTGTGTTTTTCAGAGATATAGTAGGACAAGATGACATCAAAAGTCGTTTGATACGAGGAGCCGCAGCGGGACGTGTGGCTCACGCCCAGATGTTTCACGGTATTTCGGGCGTCGGCTGTCTGCCTATGGCGTTAGCTTATGCTCAGTACATCAACTGCGAAAATCCTCTCCCCGACGATTCGTGCGGGCAGTGCCCTTCATGCAGGAAATATGCGGGGTTGGTACATCCCGACCTACATTTCGTATTCCCTATCATCAACAAAAAATCGTCGGGCGACGACGGTTCCGTTTGCGACGACTTTTTGCCGCAATTCCGCAACGAAGTGCTCAAAAATCCATACCTGTCGTTGCAGGATTGGCAAGAAGCCTTGCAAGAAGACAAAAAACCGATAATATATACGCGTGAGGGCGACGAAATAATACGCAAACTCAATCTGAAAGCATTCGAGGCACAGTATAAAATAATGATAATATGGTGTGCCGAGCAGATGCACGAAGCCTGTGCCAATAAGGTACTCAAAGTAATAGAAGAACCTCAGGGACAGACACTTTTTATCCTCATATCGGACAATATAGAGAATATCCTGCCGACTATTCGCTCTCGGGTACAACAGATATTTTTCCCACCGATAGACGCCGAGCATCTCCGTCGAGAACTGAAAAGTAAAGGGTTGTACAACGAGGCTTCCGAATTTTATATAAAAAATGCTAAAGGCAGTCTAAATCAGCTATATAAAAACATCAACAACGACGATACCAACGCCTATTACCTAAGGTTATTCATAGATATGATGAGAGGATGCTGGAATCTGAACGAGACCACTTTCGGCAGTCAATGGAGACCCATTCTCGAGCAACTGACATCGCTGGGACGCACCTCGCAAACGGCTTTTCTGCAAAATGCACAACGAGAGCTGCGAGAGAACTTCGTCTATAATCTTTCTGTCGATAATCTCGTATATATGAACGCCGACGAACTCGATTTCGCACAGCGATTTGCACGCTTCGTAAACGAACGCAACATAGAACAGTTTATGAACGAATTTGCTCTGGCAGAGGCGCATATCGAACAGAATGCTAATGCTAAATATGTTTTTTTAGACCTTATGCTCAAAATCAACGAGTTGTTGAAATTAAATATAACCCCCTGACCTAAAGACAAATTATATTATATGTATAAAGTAGAAAAAGTATTACCATTCGACCACAGCGACAGCTCCAAAAGCGTACAGGTAGAGCGTATGTTCGACCAGATAGCTACCGGATACGACACGATGAACCACACGATGTCGCTAAATATGGATAAACGTTGGCGAACGAGAGGAATAAAGGCTCTTGCCGACATCAAACCGCAGCGAATACTCGATGTTGCCACCGGTACAGGCGACTTGGCTATCGAAGCCTATATGCGACTACGACCTGCAAGTATAGTAGGTATCGACATATCCGAGCAGATGATGAACGTAGGACGTACCAAAGTCGAGAGGCTCGGGCTGGGCGACTCCATCTTATTCGACCGACAGAATTGCTGCGACCTGTCGTTCGAAGACGAATCGTTCGATGCAGTAATGGCGGCTTTCGGCGTACGCAATTTCGAAGACCTCGACAAAGGTCTGTGTGAGATGTTGCGTGTTCTGCGACGGGGAGGACGGCTTATGATACTCGAACTATCTACTCCCGAATATTTCCCCGCACGACAAGGATATCGCATATACTCCAAGCTGATACCGCGACTCGGTAAAATATTCACCAAAAGCCGCCAAGCATACGACTATTTGCCGAAATCCATATCGGCATTCCCACAGAATAGGCAGATGACAGAAATTATGACAAAAAACGGTTTCAAAAATGTTTCTTATAAAAAATTGTCTTGGGGCACTTGCTCTATGTATGTAGGTAACAAATAGTTACAAAAAAACACATTCTTCGCCTTAACAATATTTTAAACTATTTATCCATTGTTACAGCTCCGCAGTAAATAATTTGTTGTACCTTTGCCGCAAATTTTAATATTAAACAATTCAAATTTTAAAAAAGAGATGAAAAAAGTAATTTTATCTGCATTAGCAGTAGTATTTGCATTCAATATTGCAAGTGCACAGGAAGAAGTTGTAAGAGTTACAACAGTTACTACAACAAACTATTTCAAACCCAACCAGGGCGACGTAACAGCTGACCTCGGCCTGTTCGGCAAGGGTATTTTTTCAAACCAAAGCCCGGTCAATACATTTGACGGTATGTTGAAAGGTCGCCTGTTCTTGATGGACGACCTTGCTTTGCGTGCTTCGTTATCGGCAAGTCAAGTAAGCGAAACAAATACATCTAATGCTGATGTTACTACAAAAACCAGCAGAGGTGGTTTCGGTTTGTTTGCAGGTATCGAAAAACACTTCGACGGCACAGCCAGACTCTCGCCATACGTTGGTGCAGACCTCGGTATAGAAGTTTGGAATCAATCTTCAATTACCGATAACAAAAAAGACAACAATTTTGATACAAGTGTAAAAGGTCCTGGTACATTCTACATTGGAGGCAAACTTTTGTTCGGAGCTGACTACTATATCGCTCAGAGTCTGTACGTTGGAGCAGAAGCAGGTCTTAATCTTGGTTGTAATTTTATAGGTAGGAGTACTACAACTGCCGGAGGAAAAATCACCACATCCGAACCGCAAGGCTCTAAATTTGACCTTGGAACAGGTGTATATGGCGGTTTCAAAATCGGTTTTGTATTTTAACTTAACTCATAATAGATAAATTTTTTTAAAGGCAGCTATCAAAGTATTGGTAGCTGTTTTTTTGTGTTTAATCTCTCTGCTGTTTATTAGTTAGTTACGAATTCAACTCCTACTGCAGAGAAAAAACATTGAAATCTTTTTTGCATATTTATAATATTGATTATTAACTTAAGAATAGAAGAATGTTTACTGGAGACATATATCAATTAATCTATTATACAAGGAAATTGTATGCTTGTGATGAAAATAAGCTGTGGTCAGGAAAAATTTATTAATTTTGTAGGCGATAAATAATCATATATTATTTATTCCCGAATAAGTAGTGATATGAGGATACGTTCTTTGTCGATTAAAACAATTGAAAATTAATAAAATAAAAAACACATAGAGATGATTAATTTAGAACCCAAAGCAGTATGGCAGTGCTTTTCCGAAATCTGCCAGGTGCCTCGTCCTTCGAAAAAAGAAGAACAGATAATAGCCTTCCTCCTCGACTGGGGTAAACGTCACGGAATAGAAACTATCAAAGACCACGCAGGCAATATCCTTATGAAAAAACCTGCTTCGAAGGGTTACGAAAAACGCCCGACGGTAGTATTGCAGGCACATATGGATATGGTGTGCGAAAAAAACAGCGACACCGTACACGACTTTATGAAAGACCCGATACAGCCATATATCGATGGCGAATGGGTCAAGGCAAGAGGAACTACACTCGGAGCCGACAACGGTATAGGTATGGCTGCTATAATGGCAATATTGCTCGACTCCGACCTGAAACACCCTGCTTTGGAGTGCCTCATTACGGTAGACGAAGAGACAGGGCTCACAGGAGCTTTCGAATTGAAAGCAGGATTCCTCAGTGGTAAAAAACTTCTTAACCTCGACTCCGAGGACGACGGCGAAATATTTATAGGTTGTGCAGGAGGTGTGGATACTATTATCAATCTGCCATATAAAGCAGAGAAAGCCCCATCTGACCTATATTACTGTCGCATATCGGTGAAAGGTCTCTGCGGCGGACACTCCGGTGATGATATCGATAAAGGCAGAGCCAATGCCAATAAGTTGTTGAACAGATTCTTGTGGAATGTAAACAAGAAAACCAAAGTGTCGCTTGCCGAAATCAACGGAGGCAATCTCCGCAATGCTATACCGCGTGAGGCTTATGCTGTCATCGGTGTCGATAAGGGTTTCAAAGAAGAGTTGGCTGTGATGCTCAATAATTATATTGCCGATGTTACGGGCGAGTATGCTGTTACTGAGCCAAGTCTGAAGATAACCATCGACTCCGAGTCTACTCCTTCAATGGTCGTTGAAGGTGATGTTACGTCCAGACTGCTCTATTCGCTCTATGCGTGCCCCAATGGTATTATCAGAATGAGCGACGATATGCCTGGATTGGTAGAGACATCGACAAATCTGGCTTCCGTAAAGATGAACGACGGAAAGAACATCGAGATAGTAACCTCGCAACGCAGTAGCGTTACCTCGGCTAAAAACGACATTGCCTCTATGGTAGAGAGCGTGTTTACTCTGGCGGGAGCCAACGTAAGACATTCCGACGGATATCCTGGTTGGAAACCCAATCCGCACTCTGAGCTGGCTCAGAAACTTGCCGCTTCGTACAAAAAACTTTTCAACAAAGAGGCAAAAATAAGAGCTATCCACGCAGGGCTCGAATGCGGGCTTTTCAGCGAAAAATATCCTGATATGGATATGGCTTCGTTCGGACCGACTATGCGGGGCGTACACTCACCCGACGAACGTCTGCACATCAAAGATACCGAAAAATTCTATAAACTTCTGATAGATGTGCTTGAAAATATGTAATATAAAATCTTAAAATAAACTTTTTCATTACCATCTCGTTTTGTCAAAGAGCGAGGTGGTTTTTTATTTGTATTTAATGGCTTGATATAGCCTGAAATGGGTTTGGGCGTAAAATTCTTAAATTTTACTACCTTTGCCTATCCAAAATGAATACTTGATTTATGATTGCATTAAACGATACACAGTTGGTAATTATCGACATACAAGGTAAGTTGTCTCAGATTGTTCACGAATCGGAGCGAGTCTTGTACAATAGCCGAATAATGATAGAGGGTTGCCGTCTGCTCGGCATACCTATTGTTTGGTTGGAGCAATTGCCCGAAAAATTGGGGGCGACACATCCTTCCATTGCCGAGGTGCTTACGGGATTGTCTCCGATAGCGAAGAGTTGCTTCTCGGCTTATGCCAACGCCTCTTTTGTAGAACAGCTGGAGAGCAACAACCGCAAACAAGTTGTTCTGATAGGTATCGAAACACATATCTGTGTATATCAGACAGCAGTGGACTTACTCCGAAACGGATATGAGGTGTTTGTGGTAGCCGATGCTGTCTCGTCGCGTACGGCAGACAACAAGGATATCGGCATAGAGATGATACGCCACGAAGGAGCAAAAATACTCAGCACCGAGGCTGTTCTGTTCGCTCTGATGCGTACGGCGGAGCATCCCAAGTTCAGAGATATAGCAAAATTGGTGAAATGATTTTTATAATCGGAGTACAAGATACTTTATAAAAGCGGCTATGGGTATACCTCTACCCTGACTCTATACTGTGTCTGTCCCCCAATAGGGCATAGCGACAGGTATCCGTCTGTTATTAGGCGGTTTTCTATTATGAGTGGTTTGTTTGCTTTTCGTCGTATGTGGTCGGCGAGTAGTTCGTCGGAGTGTCGGTAAAAATCGACGGTAAAAAGTCCTCTTTTACCCGCTTTTACGAAGTTTTTATAGAATATGTTTGCAACCAATCCCATAGTCGGACGGAGATTTATCTCCACGCAGGGGTGGAGTAGCGTTTTACTATTCTGCCCGAAAACGAACATATCCACACCGAGATGTCCGTTGTAATGCGGAGCGATATTTTTTTGTATAAATAATATAAGTTGGCTTTTGACGGCATTTAGCAGTTCTACTCCTATCATAGACGATATGTGTGCTTCTATTTCGTTGTCGGGCATTAGCGTATTGCCCGTATAAGCCATACCGTCGGTTTCGAATAGCGAATAACCGTCGAATGTAGTGCTATCGTGTGTGGTGTGGAATTCCATTGCAAAGTTTTGTAGCACACTGTAACGCTCCTCTGCAACGACGTAACCTTGCTGTTCTATCGTTCGTCGTAGCCAACCGCGTAGGTTGTCGTTTATCGTCTGTGCCGATGCGAAGCGTACTCCTCTGCCGCTCTCGCTCAAAGGCGACTTAAACACCACGTCGGAGTATTTGTTTGTGAAATCGTCTATCTTTGACTGCTTAGTTATTATGACAGGTGGTGTCGGGAGCTCAAATTCACA
>ERZ773083.2506-NODE-2506-length-11315-cov-9.806483_pt1 | contig 11315 bp, 10 predicted proteins | sample MGYA00511465_ERZ773083 | MGnify/ENA primary metagenome ERZ773083 (study PRJEB29015, sample SAMEA2738001) | human oral metagenome | biome: human oral; feature: human-associated habitat; material: dental | place: China | collected 2060 ... | reverse complement strand
AGACCGTCAAGGTGGTTACACTCGTGTAATCAAAACTGGTCTTCGCAAAGGTGACTCTGCACCTTGCGCTATTATCGAGTTAGTTTAATCAAACTCATACGGTGTTGTAACTTCGGTTGCAACACCGTTTTTTTATTGTCAATTTTATGGTACAATCGACTAGTACAAATATCGTTATATAGTAGCAGTTATCGTAGTGATTGAAGATTAATTGTTAACTTTCACATAAAACGAAATTGACTAGAAAGGTACGAGGCTATTCATGAAATCAAACGAAACAATGATTGAGGTCAATCATTTAAGCCATTTATATGTTGATGAAAATGGTAATGACGTGCGTGCCCTAGATGATGTGAGTCTTACCATACGGCGCGGCGAATTTCTGGCCATTATAGGTACTAACGGCAGTGGTAAAAGTACATTGGCTAAGCATTTTAATGTGTTATTGCAACCTACAGCGGGAAATGTTACCGTATGTGGTTTTGACACATTAGATGATGAACATATCTGGAATATTCGCCAACATGTGGGCATGGTATTCCAAAATCCAGATAATCAAATCGTAGCAGCTGTAGTAGAAGAGGATGTAGCATTTGGTCCAGAGAATTTGGGCGTACCTAGTGCTGAAATTCGTAAACGTGTTGATGATGCTTTGGCTGCAGTAAACATGACCGAATATGCGGAACATGGTCCACATTTACTATCTGGAGGTCAAAAGCAACGGATTGCCATTGCCGGTGTACTTGCTATGAAACCAGATTGTATCGTACTAGATGAACCTACTGCCATGTTGGATCCAAAAGGGCGTTTAGAGGTTCTCGAAACAATTCATAGACTCAATAAAGAAGAAGGTATTACCATTGTAATTATTACCCATTTTATGGAGGAAGCTGTAACTGCAGATCGTGTTGTAGTTATGAAAAATGGAATTAAATTACAAGAGGGAACACCACGTGAAATCTTTACTCAAGTGGATACGCTAAAAGATTTGGGCTTAGATGTACCTGTTGCAGCTGAGGTTGCATCGAAACTCATTCAAAAGGGTATAGTTATCCCTAATGATATCATTACTAATGATGAACTTGGTGATGCATTAACGACGTACTATGCAAAGGAGGCACACTAATGGCTATTGTATTAGATAATATTACCTATACCTATGGTGTGGGTACTCCTTTTGAGAAAACTGCGTTGAAGGGAATCTCCGTAACCATTGAAAACGGTGAGTTTCTCGGCATTATTGGACATACTGGATCGGGTAAATCCACATTTGTGCAACATCTCAACGGTTTATTGCATCCTACGACTGGTAAAGTGACGGTCAATGGTGTGGATGTAAGTGAAAAAACTGATGAAGCTAAACATATGCGTCATAAAGTGGGGATGGTATTCCAATACCCTGAACATCAACTTTTCGAGGAAACGATTGCCGAAGATATTGCATTTGGTCCTAAAAACTTAGGCCTTGATGAAGAAGAGGTAGACCGTCGAGTGCGTGAAGCTATGGCCTTTGTAGGTCTGGATTATGATACCTATGCTGAACGTTCTCCATTTCATCTATCTGGCGGTCAAATGCGCCGCGTTGCCATAGCTGGTGTAGTGGCGATGGAACCGGATTTCCTTGTGCTCGATGAACCTTCTGCAGGCCTTGATCCATTTGGGCGTGAAGAAATCTTTGATGAAATTATTAAACTACATAAGGAAAAGGATGTAACAGTCATTCTCGTATCTCATAATATGGAAGATATTTCACGCATGGCGAATCGTCTCATTGTTTTAGATAAGGGTCAGATTGTACTGGATGGTAAACCGTTAGATATCTTTAATCATCATCGCCATGTATTACAACAGGTTGGCGTAGATGTGCCACCTGTGTCCGTATTGATTGAATCATTGCGGAACCGAGGCCTTGATGTATCAAACGAAGTATTAACCGTAGATGATGCTGTACAAGCTATTCTAGAAGGAGGTCAACATGTTAAATAATATTACAATTGGCCAATTCTTCCCTGGTAACTCGTTATTACATCGCATGGACCCACGGGCAAAAATTATAGGCACTACTATTTTCGTTGTTGCCATATTCTTGGCGAACACACCATTGGCATATGGCATTGTGGCGGCTTTCACCATTGGAGCTATGTTATTATCTCGTCTGCCATTACGTTTGATGTGGAATGCGATAAAACCATTATGGATTATCATTGTATTCACGATGGGGATTCATATTTTTACAACTCCTGGTAATAGCATCATCTCCTATGGCATCATTAATATTACGGATAATGGACTTGCTATGGGCTTGCAAATGGCGGCACGATTAATTTTCTTAATCTTATTCTCGTCATTGCTAACCTATACGACATCACCTATACGGCTTACAGATGGCATTGAGCATTTGTTAAACCCATTCCGCCGCATTGGTGTGCCTGCTCATGAACTAGCTATGATGATGACCATTGCATTGCGTTTTATTCCTACCTTGCTTGATGAAACGGATCGTATTATGAAAGCCCAATCGGCTCGTGGTGCTGATTTTGTAACGGGTTCGATTATTCAGCGAGCCAAAAATATGGTGCCTCTCTTAGTGCCATTATTTATTAGTGCATTCCGCCGTGCCGATGAATTGGCTATCGCTATGGAAGCACGTTGCTATCGCGGCGGTGTTAATCGTACGCGTATGAAAGAACTTAGCATTACATGGGTTGATTATGTTGGCTTGGGTGCTGTGTTTATGGTTACAGCTATTTTATTAGTCCTATGGTGGTTAGGATAATGCGGAATATACGATTAATTGTGGCCTATGATGGTACTGATTTAGCGGGCTATCAGAAACAATCTGCTGATAAGGGGATTACTGTTCAAGGGGCTTTGGAAAAGGCATTATCTATTATTTGTGCTGAACCCATTCAAATCTATGGTGCGTCGCGTACCGATGCGGGTGTACATGCTCGCTTTCAAGTCTGTGCATTTCAAACATCAGGATCCATACCGGTAGAGAATATTCCGCGGGCGATGATTGCCCATTTGCCAAAGGATATTGTTGTAACAGAGGCTATTGAGATACCATTAGACTGGAAACCTCGTCATAATATTTTTGGTAAGGAGTATATGTACTCTATTTATAATCGTGAAATTGCAGATCCTATGGGGCAGCGGTATCATTGGCATGTAAAGAAACCTCTAGATGTTGAAGCCATGCGTCAAGCAGGCAAAGCTCTTGAAGGAACGCATGATTTTTCTACATTGAAAGGGGCTAATACAACACCCGTAGATCCGGTAAAAACTATTTATGCCATCGGTATTAAAGAGAATGCAGGTCGTATCGATATTTCTGTTGTGGGTGATGGATTTTTATATCATATGGTTCGAAATATAGCTGGCTTATTAGTAGACATTGGGCTAGGCCGAAAATCAGTGGCCCGAATTCCTGAACTATTATCCGCAAAGGACCGGAAGCGAATTGGAAAAACAGCTCCGCCTCAAGGTCTAGTATTAGAGGAAATTTTCTTTACTATTGATAGACTACATGCGGTAATAGAACGTATTAAAGAAGAATAATTATGAAATGTTACATTGTAAAACGTCTACTATACATGTTACAATTGCACTATAAGACAGGTTTATTACTTAGCTGTAATTAATATACATAGGGTAGACTCTTGTCAGCATTGTAATTATATCCTAAGGAGGGTGAATCTCTTGCAAAAACGTAAAGATTTTATCTGGAAAATGGGTGGACAACAAGGTGAAGGTATCGAGAGCTGTGGCGAAATCATGGCTACAATCCTTGCAAAAGAAGGATATTCTCTATACAGTCAACGTTTGTTTGCATCCCGTATCAAAGGTGGTCATACTACTTTCGCATTGCGCGTTGCATTGAAACAAGTTATGTCCATTGGTGAAGGTGTAGACTTCTTGTTAGCTCTTGACCAAGAAACTGTTGATATGCACGGTGTTGAAGTGCGTGATGGTGGTTATATCATTTGCGATAGTAAAGTAAAACCAGATTTTTCTAAATTTGAAGGTTCCAAAGTTAACTGCTTATCCTTGCCAATCTCTGAAACGGCAATGAAACAAGGTTCCTTGTTGATGCGTAATATCGTAGCTCTTGGTATGTCCGTAGCTCTTCTTGGTTTCGACACTAAGATGTTTAAAGATGCAATCGCTGCAAAATTTGCGAAAAAATCCCAAGAAATCGTGGATAAAAACTTGGCAGCTTTTGATGATGGTCATAGCCTTGTAATGGAAAAATTAGGTGATGTAGAAATCGATACATTACCAGCTCCTGGTAAGAAAGATCAAATGTTCTTATTAGGTAATGAAGCATGTGCTCTTGGTGCTATTGCAGCAGGTTCCCGTTTCATGGCATCCTATCCTATTACTCCAGCATCTGAAGTAATGGAATACATGATTAAAAACATGGATAAATTAGGTGCTACTATCGTTCAAACAGAAGATGAAATTGCAGCTTGTATGACAGCTATGGGCGGTGTATATGCAGGTGTTCGTGGCTTCACATGTACTTCTGGCCCTGGTCTATCCTTGATGGCAGAATCCTTGTCTATGGCTTCCATGGCAGAACTTCCTATGGTTGTTATTGACGTACAACGTTCCGGCCCATCTACAGGTATGGCTACAAAGGTAGAACAATCCGATATTGATGCAGCTTGCTACAATGCTCATGGAGACTATGCAGGTATCGTTATTTCTCCAACATCCATCGAAGAATGTTTCTACGAAATTCAAAAAGCTTTCAACTTGGCAGAAATGTATCAATGCCCAGTTATCTTTATGCCGGATTTACAACAAGGCTTGAATAAACAATCTGTTCCTACATTCGATTTGAACCGTGTGCCTATTAACCGCGGTAAAATGATGAAGGAAGCAGACCTTCCTGAATTGGAACAACCTAACTACTTCAAACGTTTTGAATTGACAGAAGATGGCATTTCTCCGCGTACAATTCCTGGCATGAAAAATGGTTTATTCCTTTCTACAGGTCTTGAACATAATGAAGAAGGTAAACCAGCCGAAGCTCCTACAATGCACGTAGCGCAAACTGATAAACGTTTCCGCAAATTGGAAACTGTAGCGGATAACTATGAACCATTCTTGAATAATGCAAAATATGATGAAGCTGATGTACTCGTTGTAGGTATGGCTTCTAGCCGTGGTGCTATTGAAGAAGCAGTTGCTGAATTCGATCAAGAAGGCGTTAAAGTCAACCATTTACAACTTCGCTTGATTAAACCATTCCCTGCAAAACAATTGCAACCATTCATGGATGCTGCTAAAAAAGTTGTTATTGTAGAACATAATGCAACAGGTCAATTAACCAACCTATTCAAAATCAACATGCATAAGAAATCTAAAATTTCTAGCTGCTTGAAATATGATGGTAATCCATTCACAAAATCTTATGTGAAAAATGCAATTAAGGAGGTCCTATAATATGACAACAGCTAAAGATTACAGAAATGATATTCGCCCTAACTGGTGCCCTGGTTGTGGTCATTATGGGGTGCAAGCTGCCATTACTGATGCAGTAGTAGCAAAAAATATTCCACCTGAAAAATTGGCAGTTATCTCTGGTATCGGTTGTTCTAGCCGTATCGGTGGTTATTTCTATGCATATGGTGCACATACAACTCATGGTCGTGCGCTTCCATACGCTCAAGGCGTTAAACTTGCTAACCAAGACTTAGAAGTTATCGCTTGTTCCGGTGATGGTGATGCGTTCGCTATCGGCATGGGGCATACTATTCATGCTTTCAAACGTAATGTAAACATGACATATATCGTTATGGATAACCATGTTTACGGTTTGACTAAAGGTCAAGCATCCCCTCGTTCCGATATCGGTTTTGTTACAAAAACAACACCTCGTGGAGCATTTGAAACACCATTGTCCGTTTGTGAAACTGCCATCGCTGCAGGTGCTACATTTGTAGCACAAGGTTATATGATTAACCGTGCAGAATTGGTTGATTTGATTCAACAAGCTATGGACCATGAAGGTTTCTCCTTCATCAACGTATTTAGCCCATGTGTTACATACAATAAACACAATAGCTATGACTGGTTCAAAGAACATTTGACTAGCTTGCCAGAAGGATATGATCCAACAGACCGTGCGACTGCACTTAAAACATTAGGTGAAACACAAGGTTTGGTTACTGGTCTTATCTATCAAGATACGACTAAACCTTCCTTTGAAAAAGCTATGGCCGCTGTTAATGGTGGTACACATCCACGTCCATTGACTGAAGATGTTGTTAAACCTGATCAAGCATTATTTGATAGCCTTTGCAATCAATTTAAGTAAGTTTAACTTAGCATATATCGTGTTCTGATATAGTTCCCCTCTTTACTGACTATTATGTAAAGAGGGGATTTTCATTTTATTACTTTTTGGTTAGTGATAATTGCTTTACGGAGTTTTTCTTAACTGATATACTAATTTTAATTTAAGTTATTTATAATTAAACATAGGTATAGTACCTGCTAGACGTATTTTACTATTACAGCCATAAGATAGAGGGGATACGATGAAAGCTTATGAAAAGGGGATTAGCTTGTCTATTTGGACCTTAAGCTGGCCTATATTTATCGAAGTATTCCTGCAAATGCTCGTCGGCAATATTGACCAACTGATGATGAGTCATTACTCGCCACAGGCGGTAGCCGCTGTAGCTAATGCAAATCAAATTTTAAATATTTTTATTATGCTCATTGTTGTTATGAGCACTGCCACGACGATTTTGATTGCCCAATATTTGGGTGCTCGAAATCAGTCAAAGTTGTCAGAGGTATGTACCGTTAGTTTAGTGCTAAACTTTGTATTCTCCTCGGTAGCGGCAGTATTTTTTATCACTTGCCATGAATGGATTTTTACATGGCTTGGTATACCGCCGGAAACAATGGGGGATACATCTCTATATACGACCATTGTAGCAGCAGGATTACCAATACAGGCTATGTACTATGCATTGGTTGCCGTATTTAGAGGTCATTCATTGACGCGCATCACCATGTATGTGGCACTCGTTATGAATATCATCCATGTAGGAACAAACTATATTTTGATTTTCGGTCATGGGCCTATACCGAGTCTTGGTGTATTAGGTGTATCTATTTCTACATGGCTTTCGAAGGTCATTGGACTTCTTATTATCGTATACCTGTTCAAGAAACTATTACAATTGAAGGTTAGCACGGTTTATTTAAGACCGTTTCCTTGGCAGACTGTTAAGTCTTTATTACATATTAGCGTGCCATCCGGCGGTGAAACATTGAGCTATCAATTATCGCAAACGACGATTATGAAGATGGTCAATGTTCTAGGGTTAACTGTGATTAATACGAAAGTTTATGTATATGCCATCGCCATGTTGTGTTATGTGTATTCCATAGCCTTATCGAATGCATCGCAAGTCATCGTAGGATTTTTGATGGGCGCTAAACGGCAAGACGAAGTAACAAATCGTGTATGGCATTCTATGTTTTTAGCCATCGCAATCAATGTAGGATTGGCAGCGTTCTTTTATATAACGAGTGATACTGTTTTATCTGTATTTACTACAGATTCTGAGATTTTATCATTAGCCCATGATGTACTCTTAGTTGAAATTTTCCTTGAATTGGGGCGTGCCGTTAATATCGTTATGGTAGGATGTTTGCAAGCAGCAGGTGATATTCGTACACCTATGCTTGTAGGTGTTTTGGGGATGTGGCTATGTGCTGTACCATTATCGTATCTATTTGGTATTTACTGGGGCTGGGGGCTTGTTGGTATATGGATTGCCATGGCTATTGATGAGATTTTACGAGGTTTATTGTTTATCTATCGCTGGCAGAGTGGAAAATGGAAAGAAAAACGCCTCATTGAGGTGTAATGGTATAGTTGTTTTGCGTTTATATATTGGAGATATATGGTGCATATGAAAGTGGGTTTATATGAGTAAAACCGTAGGTATAATTGGATTAGGTTTATTAGGTGGTTCGTTGGCAAAGGCCTTGAAAGCCTATACAGATTATGATGTGGTAGGATATGCACGTCGACAAGAAGTATGTGACGCAGCATTACAAGATGGTGTTGTATCTCAAGCTTGGACTGAGGTAGAATCACTCATTGAACATTCGGATATCGTAGTGTTTTCCTTGCCGCCAGATACCAACGCTCGACTTTTTACCGAGGTGGCTCATCTTTTTAAACCAGGTCAAGTTGTAACTGATGTATCCAGTGCAAAGGAAAATTTTGTACGTGCTGTGTATGAATCTATTCCAAAGGGAACCTTTTTCGTATCCGTTCACCCTATGGCGGGATCTGAAAAGGGAGGATATGAAGTATCCCATAAAAATCTGTTTAAAGGTATGGGATGGATTGTATTAGAGGATAAGGCGTCTGATGTGTATAATGCAGAGGTGGCCAAAGAATTAGCTGATATGGGGCGCGCCGTTGGTTCCCGTATCGAATTTGTCGATGTATATGCTCATGATGCGTATTTAGCGATGGTTAGCCATATGCCGCATTTGATGGCCGCCATTTTAACACAAGTGTCTGGTGGCGATGAGCTCGGTGAATTACGTATGCGCTTATCCGCAGGTGGATTCCGTGACTGTACGCGTGTAGCTGGTGGTTTACCATCCATGTGGCGTGAAATTATATATGGTAATCGTCACAATGTATTAGAAGGCTTATCTAAAATGGAAGACGAAATTCGTCGGGTAAAAGAACTACTTTCACAAGAAGACGAAGGCCAAGCCTTAGAAGACTATTTAAATAGAAGTCGAGATATTAGAAATAAATTACCGTACTTGACGGGACAAATTAAGAATAATTAAGAGGAGTTGTTATGGGGGTACTACAAGAAACCTGCGACGCGATTCACAGTCGTAGTAAAGAGATTGAACAACATATTATTAAGAATTGGAATGATATGTCGGATATTAAGCAATATGGACGTCTCGTCGATATGGTGGCTCAATATGGGGCGGCCACCAATCAAGAGAATGTAACAATTCCAAAACCTTGTATGATTATTGCCTCTGCCGATCATGGCGTTGCCGATATGGGGGTTAGTGCCTATCCAAAGGAAACCACTGTTGGTATGACGCAAAATTACTTAATTCCAAAAGGGGCTGGCGCCAATTCCTTAGCCAATTATTGCGGTGCTACAATGGAAGTCATCGATATGGGCATTGATGCGGATATGAGTTGGGTCCCTGGATTGCGTTCTCACAAATTGGGGATGGGTACAAAGAATTTTGTAGAAGAACCGGCCATGACGCGTGAACAAGCAATCGAAGGCATTGAAACGGGTATCAAATTGGTTCAAGAAAAGATGGTTGACGGGTACAATGTGTTTCTTGTAGGTGAAATGGGAATTTCCAACACGACAGCGAGTGCACTTATGACGGCTAAGTTTGCGGGCCTCACTGCAGAAGAGGCAACGGGGCGAGGCACGAATATTTCCGATAAACGCCTTAAATTAAAACAACGTATCGTTCATGATGTATTGATTAAATATCAAGATATTCCAAAGGACGATGCGATTGGTATTTTGGCTGCCGTAGGGGGCTTTGAATTTACCTGTATTGTCGGTGTTATCTTAGGGGCAGCCGCTAATCATGGTATGGTCATCATCGATGGCTTTAATACATCCGCTTGTGCCTTGGTGGCTAAAACATTGGTTCCCGCCTCCATGGACTACGTTATGGCCTCTCATTTATCTGCAGAAAAAGCGGCTAAATCTTCATTGCAAAATCTTGGCCTAGAAGCCTATGTGGACTTAGGCCTTTGCTTAGGGGAAGCCTCTGGTGGTTCCGTTCAAATGGGGATGCTTGACCTTGCAGTTCATATGTATAAGTCTGTCACAGGAGGTAAGGCATGAGAGCTTTTAACATTCAACCATTAGATACGAAAGCGATGGAATCATGCCGGTATCGCATTGATAATTTAACAAAACCTATTTATAGCCTTGCTATGCTTGAAACGATAGCTGAACGATTTGCAGGCGTATTGGCGAATCCTAAACCAAATCATTTAAAATATGGTGTTCTTATTGTAGGGGCAGACCATCTTGTGGATGGTCCTCAAAATGTTGAACATGGATATACTAGTTTAAATGCAATAAAACGGTTTAATGAAGGCATGAGTGCTACGCAAGGGGCGGCTTTTAAATTACAGGCTCCAGTGTATATGGTTAACATTGGCTTGGAACAAGATACAAATCATTTGGCAAATATTGATACCCGAGTTATCCGTAAAGGGTCCCACTTCTTTGGCGTAGAACCTTCTATTAGTCATGATGAATTGGAACAGGCTCTTGAAATGGGCTTTGGCTATGCGGATAAATTACATGAATCAGGCCTACAAGTGATAGCATTAGGTAATATCGGTGAACGCACATTCCTTGATACGTTAGTCACCACTGCAACCGTTACAGGCGCATCATACGAGTCTTTATTGACCGAATCTCAGTCTGGACCAACCATTGCACAGCGAGCTGAGCATATCCATTCGTTTGTAGATTCATTTGATATTGCTGTAGATGATTGGTCTGTTTTGTCTAAAAGTGACCGTCGTACTGCGGTATTGCGTTTACTTCATGTAGCAGGCGGCCTCGATATATCCTTCTTAACAGGCTTTATTTTAGGTGCTGCTAGCCATCGTATGGCTGTGGTATACGATAATGCACTAACTGGTGCTGCTGTACTCGCAGCAGTGACGATGGAACCATTGGTGAAAGACTATGCTTTCTCATCCGCTGTTTACGATGATCCTATTCATAAGGAACAATGCCGTTTCTTAGATGTAAAACCTCCGTTACATTATAATTTACAAATCGGTGAAGGCTTAGGCTCTACAATGGGGCTATCTATCGTAGATGCATCTATGCATATGTTAAATGACATGAAAACATTCGTAGAAGCAGAGGTTCGTGCCGCCGAGGATGGTGCTGGTAAAGGTAGACAGGAAGATATTAAATAATATTAGAGAGGACTTTGTGGTATATATTTCCTTTACTTGATAACTAGTAAAGGAGGTGTATGTTTGAAAGTCCTCTTTTATATGTTTGTAAAAAATTACGTAGATTTGTATGTATAGATTTCGTATTATTTTTATTGGAAATTCATTGAAAAACCATTGACACTATATGTGTAAATTGATATTATTATAAGGCAGTCAGAACTGACCTAGTTTAGTTCTTGACTAACAGAAGGTAATTATGATATAGTAATTATCGGTTCTGTATGCGGGAATAGCTCAGCGGTAGAGCACCGCCTTGCCAAGGCGGGGGTCGCGAGTT